>FLNY01003312.1_pt1 | contig 12708 bp, 8 predicted proteins | sample 1140381 | NCBI WGS metagenome assembly FLNY01 (sample SAMEA3878172, study PRJEB12797) | bioreactor metagenome | biome: Moose rumen | place: Sweden | collected 2011-10
ATCGACACCGAGGAGAAGGCACGCCAGCTACTGGTATCGGCCTATCCTACGTCAGCCACGGTGCTGCTCAACGAGATCACATCCGACAACGTGGGCGACAACGGCAGGGGATATTCAGCCAGCGTGCTCGTTGAGGAACTCTACACCTTCAAGGATGTCACGGAAGAGGGCGGCAACGACTCACCATACGCCATTTGGGGAGGACTCTACTCGGCAGTGGCCACCGTCAACGAGGCCATGCAAGCTATCGAACAGATGCCCATGACGGACAACCTGCACGCCATCAAGGCCGAGGGACAGATGATACGAGCCTACTGTATGTTCCAGCTGGCACAGACTTTCTGCATGGCATGGAACCCGGAGAAGGCCGACGAGTATCTCGGACTGCCTTATCCCCTGCAACCGGAGCAGGACATCAACGCCGGATATACCCGAGGCACGTTGCGACAGCTCTACGAGGCTATCGACAAGGACATCGAGGAGGCTCTGCCCTATATCGACGACGGCATCTACAAAATCAAGAAGTATCACTTCAACCGCGCCGCCGCATACGCCTTCGCCGCACGCTTCAACCTCTGCTACATGAACTACGACAAGGCTGTACAGTACGCCACACAGACACTGGGTACAGACCCGACAACGGTGATGCGCAACTACGAGCCTTACCGCAGTCTGGGACGTACCGACTTCGGCAACCGATGGATACGTTCTGAGGAAGACTGCAACCTGTTGCTCATCTCCACCTACTCGTCGGCTTCTCGACAGCTGTCGTACGGGTTCAGCTCACGCTACAACCACAACTACGACATGACGGCCTATGAGACTTACTGGGTAGACATGCCTTGGGGAGGCGGATCGTCCAACAATACCATTATTTATGGCAACAAGCTGTACGGATCGAACCAGTGCGTCTACTATCCTTCCGCCGACGAGCAGTTCGAATACACCGACAAGGTGGCTGGTATCGGTTACGTCCACATGGTTTATCCCGTATGCACGGGCGACCAGACCATCCTCGACCGAGCTGAGGCCTACGCCCTCATGGGCAACTATCAGGCTGCTATCGAAGACATCAACACTTGGATCTTCACCCACTGCGCCGAGACATCGGGAACTACCGTACGGCCGGTCATGACGATTGAGTCGATCAACGAGTTCATCGAGAACCTCGACTACGCACCGCGCACGCCCGACGGCAACCGAGATCGCTCGATGAGAAAGATATTCCACCCGCAGGGATTCACCGTCAGCGAGGGAACACAGGAGAATATCCTACAGTTTATCCTCCACATGCGCCGCCTCGAGACCGTCGCCTACGGTGTACGCTTCACCGACATCAAGCGTTATGGCATCGAGTTTACGCACTTCGTTGCCGGAAGCGACCCCGTCATCTTTATACAGGGCGACCTACGAGGAGCTATCCAGTTGCCTCAGACGGTGATCACTGCCGGACTCGAAGCCAACCCCCGTATGAGTGAGGACGAGCTGAAGAGGTATATTGAGGACACCACTCCGAAACCTGAAGAAGGTGAAGAAGAGGAATAGTAAATTGTTAAACAATCAAACGACAATACATATATGAAACTGAAAAATATAAGTATGATGCTGCTGGTAGCCGTCATGTTCGGCCTGTGCAGCTGTGGCGACGACGACGACCTCAACTCTCAGAGTGTCTTCGAGGACTTGTCGAACGTGGAAAAGAACGAGTTCGACAACTGGCTCGAGGAGAACTACCGCAAGGAGTACAACATCAACTTCATGTATCGTTTCACCGACAAGGAGTCAGACCTTTCCTACAACGTGATTCCTGCCGACTACGACTGCTCGGTGGCCCTGGCCATCCTCGTCAAGCACATGTGGCTGGAGACATACGTCGAAGCACTTGGACTCGACTTCATGCGCACCTATACTCCGCGCCAGATTCAGTTGACTGGTTCCTACAAGTGGAACTCCAACGGCTCACAGGTGCTCGGTACTGCTGAAGGAGGTCTGAAGATTATGTTCTATGGTGTCAACGAGCTTGACATCGACAACCCGCGTGTCAACGTCGACAACCCCTACGAGAGCCATTCGGTGGTACCGCTCGACATGAACTACTGGTTCTTCCACACCATGCACCACGAGTTCTGCCACATCCTGAACCAGAAGAAAGAGTACGACCCATCCTATCAGAACATCAGCTCGGCCACCTACCACGCTACCGACTGGATTAACCTTGATGACAAGAATGTGGCCAAGGAAGGCTTTGTCTCGGCTTATGCAAGTAGCGAGGCTCGTGAGGACTTCGCGGAGATGTACTCCACCTACATCACTAATTCTGAAGCAGGATGGCAGAAAATCCTGGATGCCGCCGGTGAGGATGGTGCGAAGATTCTAAACCAGAAGATGGATATGGTGAAGGAATACTTCAAGAATGAGTGGGATCTTGACCTCGACCATCTGCGGAGTATCCTGATGCGCCGTTCGGCAGAAGTACCCGATCTTGATTTACGTACCTTAAAATAATTGACGACTATGAAGAAGATATTTTATTTCATGACAATGTTCTGTGCAGCCCTCACGTTTGTGTCGTGCGAGCTGAAGGACGATAAGGAATATTTCGATGAGAATGCTTCACAGCGTTCTTCAACGAATATTGAAAATGTGGAAAAGATTCTCAAGTCGGCTCACAACGGCTGGCTGATGGAATATTATGGCAACCTCGGTTATGGTGGCTTCAACGTGATGGTAAAGTTTGACGGTGATCAGGCAACTGTCGCCAGCGAGCAGATAGGTCCGAGTCACGTGGCAGGTATCGGTGACGACGGAAAGGTTGTGACCAGCACCAGCCACTACAAGCTGGAGCAGAGTATGGGCACCATCCTCTCGTTCGATGACTACAACCCCACCTTCCACTATTATTCCATGCCCAACAATCCTGATGGTATTGGAGATACCAGTGAAGGGATGTACGGCGACTTCGAGTTCCGCGTGATGAAGTGTACGCCCGACAGCATCGTACTCAGCGGCAAGAAGCACCAGAACCGCATCTATATGACTCCTATTCCTGACGGTAAGCCATGGGAGGACATTATCACAGAGGCCGACGAGACAGAGTACTTCATGTCGTCGCGTTCATATACGCTCGAAGGATCTGACATTAGGGCTAACGACTCGACCGACATTCAAATCGTCAGTTCCGGCAGATGCCTCGTGTTCACCTATAAAGATTCGACAAACCTGACACAGACCGTTGTGGCTCCATACATCGTGAACAAAGACGGCTTCGAGTTCTATAGTGCAGTTGATGTCAACGGATACGAACTCGACGGCCTGCTCAAGGGCGACACCGACGAGTACTTCGTATTCAAGAACAACCCAAACCTCCGTCTTGCCACCTACATGCCGACACTGGCAGAAAGCCTCACGACGGCAGCGTGGTACATGAGATATACCTCGCTCGGCTCCTACGCACAGCCGTCTTGGGATGCTATGATGGAAACCTTGAAGACTGCGGGTAAGAATAATGCTGCGATCAAGATTTACTATGCACAGTTCGGTCTGGTCAGCAACAGACTGTGCACATACATGGTATCCGGCGGAGATGCCCCTTACCAGGGATTCACCGTTGTCAGCACAAGCGAGGATGGCAACCAAATCACCATCAAACGCAACACTGCTGTCAACAACAAGGACGGGCGCGACTATTACAGCAAATACGGATGGGACAAGGCACTTGAGTCCCTATACGGAAAAGGTAGCAAGGCAAGAACCTTCAACCTGAGTACCGATTATGCACGCAAGCCTACCTATATCACGATGACTGACGTGGATGAGCCGACGAACGTCATCACGGTCTGGGCTAACGCCTACTATTTTATGGATTCTCAGGAATATTATCAAGAATAAAGAAAGTCACTCCTGTCGGGGAGATACCCCGATGGGAGTGATAAACCGATTTAGAATATTATTAACGTTTAATTTTTTTTGAATTATGAAAACAACATTACTTTTATCAGTCATGATGGCTACATCAGTTGCAGCCAGTGCACAAGTTTTCCAGTCGTCATTGAACGTTGACGTTAGAAGCAGGAATATGGAGACTCTCAAGCAGCACCCCGTTAAGGTGTCTTCTCCTCTGACGAAGAAGGCTAATTTCAAGCCTGTGAGCAACGTTGTCAGAAAAGCCGAGGGCTTAGAACTGCCAATGCGTTTGATACAGACCGAATACACAAACACGAATGATGGCATCAACCGTTGCTCCGTCGTAGAGTTCATTGAGGCAAACGTAGAAGATGATGAAGGCAATGTCTACAATGTCGGCATCAAGAACTTCGGTGGTCAAGATGGCAACTATTATTCCGATAACGAAGGAGAGGAAATCATATATGGTCAGTACAATGCTGAAGACAACACCATCATAGTTCCGGCAGGACAATATATATACTTAGTCGGTGGCAAGAACTACGATTATGCATACGACTGCTATCTCTATGGCTGGGATAAGGACGATGAGTTCCTTGAAGAGTTTGTTTTCGAGATTGATGAGGATGGAAACATCGAGTCGAACGTAGCCGTCTATCAGGCACTTTTTGATGATCCCGATGATGGAGAGACATACTACATGTTTATGGGCAGCGAACCCCGCTTCCTCAAGGTGAATGCTGTCCAGACTGGCTATTCAACCCGATCGGGTGCCTGGGATTTTGATCTTGACGAACCTGCAGCAGTGGAAGACTTTGAGTATTCCATCAACATCATGAACTTCTGTGGCAACAACCTTATTACTGCCGATATCGAAGACGACCTCACTGTGACATTCCCGACTAACCAAATCGTGGGCGACTATGACTATACGGCATGGGGACAAAGATACGGTTATCCTTATGACTTTGGCTACTATCAGGCTCTTTCTGTCGATGTAGACGAAGAAGGATACATCTCCGCCAATTACGAAGACCCCATCATCGGTAGAATTGAGGGCAACACATTGTATGTTGATGATATTTGCATCCAGACCAACTATATTGAAAATGTCGGTTGCCTGCGTGATGGATACTTCGCCGACTATGAACTGACACTCGACGAGGGCAACTTCTCTATCGTTGGTGATGTTGGTGAGAATCCTATAGAAACAGGCATCGAAAACTTTAACACGACTCGCGAATATAAGATTAAAAACACCAACACCTATAACCTGATGGGTCAGCAGGTGAACCGCAAGCAGGTGAAGGGTATCATGGTTCGCGACGGCAAGAAGTACATTGCCAAATAAATTAAGGAGTAAGTACACAGGTTCGTTTACAGACGGACAAATATAAGATTCACCCGCAGCAGATAAGATGCTGTGGGTGAATCTCGTTTTAGGCAGTTAGGTGCGGTCTCCTTATCTGTGTCGTTGCTAAGTTTGCTTGTTGAGTAGCACCTGCTCTCCTTCTGTCAGATTGAGGCTTTGTGCCACGATCTCCATCGATACACCGTTTGCTAACAAACTTTTAGCCTTCTTGATTCTTTCTTCTGCACGTCCTTCCGCACGTCCTTAGGAGGTCACGTGTCCTCACGTGACACCAGTGCCGGGTGCGACGTGAGGACACGTCGCCTCCTACTCAGCCAAGAACAAAACGTACCAACTTATTTTTTTTACGACTACATAATAAAGCTAACGGCAAGTCATTAATGCAAAATCTTAATGAAAAAATGTTTATTTGCTTTGCTGTTTACACAATTCTTTGTAACTTTGCAAGCAAATATATATATTGATACCTATGAAAAGATTTTTAATGATGGCGCTTGTCGTGCTGACAAGTTGTTCTTTGGCATGGAGTATTCCTGCCAGACCAGGTAAGATTAAAGTTACACAGCCCGATGGAACCCAGCTCACCATTGAGCTTCATGGTGACGAGTATCGCCATTTCACTACCACTGCCGATGGCTATACGGTGGTGAAGGCTGAGGACGGCTTCTACTACTATGCTGTGAAGAACCAGACAGAACTCACTCCTTCACAGTACATTGCCCGCGATGCAGACCAGCGCACGGCAGCTGAGAACTTCTTTCTCGCAGGAACAAAGAAGCGCATCATGGCCGACATGACTGCCGAGCAAATAGAGTTCCAGCAGCGCGCACGCAGTCTTTGGGGTACGCCCATGTTGAAAGCACCCAGCAAATCGCCCAACAAGGCCCGCTACGACTACTCGAAGTTCAAAGGGCTGATCGTTCTTATCGAGTGGAGCGACCGCACTTTCTTTCGCGAGAACACCAAGGAACTATTCGAACAGATGGTGAACCAGGCAGGCTATAGCGGCTTCCAAGACGACTTACTGGACAAGTATGTTAAATGTACGGGTAGCGTCTACGACTATTTCTCGGACAATTCCAACGGCATCTTCCAGCCACAGTTTGACATCGTCGGTCCTGTGCAGGTGGACTACAGTTGCACTTCGACCAATGGCGGAAGCAACCTGTACCCCGTCATCAATGCAGCCTTTCAGAAGATAGACGACGAAGTGAATTTTGCCAACTACGACGTGAACAACGACGGCCGCGTAGACATGGTTTATTTCATTTTCGCAGGCTATGCCAGCAGCACACAAGGCAACGACGAGAACTATGTGTGGCCCCATGCCTCCTCCTTGGCTTACTATTCGAGCCTGCGTTTCGATGGCAAACGCTTCGGGCGCTATGCCTGCAGCACGGAGACGGATGACGCAGAAGCATACGGCGGGAAAGAGCTCTGCGGTATCGGCACCATCTGCCATGAGTTCAGCCATGTGCTGGGCCTTGCCGACCATTATGATGCTGACTATGAAGAGAGCGGCGGACAAAGCTACGACCCCGGAGCATGGGACTTGATGGCCGGTGGCAACAGCAACGACTACAGCCGTACACCCGCCGGCCTGAATGCCTACGAGAAATACACGCTGGGCTTCATGCCCACTCCAGAGGTTATTGACGAGGAAGGGAAATACTACAGCCTCTCTGCCTTGAACACCAGCGACAGGGCCTATCGTCTGAACACCGAGCAGACCAAGGAGTTCTTCTTGTTGGAGAACCGGCAGAACACCCGTTGGGATGCTGCCTTGCCAGGACACGGGCTATTGGTCTGGCGCGTCGACTCGACAGATGTAAGCATCTGGAACAACAACAGAGTAAACGCCGACCCAGAACATAATTACTTCCAGCTGGTCCGTGCAACCCCACACGGAGCTGCCGAAACTGCAGGAGACGCGTTCCCCGGTACAGGTGCGGTGGAAGACCTGACCAACGACAGCGAACCTGCCAACCTGCTGACGTGGAAAGGCTATCGCTCACCCTATACGCTTGTCAAAATCAAGGAGACCGACGGCATCGTGTCCTTCCGCACCGCAGGCCCCGACGAAGATGCTGCCATAGAGACATTCGAAGACATCGCCATAGGAACCAGCACCGGCAACAACGTGGAAGGCAAGTTCTGCAACTGGACGTTTGACAAAGTGGAGGTTGCTGCGACTCAGGATGACTTCGGCGAAGGCAATCAGATGCTTGCCATGAAGCGCAGCGGCATCATCACCTCCTCGGCAATGGACTTGCCGGTTCGCTACATTACCTTTAAGGTATGGAACAGCAGCAACAGCCAGGTGCAGATAAGTTTCGGTGTGAAGTCGGCCGGTAGCGACAAGTGGACTACGCTGAAGGAAGCCACCAACAGCGGCAACACCGTGAAATTGAAGAAGTACGAGACAGCCACCCTGCGCTATGTGCTGAACGAGAAAACGGGAGCCAGCTTCCGCATTCAGCATCTGGCGACATCGAATAATAACGTTTCATACATTGACAACATCAAAGTGGTTTACGACGACTATAATCCTGATGCAACAGGAATCCGTGACATGACTGCAGAGAATGAGCAGGACACCCCCTGCTTCAACCTGTCAGGACAACGCGTAAGCCCGGACACGAAGGGCATCGTCATCCGTAACGGCAAGAAATACCTGAACAGATAAGCCGTCAAAGCACACGTTGCTTCTGACCCGGAACACCAACAACAAAGAAGGAATCACCCATCCGCAGTTTCGCCTGCCGATGGGTGATTCCTATATTCCTATACTCGTGTTCAACGTGCTTACTTCACCTCCCAGGTATCGTTGGTCATGAGCAGTTCGGCAAAGTTGTGGTACTTCTTCTGGGCCGACACCTCGCCTATCTGCTGGTGGACAGCCTCGTCGTAGGTGGGAGCTTCCACGTCGCGGATGACACCGAGGGCCACGGGGAAACCGTCTTCGTTGGCCATCTCAGCCAGTTTCAGCTGCAACGTGTTGTCCTCGCAGTGGGCATCGTGCACGAGGATGTCGTCCATCGTGATGCCATTCTCGCCAATTTTCACCACTTTCAGTCCGAAGCCTTCCTGAACAAGACCGAACTCATTGTTCTCACCGAAGACGAGTTTCTCGCCATGACGCACGTAGATGCAGTTCTTCTTGCGGCCTTCCTTGGTGTATACGGGGTCGTAGCAACCGTTGTTGAAGATAACGCAGTTCTGTAGAATCTCACATACAGCGGCACCCTTGTGCTGTTTGGCAGCCTTCAGAATCTCTACGGTCTCTGCGGCATCGGTAGCCACTGAGCGGGCGAAGAAGCGTCCACGAGCACCGAAGCACAGCTCTGCCGGACGGAACGGGTCCTCCACCGTGCCGTAAGGACTGGACTTCGAGACGAAGCCGCGCGGACTGGTAGGACTATACTGACCCTTCGTCAACCCGTAGATACGGTTGTTCAGCAGGATGATGTTCAGGTCGATGTTACGACGCATGGCATGGATGAAGTGGTTACCGCCGATGGCGAGTCCGTCGCCGTCGCCGCTCACCTGCCATACGGTGAGGTTCGGGTTCACCACCTTTGCGCCAGAAGCGATGGCAGCGGCGCGTCCGTGGATGGTCTGCATGGCGTAGGCATTGACGTAATAGGGCAGTCGGCTTGAGCAGCCGATACCCGAGATGACTGCTGTCTCATGGGGTGCTACACCCAGTTCAGCCATTGCTTTGTGGAGCGAGGCCAAGAAGAAATGGTCGCCACAGCCAGGACACCAACGTGGCTGCGATTTCTTGAAATCATTTACTGTATACTGTTCCATACTGTTATTATTATTTTCTACCACGAATTTTACGAATTAGACGAATTTTTTATTTATTGAGTTATATCGCAATATTAACGAATCTTCTTTTATCTGATAGCATAACGCTCAAATCTAAGGGATGTTTCTCCAAAGTTCAGCAGAAGTGATAATCTGAATCCAGCAACTCTTCCATAGTTTATGGCCTGTGAGCGGTGCATATCATCAAGTTCCTTCACTGCTTTTAATTCTACGACAATCTTATCGAAGCAGATGAAATCGGGCATGAATGTTGATGGAAGGACTACGCCGCCATAGGAAGCATGCAGTTCTGTTTCGCGTGTGTAGGGTATGTTCCTGTTCTTGAATTCTATTTCGAGAGCGTCCTGATAAACTTTCTCGGTGAAGCCGCAACCTAATTGCCGATGTACAGCCATTGCTGCACCTACAATATTGTGTGCTTCTTCCCGATAGAGCAAATCATTTCTATACACGGTATGCGATTCATTTCTGCCATCTGTACTCATGTCCGATGAGAACAATTCGTTTAATTCGTTAAATTCGTGGTTGTTTTTTTATCTCTCTATATTAATGTGTTAAAGTAACTGACGAGTGAGTCGACCATGAACGGTTGTCCCTTCACTTCGTTGAATTGTGCGGGGCAGAAGCCGTCTACTTTCGAGCGCAGATAGGCAGCCAGCTGACCGAGGTTCTGTTCGGCCACCACCACCTTCGGGTACTTCGTCAGCACCTCTGCCGTGTTCTTGGGCAGCGGGTTGAGGTACTTAAACTGAGCCAGAGCCACCTTCTTGCCCTCGGCGCGCAATTCTTCCATAGCGCTGTAGAGATGGCCGAAGGTGCTGCCAAAACCTACGATAAGCAGGTCGGCATCGTCTTTGTCACCGTACACCTCAAGGTCGGGCACGGGGATGCGAGCCACCTTGCCGGCACGCAGACGGCACATCATGTCGTGGTTGTCGGGATCGGTAGAGATGGCACCCGTCTTGCCGTCCTTCTCCAGACCGCCAATGATGTGGGTGTAGCCCTCCTGTCCGGGGATAGCCCAGTAGCGAACCAGCGTTTCCGGGTCGCGTTCGTAGGGCGTATAGTTGTTCTTCTGCTCCGGTGTGACGTAGTGCGGTTCAATCTTCGGCAGTTCCTTGATGTTAGGCAGACGCCAGGCAGCCGATCCGTTGGCAATGAAAGCGTCGGTGAGCAGCACCACAGGAGTCAGGTGCTCCAGTGCTATCTTGGCAGCCTCGTAGGCGGCATCGAAGCAGTCAGTGGGACTCAATGCGGCCACGACGGGCATGGGGCTTTCGCCGTTTCGTCCGTAGAGTGCCTGCAGCAGGTCGGTCTGTTCGCTCTTGGTGGGCAGACCCGTAGAAGGACCGCCGCGCTGAACGTCGACCACCACCAAGGGCAGCTCGTCGATCACGGCCAGGTTCATGGCCTCGCTCTTCAGGCAGACGCCCGGGCCCGATGTCGATGTCACGGCCAGTGCACCGGCAAACGAGGCTCCGATGGCTGTGGCGCATCCCGACACCTCGTCCTCACACTGCACGGTCATCACGCCCAGCGACTTGTGCTTCGACAGTTCGTGCAGGATATCCGTTGCGGGGGTGATAGGATAAGAGCCCAGGAACAGCTTCAGTCCAGCCTTCTCAGCGGCGGCAATCAGTCCGTATGCAGTGGCTTTGTTGCCTGTGATGTCCATGTAGCGACCCGGCACCTTGATGTCTGATTCAATGCGATAGGTAGCCGGTACACCAGCATGCGTGTTGTGTCCATAGTCGTAACCAGCCTGCACCACGCGCATGTTGTTCTCAGCGATGGCTGGTTTTTTGGCAAACTTCTCCTTCAGGAAGTTGTTCACCAGGTTCAGGTCTCGGTTGAAGAGCCAGCAAACCAGTCCCACAGCGAACATGTTGCGGCACTTCAGCACAGCTTTGTTGTCCATGCCCGAGTCTTTCAGGCAGTCTTTCACCATCGTTGTCAGCGGGCATTGCACCACGCGGTCGGGGTCGATGCCCATCTCGCCCAGGTAGTCGTCGGTCTGGAAGGCGGCCTTCTTCAGGTCAGCCGGACCGAAAGAGTCGGTGTCGATGATGATGGTAGCTTGCGGCTTGGCAAACTTATACTGCGTCTTCAGGGCAGCGGCGTTCATGCAGACCAGCACGTCGCACTTGTCGCCCGGTGTGTAGACCTTGCCCTTGCCGATGTGTACCTGGAATCCCGACACACCCGTCAGCGAGCCTTGCGGGGCGCGGATGTCGGCCGGATAATCAGGGAATGTTGAAATACCGTTGCCCACCGATGCGGACACCGTTGAGAAAATGTTTCCGGCCAGCTGCATGCCGTCGCCAGAGTCACCGGAGAAGCGAACTACCACTTGCTCCAGCTCTTTCACTTCGAGTTTTTCTGTCATAAATTATTTTTATAAAGTCGTCTCGTAGGAGTTAGAATTAGGCTGCAAAGGTACACATAAAGTTCTAACCACGAAAGAAAAACGCGAAAAAACATGCTTTTTCGCGGTGCTTCTTTCTGGTTTCATGCTTTTTCGTGAATTTATAGGTCAAAAAGCTCTAAAGCAATGCTTTCAGCTCTTCCAGGTTGTTGGCTATGTGGATGTAGTTGTTCCAATGCTTTCGGGTGACGCCACGTGCTTCAAGATCGTCGAGCATCTCGACGAGCGAATCCCAGAATCCTTTCATATTATAGAGGATAATGGGCTTCTGGTGATAGCCGATGGTGGTAGCCGCAGCCACCGTGAACACTTCGTCGAGCGTTCCGATACCGCCGGGTAGGGCAATGAACACGTCACTCTTTTGCAGCATCAGCGCTTTACGGTCGTTGAGGTCGTCGCAGTGGATGGCTACATCCACGTATTGGCTCTGAGCTCCACGCTCTTCAATGATACGCGGAACTACTCCGATGGTCTGTCCACCAGCCTCATGCACAGCCTTTGCAATGCATTCCATCAGTCCCATATTCACTCCGCCATACACCACGCTATGGCCTTCCTTGGCCAGCCACTCACCCAGTTCGCGAGTCTGAACGAAAAAGTCTGGGTCGATGCCCGAGTTGGCCGAACAGAATATACACACTTTCTTCATACTGTGCAAAGGTAATCAATTTGGTGTTCATGTACAAGTTTTTTACCTTTTTTTGAATTGAATAGATAATATTTGCCATGTGGGGTTATCCGTTACTTGCAGGCGATGGCCGTTTAATGATTAGCCTTCGCACATAGCAGATGGCGAGTAGGAGGCCAGTGACGGAGACGGCTGTGCCGCCCAAGAGCAGGAGCCAGAGAATGGTGAGCCGCAGCGTGGGATGGGCCATGAAGAAGGGGGCGTTGAGCGCATGCAGCCCTGTGTACATCCACTTGCCGGCGCGGCGGTTGTCGTTGTAGAATCGGCATTCGCCCGTTTTGGGGTTGATGTAGTAGGTGCTGTGGTCAGCATCGGCTATCTGCACCTTGCAGACGGGTAGCGGCAGGGGGCGTTTCTGGCTGACATAGTAGTTGTCGTAGTGGTTCATCATCTCTGACTTCACTGTGGCTGACGAGGCGCGAGCGGTGACGATGGCTGTGCAGATGTCGGCAGTGAGCTCGGTGCGACGGGCGATGGAGTCGGTGG
>FLNY01004328.1_pt1 | contig 12667 bp, 10 predicted proteins | sample 1140381 | NCBI WGS metagenome assembly FLNY01 (sample SAMEA3878172, study PRJEB12797) | bioreactor metagenome | biome: Moose rumen | place: Sweden | collected 2011-10
GCGGGCAGCGCTCAGGAAAGTGCCGTCGCCGCCGACGGCGAGCGCCATGCCGGTCCCCGGCTGCACGCAGCGGGGGCAGCGGATGCGGTAAAGTTCGACTCCGCCGGACTCAAGCCCGGAAAAAAGCGACTGCACCCGGGCGTCGTCCAGCAGAGCCTCCTTGTTGATGTAATAGCCTGCTTTCATAAACAGCTTACAAATTTAGCACTTATTTTACGATTTTCCGCACGGAATTTGCTACTTTTGTAAAATATATGACCAGACTCAGCGTCAATATCAACAAAATCGCCACGCTGCGCAATGCGCGCGGAGGCAACCTGCCCGATGTCCTGAAAGCCGCGACGGACATCGAGAGTTTCGGCGCGGAAGGCATCACCGTGCATCCGCGCCCGGACGAACGGCACATCCGCTACAGCGACGTAAGGGCCCTGAAGCCCCTCGTCAAAACCGAATTCAACATCGAGGGCAACCCCATCCCAAGTTTCGTGGACCTCGTGACGGAAGTGGTGCCCACCCAGGTCACGCTCGTCCCCGACGGGCCCGACGCCATTACCTCCGACGCCGGCTGGGACTGCACCGCCAACGGTGAATTCCTCACCCGCATCTGCGGCATCTTCCATTCGAAGGGCATACGGGTTTCCGTCTTCATCAACCCCGACCCCTCGCAGGCCGCCGCCGCAAAAGCGTGCGGGGCGGACAGGGTGGAGCTTTACACCGCCGCATACGCCGCCGCCTTCCCCGAAGGTCCCGAAAAGGCCGTCGCCCCGTTCCTCGCCACCGCAAAGGCCGTACGCGCCGAGGGGCTCGGCCTCAATGCCGGGCACGACCTCAACCTGCACAACCTCAACTACTTTCTGCGCACCATCCCGTGGACGGACGAAGTGTCCATCGGCCACGCGGTCATCTGCGACGCCCTCCGCTTCGGAATGGAAGAGACCGTGCACCGCTATCTTGACGCCGTTAAGATTTTTTAAGTAACTTTGCATAATTTTTCACAATCATAAATTTATGAAACGCACAACTTTATTCCTCAGCGCCCTCGCCCTCGCAGGCATCTTCGCCGTTTCCTGCAACCAGGCCGGCGCCCCCGCCGAAACCAAAGCAGAGGCCGCTGAGACCACCGCCCAGAAGGGCGCGATCGTCTATTACAACCTCGACAGGATACTGGACGAGTACGACATGGCAAACGACCTGCGCAGCGTCGTCGAAACCAAGGCCAACAGCATCAGCCAGGAAGTCAACCGCCGCGGCAGCAAGCTGGAGAAGGACATCCAGGCCTTCCAGGACAAGATAGACAAGGGCCTCATGACACGCAGCACGGCGGAAGTGCAGAGCAACAGCCTCCAGCAGCGCCAGAACGAGTTCCAGCAATACGCCGCCCAGAAGCAGCAGGAAATCGCCGAAGAGCAGCAGGTCATGATGAACCAGCTCGCCGACGCCATCGCCTCCTACCTCAAGGCGTACAACGAGGAGAAGCAGTTCGCCATGATTCTCAGCACCTCCGGCGCCATACTGCCCTCTCCCGTATCGGTTGCCGACAGCTCCCTGGACGTCACCGACGAGATACTCGCCGGCCTCAACGCCGAATACGTCAAGACCAAGGCCGCATCCGAAAAGAAATAGACTCTCCGCATGCGCATAGCCATACTTTCATGCTTCTACCCCTACAGGGGAGGTCTTTCCCAGTTCAGCGCGATTCTGCTGCACGAGCTGGGAAAGGAGCATGAAGTGAAGGCTTTCACTTTCAAGAGGCAGTACCCGAAGCTGCTCTTCCCCGGCAAGACACAGTTCGTCACGCCGGACGACCACGTCACCCCGGTCGATGCGGAAAGGGTGCTGGACAGCATCAATCCGTTCAACTGGCGTCCCGCTGCAAAGAAGATACTCGCCTTCAAGCCGGACCTCGTCATCATCTTCTGGTGGATGTCCGCCTTCGGCCCCTCCAAGGGAGCCGTGGCGCACTATCTCAAAAACCACGGAGTGAAGGTGGTGAGCCTCGTGCACAACGTCATCCCGCACGAAAGGCATTTCTACGACAAGCCGCTCACGATGAGGTTTCTCACCGGCTGCAGCGGCCACGTCACCATGAGCGAAGAAGTACAGCGCTCGCTCGAATCGCTCGGCACGTGGAAGAGCCGCAGACTCTTCCATCCCCTCTACAGCAATTTCGGCACCCGCATGCCCAGGGCCGAGGCGGAAGACGCACTGGGCATACCCCACGGCGGCAGGAACCTGCTGTTTTTCGGCCTCATCCGCAAATACAAGGGGCTGGACATCCTCATCAAGGCCTTCGGCACCCTGCCCTACGACTTCCGGCTCATCATCGCCGGGGAACCTTACGTAAGTTTTGCGGAATACCAGGCCCTCATCGACGAAAGCCCCGCGAAAGACCGCATCCACTGCCATCTGGAGTACGTGGGCGACGAGGACGTCAAGAAGTATTTCTCCCTGGCGGACCTCGTGGTGCTCCCCTACCGCAGCGCCACGCAGAGCGGCGTGAGGGGCATTTGCTACAGCTTCGGAGTGCCCATGGTGGTTACCGACACCGGCAACCTGAAGGCGGACATCGCGGACACCGGCACCGGGCTCGTCGCCGCGCAGGCCGACCCGGCCCTCATCGCCGCGGAAATCCGCCGTTTCTTCGACACAGAAGGCCTGAAGGAGGAATGCATCCGCAACATCGGCATCCAGAGCGGCAGGCTCAGCTGGAACAATTTCTGCAGGGAATTCCTGGAATTCAGCGAAGAATTATGAAAAAAATCGCTTTCATAATATTCATGTTGCTTGCGCTGCCTGTGGCGGCCCAGGTCTATGAAGTCCCGGAAATAGAAATTTCCAAGGACAAGGTGCGGGTGGACGGAAAATCCTACTACGCCCACGTGGTCACCGCAAAGCAGACGCTGTTTTCCATCAGCAAGGCCTACGGGGTTACCGTGGACGAAATATACGAGGCCAACCGCAACCTGCAGCTGGAAACCGCCGGCCTCAAGACCGGGCAGGTGATACTCATCCCCACCGAATCCGCGGCGTCCGCGCAGGAAGCCCCGGAGCCGGAGGCGCCCGAAAGCCCGGAAGTCACACAGTTTACGCAGGGCTCCGACACCCTGGACAGCCGCGCCCTTTTCCCCCGCCTCCGCGACATCTTCTCCAAAATACTCAACCCGCTGGACAGCCTCTTCACGACGGACATCCCCGGCACCATAAACGTCTCCCTCCTGCTCCCCTTCAACGCCGGCGGCAAGCAGGACAGCAAGAGCCTGGACTTCTACGCCGGCGCGCTGCTGGCCGCCAGGGACCTCGGCGCACAGGGCATCGACATCGACATTCACACCTACGACATCGCCTCAGGCAACATCTCCTCCGCCATGCTGGGCGGCGACGTGATCCTCGGGCCCATCTCTTCGAATGACGTGAAGTTCGCCGCCTCCATAGCCCCCTACGGCAAGAGGATAATCTCCCCGCTGGAGCCCAGGGTGGCCGGAATGAGCGACACCATGCGGGTGGTGCACGTGCCCACCCCGGCCGCCGCCCAATACGCCGACGCGGTGCACTGGGCGGTCGCGGACATGGTGCCCGGAGATTCCCTCGTGCTCGTGCTCCAGAGCGGCAAGTCCCTCACCGACAACGCCTCGGCCATGGTTTCCGCGCTCAGGGAGTCGGGCGTGCGCTACGCGGCCATCAGCTACGGCATCCTGGACGGCACGCGCGTGCAGGCGCAGTTCAACGCCCACGCGGCCAAATACGGCACCACCAGGTACCTCGTCGCCTCCGAGGACGAATCCTTCGTGAACGACGCGGTTCGCAACATGAACCTCATGGTGTACAAGAAGAACGACGTGGTGTTCTACGCCCCCTCCAGGGTGCGCACCTTCAGCACCATTGAGACGGAAAACCTGCACAACGTCAGCACGCACATCTCCGCCACCTACTACATCGACTACGGCAATCCCGACGTACAGGCCTTCGTGATGGCGTACAGGGCTCTCTTCGGAAGCGAGCCCAACTCCTTCTCCTTCCACGGCTACGACACTATGCGCTACTTCGTCACGATGTGCTCGCGCTACGGCAGGAACTGGTTCCAGAAGCTCACCGGGCAGAACTGGAAGGGGCTCCAGACGGACTTTTCCTTCGAAAAGACATACTCCGGCCAGGGGCAGGTGAACACCGCCGTCCGCAGGATAGTCTATACACCCGAATACAAGACAGTTCTCCAATAATATGAAAAAAACCGTTTCCATACTCACGGCCCTGCTCGTGAGCCTTTCCGCGTTTGCCGGAGGCTACGACGACTGGTTCGAGGACGCCACGCTGCGCCTCGACTACATTTTTTCCGGCGACTCTTCGAGCCAGCAGATAGCCTTCCTGCAGGCATACCGCACGGACATCTGGGCAGGCCGCAGGACAGGCATGGACAAGCCTTTCCTGGAGGGCAACGGCCAGATTACGGTAAGGGACGCCGCTTCGGGACAGGTGATTTACGCCAACACCTTCTCCACCCTGTTCCAGGAATGGCAGGATACGGAAGAAGCCACCAGGGTGACCAAGGGCTTCGAAAACTGCTTCCAGGTGCCCTGGCCCAAGCAGCCGGTGACCGTCACCGTCACCCTGCGGGACAACCGCCGGAGGGTGACTTCCGAGCTCACCCACCCCATCGACCCTTCCGACATACTGATCCGCCCGCTGAAGCCCAAGAACACCTGGCGGCAGATAGCGGGAGGAGGCTACTATGCCGACAGGATAGATGTGGCCATAATAGGCGACGGCTACACGAAGAGGGAGCAGAAGAAGTTCTACGCGGACGCCTCCCGCGCCGTGGCCGCCCTCATGGCCCACGAGCCCTTCAAGTCCGAATCCGACAAGTTCAGCTTCGTGGCGGTGGGAGCGATATCGGACGATGCGGGGGTGAGCGTGCCGCACGACGGCCAGTGGCGCAACACCACCCTCTCCAGCCACTACGACACCTTCTACACGGACCGATACCTCACCACGTCCAGCATGCGCGAGCTCTATTTCGAGCTGGCAGGAATACCCTTCGAGCACATCATCGTACTCGTCAACACCGAAAAATACGGCGGAGGCGGCATCTTCAACTCCGTAACCCTCGCGGCCGCCGACCATCCCACCTTCGAGGTGGTGCTCGTGCACGAATTCGGGCACGCCTTCGCCGGCCTGGCCGACGAATACTATTACGACGACCAGTATTCCGAGATGTACCCACACGGGGTGGAGCCCTGGGAGCCCAACATCACCACCCTGGTGGATTTCGGCAGCAAATGGAAGGACATGCTCCCGGAAGGCGCCTCCATCCCCACCGCGCCGGACCCTCTGGAAAGCGAAAACGACGTCCGCCGCATCTGGAGCACCTTAACTCCGGAGCAGAAAGCCATGCTGAACAGCAAGATAGGGGTTTATGAAGGGGCCGGATACCAGTCCAGGGGGGTTTACCGCCCGGTGCAGGAATGCCGCATGAAAATAAACGAATGTGAGCTGTTCTGCCCGGTGTGCAGCCGTGCCATCGTGAGGATGATAGACCACTACACGGGAAAGTAAAAATTTTTCGCTACCTTTGCAGACATGAAAATCACTTCGGCAAGCTTTGCTGGAAGCAGCACCAGGGTGGAGCAGCGTCCTGGCAGAAGGCTGCCGGAGTTCGCTTTCATAGGCCGTTCCAACGTGGGCAAGTCCTCCCTCATCAACATGCTCACCGGCAACTCCTCCCTCGCCAAAACTTCCTCCACTCCGGGCAAGACCCGTCTGGTGAACCATTTCCTCATCAACGACAGATGGTATCTCGTGGACCTTCCCGGATACGGTTTCGCAAAGATGCCCAACAGCATGCGCATGGCCCTGGAGGACACCATAAACGACTATCTGGACAATTCCGGGGAGCTGGCGCTGCTCTTCGTGCTGGTGGATTCCCGCCACGACATCCAGCAGAACGACATCGAATTCATACGCACCCTTGGAAGGGACGGAATACCCTTCTCCATCATCTATACCAAATGCGACAAGCAGGGCCCCAACGTGCTCAAGGCGCAGATGGAGCGCAACGCTTCCGTGCTCCTGGAGGACTGGGACGGGCTGCCTCCCGTTTTCACCTCCTCCGCCCGCAGCGGCGCCGGCAGGGAAGAGATACTGGCCTTCATCGATTCTATCCTGAAAACACTATAGCTCCATGCAACACGAACACAGAATGATGGTCTTCACGTGCGACGCCTCCAGGGCCTTCGCGCAGAAACTTGTTTCCCACCTCAAGAAACTGGACATAGACGACGAGGACAGGATACGGCTCGGGAAGCTGGAAATCAAGCACTTCACCGACGGCGAATTCCAGCCCTACTACAGGGACAGCGTGCGGGGAGCCACCGTGTTCCTCATACAGTCCACGACGGCCCCGGCCGACAACCTCATGGAGCTCCTGCTCTGCGTCGATGCCGCCAAGAGGGCGTCCGCTTCCAAGGTGATCGTGGTCTGCCCCTATTTCGGATGGGCCAGGCAGGACCGCAAGGACAAGCCCCGCACCAGCATAGGGGCCAAGCTGGTGGCCAACCTCATTACGGCCGCCGGCGCCGACCGCATCATGACATGCGACCTGCACGCCGACCAGATTCAGGGTTTCTTCGACATTCCGCTGGACCATCTCATGGCAAGCAACCTCTTCCTGCAGACCATACAGGACCTGAACCTTCCGAACCTCTCCATCGCCTCCCCCGACATAGGAGGCGCCAAGAGGGCCAATTTCTACGCCACCACGCTCAAGAAAATCGCCGGAATCGATGCGCCCATCGTCATCTGCCACAAGACGCGCATACGCCAGAACGAAGTGGATACCCTGAGGGTGATAGGCGACGTGGAAGGCCGGGACATCGTGATAGTCGATGACATCGTGGACACCGCCGGCACGCTTTGCAAGGCCGCCGCGGAACTCAAGAAGATGGGGGCCTCCAGCGTGCGCGCCTGCATCACGCACGCCCTGCTGAGCAAGGACACCCGGGGCGTCATGGCGGCCGACAAGATAATGGCCTCCGAAATCGACGAGATTTTCGTCACCGACACCATCCCGCATCCCGAACTCGCGGGCAACTCCAAAATACGCATCCTGAGCATGACGGAGCTGTTCGCCCGCATGATGCGCAACGTTTACATGTACGAACCCATAAGTCCCGTATTCCATCAGGATTACTGAAGCCGTGAAAGTCTTTCTTGCAGCCGTCGTTCTGGTGGCCTTCTGCGTGGCCATCATGTGCATAGGGGTGTTCTTCCACAGGGACTTCCCGAGTTCCGACGTGGACGACAATCCCGAGCTGCTCAAGAGGGGCATAAGCTGCTACAGGCACGAGGATGAGAGGCTGCAGAACGAGGGCAAGGCCGGCCCGGGCGCGAAGTGCAGCGGGGAGTATTCCGGCGCCTGCGAGGGGTGTTCATTTTACGGACTGCAAAAAAAGAAAAATTGAGATATGGCACTGGTTGCAATTGTGGGGCGTCCCAACGTGGGCAAATCCACCCTTTTCAACCGCCTCGTAGGCATGAGGCAGGCAATAGTGGACGACACTTCGGGCGTCACGAGGGACCGTCATTACGGCAGGTCCGACTGGAACGGCCGTGAATTCTCGGTCGTGGATACGGGGGGCTACGCCGTCGGCTCCGAGGACATCTTCGAGGCCGCCATCCGCCGCCAGGTGGAGATAGCGGTGGACGAGTCCGACGTGATAATCTTCATGGTGGAAGCCGGGACGGGCATCACCGACTACGACGAGGGCATCGCCGACCTGCTGCGCCGCAGCCGGAAACCCGTGGTGCTCTGCGTGAACAAGGTGGATACCGGGGAAAAGATGTTCGACGCATACCAGTTCTACGGGCTCGGCCTGGGAGAGCTCTACGCCGTCTCCGCGGCCAACGGCAGCGGCACGGGCGACCTTCTCGACGCCGTGGTGAAAGCTCTTCCGGAAGAAATCGTCACGGAGGATCCCTACGCCGGCATTCCCAGGGTGGCGATAGTGGGCAAGCCCAACGTGGGGAAGTCCTCGCTCACCAACGCGCTGCTCGGGGAGGAGCGCAACATTGTCACCCCCGTTGCAGGAACCACGCGCGACAGCATCGAGACGCACTACAACAAGTTCGGCCACGAATTCATGCTGGTCGATACCGCCGGCATACGCAAGAAAGGCAAGGTGTACGAGGACCTGGAGTTCTATTCCGTCATGCGGAGCATACGCGCCATAGAGCACAGCGACGTCTGCGTGATGATGATCGACGCCACCACCGGCATGGAGGCGCAGGACATGAACATCTTCAATCTCATCATACGCAACCGCAAGGGCTGCGTGCTGGTGGTGAACAAATGGGATCTCTTCATCAAGGACAGTTCCACCATGAAGGAATACACGAAAAGTCTCAAGTCGCGCCTGCAGCCTTTCGACGACGTGCCGGTCATCTTCACGTCCGTGCTGAAGATGCAGCGCATACAGGATGTGCTCGACGCGGTGACTGCGGTGAGCGAGAATTATTCCCGCCGCATACCCACTGCGCGCCTGAACGAGGCGATGCTTCCCGTAATAGAAGAGACTCCTCCTCCTTCCTGGAAGGGAAAGTTCGTGAAAATCAAGTACATAACCCAGCTACCGACCAAATTTCCCGCATTTGCGTTCTTCTGCAATCTGCCGCAGTACGTCAAAGAGCCGTACAGGCGTTTCCTGGAGAACCAGCTGCGGGAACGGTTCCCGCTTACCGGCTGCCCCATTCAGATTTATTTCCGGCAGAAATAGCGCTTGCGGAAGGCAGACTTGATGCCTCCTGCAGACTGAGTGCCCCCCAAACTCCAATCGCTTCGCGACCCTATTCCGGGTAAAAGGAGTTTGGGGGGCACTCAGTCTGCCGCCGGATTCCCACCCTATTCCGGGTAAAAGGAGTTTGGAGGGCACTCAGTCTGCCGCCGGATTCCCACCATATTCCGGGTAAAAGGAGTTTGGGGGCACTCAGTCTGCCGCGGGATCAGCGTCCTTGTTCCGGGGCGGCAGAAGTGTTTTTCGGGTAGAGGATGGTGAAGCAGGCGCCGCCGAGCGCGAAGGACTTCGAATACCTGATGGTGGCGTCGCACTTCTGCAATATGCTGCGGGAGATGGCGAGCCCGAGCCCGCTGCCCGACGTCTTTGTCGTGAAATTGGGCGTGAAAAGCTTGTCCACGTTCTCCGGCGCCACCCCGGGCCCGTTGTCCTCGAACACGATGTCGTAAAAGCCGTCCTTCACGGAATTCCGCAGCGAAACCAGCACCCTCGCATTCTCCGTGTCCTCCAGGGCCTGCACCGCATTGTTTATGAGATTGACGAACACCCGGGTGAGCTGCGGCTTGGGCCCGGTAACGAGGGCGCCCTCCAGGCCGATGTAGTCGAAGCGGATGTCGTCCCTGCCTGCGAACATGGAAATCTCCTCCTGCAGCACCTTGTCCAGATTTATCAGGGACGGCTCCTCGGTATAGAGCTTCGCGAAGGTGGAGAACTCGTTGGCCGTGTCGGTGAGGATGTCGATGTGGTCGAGCAGCATCTTGGACACCTCGTCGAACTTGTCCTGCCAGGACGGATCCCCCTTGGCCTTGAGGCGTGCGAGCCTCTGTATCTGCAGCTTCATCGGGGTGAGCGGATTCTTTATCTCGTGCGCCACCTGGCGGGCCATGCCGCTCCACGCCTTGTCACGCTCCGCCTCGGCCAGCTGGCGGGAACTCTCCGAGAGGTCCGTCACCATGCGGTTGTAGGCGTTCACCAGCGAAGTGATTTCGTCCTGCTTGTCATATTGTATATATTCCAGCGAATCCAGGTTGGCGTCCTCCATCTTCTGCCCTATTTCCACCAGGGGCTTGAACATGCGCTCCAGCACCCTGCGCGTCATGAAACTCGCCACGAGCAGCAGGAAGATGAACACGGACAGTATCATTATGGAGTGGTTCGCCGCATTGGTCTCGAAATCGTAGTTGTCGTCCGTATAGGGAGCGCAGATGATGGCGATAATGCGGCCGTCATCCCCCACCAGCGGGGCGTACATGCTGTAGAAGGAACGTCCGCCCACCTGCTCCCTCTGGATATGGTAGCGGCGCGACACCAGCATTATGTTGCGGTAGGCTTCGCCGTCTATGCGGGCGTCCATCATCATGCGGTCGAACACGGTGGGAGCGGTGCTCATCATCACCATGCCCTTGTCGTCGTACAGGGTGACGTCGGAATTGGTGTTGTTGCCCACATCCTCTATGAGCCGCAGCACCTCGTTGCGCCGCAGGTCCGCCGAGCTGGTGGCGCCGCTTATGCTGGCGGAAATGCTGGCCGCAATGGAGTTAATCTTCTCCGTCATGAGGGTGTTGCGGTTCTCCTCGTTGCGGTCGTAAACGAAGAAGACGCTCACGGCCGCCATGCTCACGAGCGCGAGCGTCAGCGACACCATGATCACCCAGCTCAGGCGGGTGCTGAAATAATTCCTGTCGAAAAGCTCCCCGTCCTTCCTGCGGGCCCTGGTGACGGAGAGCGCGAGGAAGGCTATGAGCCCGAGGAAGATTACGGAGATGCCGTAATAGACCGCGCTGATGGTGCGCCGCGAGACTATGACCGACTCGTTGTCAGCCACGACATAAACGAAATGCGTGTAGCCTCCCCTCTTCATGTGGGAGCCGTCCTTTTCGTAAACCTTCGAAGCGAGCTCGTCGTCCATCCTCACGGGATAGGCGAAATTGCCCCTGAGGGTGATGATGTCGCGCCCCTGATAGCGCGCGAACGCATAGCTGGACGGAATGAGCACCTCCCCCGGGGGAGCTTCCCCGAGTATGCTCGAATAGCCCCTGTAGCGCCAGTCCCCCTTCTGCTCCACCTGCAGCATGAGGTTTATGAAGCCGTAATCCCGTATGTTGTAGGAGAACAGCGCATAGTAGGCGGCCAGGCCGTCCCTCGTCTCTTTATATATGAAACGGGTTCCCGGAGAGATGTACTCCCCTCCCGCCGGAAGGTTCAGGTCTATCTGGGAGCCCACGCTCACCAGGAGGTCGTACTCCTGCGCCACCCTCGGCAGGTAAGTCTCGATGATGCGGTTGCGTATGCTGGCGCCGGCGTTGTCCAGCAGGGCGAGGGACGCTATCACCGGGTCGGACGCCATCCTGTCCTCCACGCTTCGCAACTGCATTTCCAGGCTGATGTCCCGGCTGAGCGCGAGGCGGTTGGCCCACACCTCCAGGCTGGCCTGTTCCTTCTGGAAGCCCAGGTACGCGGTCACCGCCACCAGATATGCGGCCACCGCGACGGAGAGGATGATGCGACCCGGCAGCGACAGCAGGTCCCCCCGGAAACCCGTGACGCTGCGCACTATGGGCTGCAGCAGGTGCAGGATTACGGGTATGCAGGAAAGCAGGATGAGGAGCAGCAGGTAAACCAGCGCGCTGAGCCACGTGAACTGCTTTATCTTGTAGATTTCGAGGTTTATGTTGGAATTGAGCGAAATGCTCTTTATGGCAATGTAGGAGAACACGCCCACTCCGCAGGCCAGCAGCACCAGCAGCAGGCCGCGCAGCCATCTTCCGGGCTTGTCGTCCAGCACGCGGTGCAGATCGCCCCGGGCGATGAAGACGCTCCATACGGGGATGGCCGCCATGAGGATGAGCAGCACCATGGCTCCGAGCGCATAGAACAGCTTCCCGTCGGCATAGAGCAGCGGGGAGAAGAGGCCGGAATTGGTGCTCACCCGCGAACCGTTCAGGTAAAATACGAGCAGCACCGCCAGCACCGCCGCCACCTCCAGTATGAGATTCTTCACCGTGGGAGCGGAATACAGGAAGAGCAGGGCCGCGACGAGGAGGAAAAGCAGGGCGGCCCAGAGCGTGGGCATCGCGGCCTGTGGCGCTGAAGACAGCGAATCGTAAATCACCTTGAAAAGCGGGCGGCCGCCTATGCTCACCGCGGAACCGCCGCTCGTGCTGAGCTCGTGTATCGAGAAATTCTCCGGCACGCGCAGGCGCGGATTTATGCCGCCGTAGCTGCGGGAGTCCAGGGTGTTCATCACTTCCATGCCGGAAATCACCCGCACGTCGCCGGCGCTTACGCTTCGGGCCAGATACCACTTGGGGCCTATGTTGAAGAAACCGAGGCTGTCGGTGACGTCCCCCAGCGGGGAGCGCATGCCGGAACGGGAATTGCCCAGGACCTGGAACGCGGTGCCCGTATAGAGCTGGTCGTTGGAGGTGGAGAAGCAGTTCGCCCAGCTTTGGAGAGAATCCCCCACGTAGCGGTATATGGCCATGTCGGAGGGAAGCGAACGGAACTCCAGCCATTCATGGGGATCCCCCTCCAGCGCCTTGCGGGCATAGCCGTCCAGGGTGGCCAGCCGGGACTCGAGTATCCTCTCCGTCCTGAGCGCCACGCGCCGGGTGTCCGTTGGCACGCGCAGGCCGAACGCCGCGGCGAGCAGCAGCAGGCTCACCGCAAGCAGCGCCGCGGAAAGGCGCGAAAACACTCTTTTCCTGTCCGCTTTCATTCGTGATGGTAGGGTTCACCCTTCATTATGGTGAAAGCCCGGTAAAGCTGCTCTGCAAATATCGTTCTCACCATCTGGTGGTTGAAAGTCATGCGGGAGAGGGAAATTTTCCCGGAAGCGCGGGCGTAAACCCCGCTGGAAAAGCCGTAGGCGCCCCCCACCACGA
>FLNY01002485.1_pt1 | contig 12664 bp, 9 predicted proteins | sample 1140381 | NCBI WGS metagenome assembly FLNY01 (sample SAMEA3878172, study PRJEB12797) | bioreactor metagenome | biome: Moose rumen | place: Sweden | collected 2011-10
TTCCGCAGGCATCGGCCCTGGATGTAACCATCTCCGTGGACCAGGCAACCAACTATGTGACCTTTGTTATGAACAACAAGGGCATGGTGCCCGTGTGGATTTTCGGCGACCAGAAAATTGACGGGAAAGCTTCCAAGAAGTATTCCTATACCCAGAACAACCTGAGCCTGCGTTTCCGCGACGAGGGTGAATACACCGTGGAGGTGAAAGCCTACAACGCCAACGGCCTGTCCCAGGGATCGGTGGTAAAGAGCTTCACCATGGAAAACACCTACCGCGACCCCTTCGACCCTTCTCCTTACATCAAAGCCATCTCCGACGGCAGCTCGCAGGACTGGGTCTGGAACTCTACCGAGGACGGCCACTTCGGCTGCGGCCCCGTGGGAGACCCCCTGGGCTGGTGGAGTTGCGGCGCCAACGGCAAGGCCGGCTTCCTGTATGACGACGTAATGACCTTCACCTCCGACGGCAAGTACAGCTTCACCACGGAGGACGGCATGGCCTACGCCAATACCGGATCCGAGTACAAGAGCGAGTACAATACCGGCGAAGACTACCTGTTCCCGGTAGAGGACATGACCAAGACCTACGGTTTCGAGAACGAGTGGAACGACGCCGGCATCGAGGAAATCTACCTGGTGCTGGAAAGCGGCAGCGTCCTCTCCTATGTGCCCCACAAGAGCGCCGTGGAGGAGCCCCGCTTCCTGGTGATGGAGTCCAAGACCGCCAACATGAAGAAGAAGCTTCAGCTCATGTCCACGGTCTATACCCCCAACAACCCCGACGGCATCTCCTGGTACTACGAGTTTGTTCCCAAGGGCTCCGTTGTGGGCGCTGCCGATCCGCTCTACGGCTATGAGAGCAAGATCTGGGTCCTGGACAACGAAACCCAGGGCTACATGGGCTGCGGTCCCGACGTGGCCAATTCCACCGGCTGGTGGAGTGCCACCCCGCACGACAAGGACAGCTATGGCGTGACGGACGACGAAATTACCTTCTATGCCAGCGGCAAGTACGTGTTCAACCCCGGCCCGGACGGTCTGGTATACTGCAACTGGGAATCCGGCTACCTCCCCGACGGACACAACTACTCCGGTGACGGCAGCACGGACTACGATGCTCCGGCACAGGTCCAGGAATCCACTTATACCCTGGGCTCCGACGCCAACGGAGACTACATCGAACTTCCGGCCGGCATCTTCTTCACCTATGTTCCCAGGCCCGAGGTCCTTACCCAGCCCACCAAGCTGTACATCAAGGAGAACACGCCGGAGAAACTGGTCCTGGCCCCTTACTTTGACGGCATCATTGCCTGGAACCTCATCTTCAAGCCCAAGGATGGCCAGGATTACGGCGGCGGTGAAGGTGGCGGTGAAGAAACTCCCGTCACGGAACTGGATGCCACGGATTACGACGTAGCCGGCGCCACCAACCTGTGGAAGGGCGCCTCCCTGGATGTGGAAACCTGGTATTCCCCGGCCGACTGGAGCGGCGGCATCACGCCCGACTATGAAATCACCGCCGGCAACGGCATCACCGTCACCATCCCGGACGGCGTGGGCGGCAATGAGTGGCAGGGCCAGACCAAGCTCAAGAGCCACATTGCCTCTTCCTCCGACAAGGAGTACGACTTCAGCGTCACCCTCCTCGCCGACGAGGATATGAAGGTAACCATCAAGCTCACCAACGACCCGGAGGAAGAGAACGACATCCACGCCTTCTTCTATGACGGCTCGGTGGAGCTGACTGCCGGAGAACCGCTGGTGTACCGCATGCACAATCTGTCCCAGAGTGTTTCCGGAGACAATGTGATGCTCATCTTCGACTTCGGCCGCAGCCCGGTGGGTTCCACCATTACGGCCTCCGACGTGCTCTTCCAGGAGCACAAGGACGGCAACCTCTGGACCGGTGCCTCCCTGGATGTGGAAACCTGGTATTCCCCGGCCGACTGGAGCGGCGGCATCACGCCCGACTATGAAATCACCTCCGGCAACGGCATCACCGTCACCATCCCGGACGGCGTGGGCGGCAGCGAGTGGCAGGGCCAGACCAAGCTCAAGAGTCACATTGCCACTTCGTCCGAGAAGACCTACGGATTCAGCGTGAAGCTCACGGCCGATGAAGACATGAAGGTGACCATCAAGCTCACCAACGACCCGGAGGAAGAGAACGACATCCACGCTTTCTTCTATGATGGCTCGGTGGAACTGAGCGCCGGTGAAACCCTCCTGTATGTGAAGGAAGGCCTCACCCAGGCGGTCTCCGGCGACAACCTGATGCTCATCTTCGACTTCGGCCGCAGCCCGGTGGGTTCCACCATCACGGCTTCCGACATCATCTTCATGGAACAGAAGTAATGAAGAGACTCGCCCGTATCAAAGGGTTGCTGCTGCTTTGTGCAGCAACCCTTTCCATCAACAGCTGCGGCGGCACTTCCGTGCAGAAAACGGAGGAATCGGCCCTGAGCGTGAATCCTGCCCAGGTGGCGGTTTCCTACGAGCTGGCCACCACGCCGGTGAGCGTGACGGCCAACTGCGACTGGGGCGTGTCCGTGGCCGACAAGGACTGGTGCAGTGTTTCGCCTTCCGGCGGCATTGCGGGCACTTCCCAGGTGAAAGTGACCGTAGCCACCAACCGCACCGGAGCGGAGCGCAGCACTACCCTTACTTTCCGCTATGGGTCCAATACCCTGGAAGTACCTGTCACTCAGGGTTTCAGCGAGGAAGACGTGCCCGCCCTGCCCGGAGAGGTGGTGGCTCCCGAGGGCTACCACCTGGTATGGAACGACGAGTTTGACGAGGGCACCACCCTGAATTCGGCCGACTGGACGCACGAGGTGCAGGGCTCCGGCTGGGTGAACAACGAGCTGCAGAACTACGTGAACCACCAGACCTCTACCGGCAACGTGGTGACGGAAGTGAAGGACGGCTCCCTGCACATCCACTGCTTCAAGGAGAACGGAAAAATTTACTCCGGCCGGGTGTATGCCCATGTGAACAAGGGCTGGCAGTACGGCTGGTTCGAAGCCCGCATCAACCTGCCTTCCGGCAAGGGAACCTGGCCGGCGTTCTGGATGATGCCCGTGGGCAATGATTGGAACACCAACCCCTGGCCCATGTGCGGGGAGATTGACATCATGGAAGAGGTGGGCTGCGTCCCCAACGAGGTGTCCTCCTCCATCCACACGCAGGACTACAACCATACCAAAGGCACCCAGAAGACCCATGCCATGACCATTTCCAAGGCCGAGGGCGAATACCACGTCTATGCCCTGGAGTGGACGGAAGACGCCATCACCACCTACGTGGACGGCAAGGTCCAGCTGCAGGTGAAAAAGGCCACCCTGGGCAGCGGCCACAACCAGTGGCCCTTCCACTATGCCTTCTACCCCATCCTGAACCTGGCGTGGGGCGGCAGCTGGGGCGGCATGAACGGTGTGGACGAAAGCGCCCTGCCTGTTACCATGTCCGTGGATTATATCCGCGTATTCCAAAAAGACTGACAAGCCATGAAGTGTAGCAAAATCCTAATCCTGAGCCTGCTGGTGGCAGCGGCCTGCTCCCGGCCGGCCGCCCCGTCCACCGTGGGCACCAACCCCCAAGTGGAGGCCCGCATAGACAAACTCCTGGGCCGGATGACCCTCCAGGAAAAAATCGGCCAGATGAACCAGGTGTCGGCAGGGGGCGACGTGGCCAGTTATGCCGAAGCCCTGCGAAAGGGCCAGATAGGATCCATCCTGAACGAGGTGGACCCAGTGAAAATAAACGAGTTCCAGCGCCTGGCGGTGGAGGAGTCCCGGCTGGGGATTCCGCTGCTGGTGGGACGGGACGTCATTCACGGATTCCACACTGTTTTCCCCATTCCGCTGGGCCTGGCGGCCACTTTTGACCCGGACCTGGTGGAGGAGGGCGCCCGCATAGCCGCCCTGGAGGCCACGGCGCAGGGGGTCCGCTGGACCTTCTCGCCCATGCTGGACATCGCCCGGGACCCGCGCTGGGGCCGGATTGCCGAAGGCAGCGGAGAAGATACCTACCTGGACGCCCGCATGGGCGAAGCCATGGTGTACGGATACCAGGGCCGCACGGCCGACACCACCTCCATGGCCGCCTGCGCGAAGCACTTCGTGGGATACGGAGCGGCCGAAGGCGGAAGGGACTACAACAGCACCTTCCTCACGGAGCGCCAGCTCAGGGACACCTATTTCCCGCCCTTCGAGGCGGCGGTGAAGGCCGGCGCCATGACCCTCATGACCTCCTTCAACGACAACGACGGCGTGCCTTCTACCGGTAACGAGTTCATCCTCAAGCAGGTGCTGCGCGGCGAGTGGGGCTTCGACGGCCTGGTGGTCACCGACTGGAACTCCATGGGCGAGATGATTCCCCATGGCTTCGGCGTAGACCGCAAGGACGTGGCCGCCAAGGCCGCCAACGCCACGGTGGACATGGACATGATGACCTTCGGCTTCCTGAGCCATCTGGAAGAACTGGTGCAAAGCGGGGAAGTGAAAGAGGCCGTCATCGACAAGGCCGTGCGGAACATCCTCCGCGTGAAGATCCTCCTGGGCCTCTTCGAGCATCCCTACGTGGATGTAGAGGCCGGCAAGGCTGTCCAGTATGCACCGGAGCACCTTGCAGCGGCGCAGAAGACGGCAGAGGAATCGGCCATCCTGCTCAAGAACGAGGGCGTGCTTCCGCTCAAGGCGGGCAGCCGTATCCTGGTTACCGGACCGCTGGCCGATGCTCCCCACGAGCAGCTGGGCACCTGGGCGTTCGACGGGGACAAGAGCCACACGATAACCCCGCTGAAGGCCCTCCAGGAGCGTTTCCCGGGCAAAGTAAGCTTTGTCCCCGGTCTCGCTTATAGCCGCCAGCGCAGGGAACAGTTTGCCGATGTGGTGGCCGCCGCCCGCGGAGCCGATGTGGTCCTGGCCTTCCTGGGCGAGGAAGCCATCCTCTCCGGCGAAGCCCACTCCCTGGCCGACCTGAACCTGAAAGGATCCCAGAGCGAGCTCCTCGCCGCCCTCAGGAGCACCGGCAAGCCCGTTGTGGCCGTTGTGATGGCCGGTCGCCCGCTCACCATCGAGCGCGATCTCCCCAACTGCGACGCCCTCCTTTACAGCTTCCATCCCGGCACCATGGGCGGCCCGGCCCTGGAGCGTCTCCTTACCGGCGAGGCGAATCCTTCCGGCAAAGCCCCCATCACCTTCCTCCGGACGGTGGGCCAGGCCCCGCTGTACTACAGCCACCACATGACCGGGCGTCCGTACAACGGCGAAACCCTCCTGGACGACATCGACCTGGAAGCCGGTCAGACCTCCCTGGGCAACACCTCCTACTACCTGGATTACGGTCCCTATCCGCTGTATCCCTTCGGCTACGGGCTCAGCTACACCACTTTCGCCTATTCCGACGTCACCCTGGACAAGGAGACTTACGGCCAGGCCGACAAGATCCGGGTGAGCTTCGCCCTTACCAACACCGGCCAGTGCGCCGGCACCGAAGTGGCCCAGGTATATATCCGCGACCTCGTGGGCTCCGTTACCCGTCCGGTCAAGGAACTCAAGGCCTTCCGCCGCGTGGCCCTGGAGCCCGGCGAGCGCCAGGTCGTCAGCCTGGAGATTCCCGTGAGCGAACTTGCCTTCCATGGCCTGGATATGGCGAAGAAGGTGGAAGCCGGTGAATTCCAGCTGTGGGTGGCCGGTGACAGCGCATCCGGCGCGCCCGTTTCATTCCAAGTAAAATAGCATTTGGGTTTAGTAGAGAAGATTGGTTATGTTAAGATCCAGATTCCTTGTCCTGGCCGCCGCGATGGCCCTGGTGTCGTGTCAGGTCCATGCCGATGACCTTCCTGTCGAAGAAGAAACGGAAAAAACCGGGCCCGAAGCCGTGGTCTATACCACCTCGGTGGCCGGACAAAGGATGACGGAGAGCAGGATTGCCCTGGGTGCGCCCGGGGACGCCCTGTTCTACAAAGTGGAACTTACGGGCGAGTCCTACCAGCAGGTGGACGGATTCGGCCTGGCCATTACCCAAGCCAGCTGCTACAACCTGCTGCTCATGCCCTCTGCCGACCGGACGGCTTTCCTCAAGGAACTGTTCGACCCGGAGGAAGGCCTGGGCTCTTCTCTAATCCGGGTGTGCATCGGCGGGTCGGACTTCTCCATGGACGAATTCACCTGGTGCGACCGCACCGGCATAGAGAATTTTGACGTGCACCCCCTGGACCAGGAGTACCTGTTCCCCATCCTGGACGAGATTCTCCGGATTAATCCCGGGGTGAACATCATCGGCTCCCCCTGGAGCTGTCCCAAGTGGATGAAAATGACGGAGGACGGCAAGGGGGACTACGACAGCTGGACGGGCGGCCGCCTGAATCCGGCCTGCTATGCCGATTATGCCCGCTACTTTGTGCTGTGGATCCAGGAAATGGAGCGGCGGGGTTACCCCATCTACGCCGTCACACTGCAGAACGAACCGCTGAACCGGGGCAATTCCATGTCGCTGTACATGCCCTGGGAAGACCAGCGGGACTTCATCAAGCAGGCGGTGGGCCCGGCTTTCCAGGCCGCGGGGCTCAAGACCAAGATCCTGCTGTTCGACCACAACTACAACTACGACGGCATTGCCTCGCAGCAGGACTACCCGCTGCACATCCTGGAAGATGCCGACGCGGCGCAGTACGTGGCCGGGTCGGCCTGGCACAACTATGGAGGCAGCGTAACGGCGCTGGACAAGATCCACAGCCGTTTCCCCGACAAGGACATTTACTTCACGGAGGCGTCCATCGGCACCTGGAACTATGCCTTTGACGCCTGCCTCATCAACGATTTCCGCGACATCTTCCTGGGCACCCTTTCCCGGGGCGGCAAGGGTGTGACGCTGTGGAACCTGATGCTGGACGACGAACGGAAACCCTACCGTCCCGGCGGCTGCAGCACCTGTTTCGGCGCTGTTACCCTCTCCTCTAAAGACCGCAGGACCCTGGTGCGGAACTCCCACTACTATAACGTGGCACAGGCCTCCAAGGTGCTCCGCAAGGGCGCTGTCCGGCTGGGTACCAAGGGCTACGAGACCTCCGGACTCAGCTACCAGTGGTACCGGAATCCCGACGGTTCCAACGCGCTGCTCCTGCTGAACGAGAACCAGACCGAGGTGCTGGTGAACTTCGTGGGCGACGGCGTTTCCGTGGCTTGCAAGGTGCCCGCCAGGGCCATCCAGTCCGTGCGCTGGGGAAACTGACGGAATGCCCCCCATGCGCACGCTCCGCAAAACAGGCCTTTTCCTGGCCGCGCTCCTGCTTCTTGCCGCCTGCCGCAAGGAGGAGATCCAGACCGTAACCCTGCAGCCCATCCTCACGGCGGTCCAGGTATCGGCCACCACCGTGGCCCTGCCCCGGGACGGAACGGTGGAGGTGCCTTTCACCGTGGAAAACAAAGACTTTTTCTTCCGGGCCGATCGGGATGTGGTGCTTTTCCCGCAGACGGACGCCTTTTCCCTGTCGCAGGTACGTACGCTGGGGGAGGGCCATTATGTGGCCGTCCTGGCCGACAGCGGGAAGGGGGAGGAAACCTCCCATTCGGTGCGTCTGGGGGTACGGGAAAAAGCAGGCGTAGAAACCTTCGTGTTCTCTTCCTTCTTTACGGTGAAGCTGCAGCGGGACTATGTGGGCGTCGGCGCGCCCGAAACCGGGCTGGCCGCGGTCTTTATAGACACGGAAGCGGGCGCCTCCATCCGGTCCAAGACAGACTATGTGCCGGCCTCCCTGAGCATCCGTCTCCCCGACGGTTCCTACGACCAGGTCCAGCTCTCCTGTTCCGTCCGGGGCCGGGGGAACACCACCTGGTGGTGGCCCAAGAAGCCTTACCTGGTGAAGCTGGACCAGAAAGCGCACATCCTGGGCATGCACAAGCACAAACGCTGGGTGCTGCTGGCCAATTTCATGGACCGGACGCTCATGCGCAACCTGGTGTCCATGAAGGTCTCTTCCTTCACGGACCTGGCGTGGACACCCGGCTGCCAGCCGGTGGAACTGGTGCTGAACGGTGTCCATCAGGGCAGCTATCTGCTCATAGAGCAGGTGCGGGTAGATAACCACCGGGTGGACATTACGGAGATGACGCCGGAAGACAACAGCGGAGACGCCGTGACGGGCGGCTACCTGCTGGAGTGCGATTTCCATTACGACAACCAGGTCCAGTGGGTCGATCCTCACGGCGGCACTGTCCAGTGGGGCTCCGGCAGCGGCGTTCCCTTCGGCGTAAAATACCCGGACCCGGACTCCCTTACCGCTGCCCAGCTGGCCTATATCCAGGGCTATGTCTCGGAAGCCGCCGGAGCCCTGTATGGTCCGGATTTCCAGGACCCGGAGAAGGGCTATGCGAAGTACCTGGACGTAGATTCCTTTGTAGATTACTGGATTGTGTTCGAGGTCATGGGAAACCACGAGCTGGGGAATCCCGGCAGCGTTTTCATGCACAAGGACCGGGGCGGCAAGCTGGTGGCCGGCCCGTGCTGGGATTTTGACTGGGGCGTGCTCTCTTACCGCACCTCTCCCCAGGGCCGGACCGGGCTCATCAACGGAAAGGCCATCTGGTATGCCCGCCTGTTCCAGGACCCCGCTTTTGCCCAGAAGGTGAAAACCCGCTTCCAGGAGTTGCTGCCCCAGTTGGAAACCATCCCGGACTACATGGACCAGCTGCAGGAGCTGCTTTCCCAGAGCGCGAAGTACAACTTCCGCCTGTGGAATCCGGCCGATGACGCCTCCATGAACGGGGGATCCATCATCAACGGCGACGAGAATATGAGCTTTGACGAGGCGGTGAAGCGCCTGAAGGAGAACTACGGTATCCGGCTTTCCGTCATGTCCCAGAAACTGTAAGCAGGCGGCTTCCGTCGGCCTGTACTTCCATCTTTACCCGGAGCGTTTCTTCCGGCAGCAGGCTTTCTATGTTCTCCGGCCATTCCATGAGGCACAGGCAGCCGGAATCCAGGTAGTCGTACAGGCCGATGTCCAGGGCTTCGGCCGGGTTCTCTATGCGGTAGAAGTCGAAGTGGAAGAGCGGTGCTCCGGCAGCGGTCCGGTACTCGTTCACGATGGCGAAGGTGGGGGAGCTTACCGCATCCTCCTTCACGCCCAGTTCTTTGCAAACGGCCGTAATGAAGGTGGTCTTTCCCGCACCCATGGGCGCGTAAAAAGCTACCAGCGAGGCGTTTCCAATTTCTTTCAAAAACTGCTTCGCCGCCTGCGGCAGCTGCTGAAGGCTGCTTATTACTATTCGATGTTCCATAACTACCGGCAAAGGTATTAAATTGCCCTCTTTTTCACAAACCCGGGAAGTTCCGGCACGTTCAAAGCGTAAACTGCGCCTCCTGGAGCTGGCTACCCAGGCGGTGAATCCCGTCCTCTATTTTTTTCATCTGTTTTTCAGAAATATAGGCTCTGCCCAGTTTATATTGAAGCAACAGGGACGGATTCATCCCAATGGTACGGGCGAAGGCGCTTACATTAATAACAGGGTAATAGTTGAAAAAAGACGGCAGGTCGTATTTATAGACGAAAGTGACATTTTCAAGATCGTCCGGCACCGGCTCACCCATTTCCTTGCAGGATTGGATAACTTCCTTCACCGAATTCTCGAAATCGGCTTTGGCTTCGGCAACAGTTGTCCCCTCACCTATGATGGAAGAAACGATATCCGGCGTATAAATGCCGAAAGTTCCGTCCCTGCCGATTTCTATAGCAGCAGTCCTGATAGTCTTACCCATGACTTAAAAACCTATTAATTTTTTGAGTTTCATATAAAAACTTTCCGTATTTCCTGTGATTCATGTCTTTCTACCAGCAGCAGTCCATTTGTTTTGTTGTGCCTGTAGATGTTGTGATTGGCGCCATGTCTCACAAGATACCAACCCTTGTCTTCTGCGATTTTCCGCAGTTCTCCCCATTTTATGCAAATATATAATAAAATTATTAATTAGAAAAATATTATATAATGGTTGTCTCCTTACAAATCCAGGAAATTCCGCCGGTCCAGGAAGCGGTAGCTGGCGGCTTCGGACAAGTGGGCGGGCTGGATGAAGTTTTCCCCGGACAGGTCGGCGATGGTGCGGGCAATCTTGATGATGCGGGTATAGGCGCGGGCGCTCAGGCCCAGGCGGCCGATAAGCTTTTCCAGCAGGTCCTTGCATGTCTCGCTCAGCGGACAGAAGCGCTCCAGCTGGTTGGAATTCATCTCCGAGTTGGTGAAGATGCCGCTGCCCCGGAAGCGCTGCAACTGGATTTCCCGGGCCTTCAGCACCCGTTCGGCCACGGCCCGGGAGGGTTCGGCCTTTCCACCCCGCACCAGGGCCGACGTCTCTACGGGATGCACCAGCAGCTGGATGTCTATCCGGTCCATGATGGGGCCGGAGAGGCGGGAGAGGTACTGGGCCCGCTGGCCCACGGAGCAGGTGCAGCGGTCTGCTTCTCCGTAGTACCCGCACGGGCAGGGATTGGAGGCCGCGATGAGCATGAACGAGGCCGGGTATTCAATCTTGGCTTTCAGGCGGGAAATGCTCACCCGGCGGTCTTCCAGCGGCGCCCGCAGGCTCTCCAGGGTAGATTTGGGCGCCTCGCAGAATTCGTCCAGGAAGAGGATGCCGCCCGTGGCCAGGCTCACCTCCCCGGGCAGGATGTTCTCTCCGCTGCCCCCGCCCAGCAGCGCCGCCTTGGAGGCCGAGATGTGCGGGGCCCGGAAGGGCCGGGTGCGCATGAGCCCCACCCCGCCGGCGCTCTTTCCCGCCACCGAGTAGATTTTGGAAGTGATGGCGCTTTCCTCCAGCGTCATGGGAGGCAGGATGCCTGCCAGGGCCTTGGCCAGGGAGCTTTTCCCGGAGCCCGGCGCTCCAATCAAAATGGCGTTGTGATGGCCTGCCGAGGCAATTTCCAGCCCGCGTTTGGCCCCTTCCTGCCCCAGGATGTCGGCAAAGTCCATGTAACTGTGTTCCCGGGGAGAGGCCGCCTCCGTGAGGGCCTCCCGGTAGCGCGGCGAATTCCATATCAGGAGTTCCGACACGTCCTCCCGTTCTTCCAGGATCTGGAGCACCTGGTCCAGCGTCCGCACCCCGAAGATTTGCGTGTCCGTGTAGTCCACCGCCTCCAGGGCCGATGTCTCCGGCAGGATGCAGCCCAGGAAGCCGCTTCGGCGGGCCAGCTCTACCATGGGCAGGATGCCGCTCACCGCCCGGATGCTTCCGTCCAGGCCCAATTCTCCCATAATCAAGTACTTCTCCAGGCCCGGAAGTTCCCGTTGCCCCGACGCGGCAATGATGCCCAGGGCAATGGGGACGTCGTAGCCGCTGCCTTGCTTGTGCATGTCGGCCGGGGCCAGGTTAATCACAATCTTCTTTCCGGGTATATGGAAACCCCTGGCCTGCAGGGCCGTAACCGTCCGCAGCAGGCTCTCTTTCACCGCGGCGTCGGCCAGCCCCACCAGGTGGATGCCTATGCCCAGGCTTATCTCCACCTCAATCACAATGGGCACAGCCTCTATGCCCACGCACTTTGCTCCATGAATGTACACCAGCATTGTCGTAACCTGTTTTTCCTGCAAGCTACAACAATTCCGGCGAACTCTCCGGTTGAAACGTTAAAACTTTTCCGAATGTTTCAACCGATTTCCGCTATTTTTTGAATATTTGGAAAAAAGCCGACCCGCTTCCGGACATGGCGGCATAGACAGCCCCTTGATTATAAAGCATTTCCTTGATGGGGGCCAGGGACGGGTACTTGGCGAAGACCGTTTCTTCAAAATCGTTTTTCAGCTCCTCTTTCCAGGTTTCCACCGGCTGTGCCAGCACGCTGCGGAGGGGTTTGGCGGGCAGGCGGGGCACAATGCCCCTGTAGGCATCGGCCGTAGAGACAGACACCCCTTCCGGAATGTAGACCCGGAATTCCCAGGGAGAAAGGTCCAGGTCCAGGGGCTCCAGCACTTCCCCCCGGCCGCTGCCGAACATGGGCCGGTTGTAGAGGAAGAAGGCGCAGTCGCTGCCCAGCCGGGCCGCATAGGAGGCCAGCTGCGGCCCCTCCAGCGGAAGTCCGCCCAGGCTGGCCATCATCCGGAGCGCAAAAGCCGCATCGGCCGAGCCTCCGCCCAGGCCGGCGCCCACCGGGGACCGCTTTTCCAGAAAGATTTTCATGGGAGGGAGGGCATAGTCCTGCGCCAGCAGGAAATAGACCTTGGCGGTTAGGTCCTGGAGCGGGTCCCAGTCAATGCCCCCGTCCCGGGCGATGGAAACCATGAGCTTGCCGTCCGGGGAGATGGCCTGTGCCAGGGCGCCGTAACGCTGCTGCAGGCCCGCGAGGGTGCGGCTGTAGTCTTCTCCGGTAACAATTTCCAGAACATCGTGGATGGCCGGGTAGGGGACGAAGACGGTCTCCAGGTCGTGGAAACCGTCGGGCCGTTTGCGGAGCACGTTCAGGCCCAGGTTCAGCTTTACGTTGGGATAGGTAATCACAGACGCAAAGATACAAAATCTTACTCAAGTTTCGCAAGTCAAATTCTGTTAATATTCAAGGGCTTGTGCATCTTGCGAAACTTTTCCTCACGCACAAATCCTTTTTTACGTTACCCCTTCCCTAAATCCCTTCCCTCGGGGAAGGGACTTGCTATCGCCCTTCGGGCTCC
>FLNY01004901.1_pt1 | contig 12661 bp, 13 predicted proteins | sample 1140381 | NCBI WGS metagenome assembly FLNY01 (sample SAMEA3878172, study PRJEB12797) | bioreactor metagenome | biome: Moose rumen | place: Sweden | collected 2011-10
TGAGCAATGCTTATTTTTCTTCCCGCAGAAATGATTTTCCTGTTTCTTTCCAAATTTCTTCATTTATCTTGTTGATGTCAAAGTCCCTGTTTTTGATGTGCTCTTTTATAATTCTGTCCGCCGGCTTTTTTTCGTCGAAGACATAGCCCGCGCTGCTCAAGAGGCTTTCTGTCTGGGGAAGCGTGAGCCTGAGCCCGATTGCCAGCTGCAGCACGGTCACTTTTTGGGGATGATACTCGTCGTTGTCGTTGCTTCTGATTTTTGAGAAAGTCTGCTTGCTCATTCCGCTCCTTTTGTAGATAAGGCTGATGTCGGCAAGTCCGTTCAGTGAGTAGTTGCTCAGGTAGAATTCAAAAGTTTTCAAAAACGAGCGTTTTTCTTCTATTAATTTGGGGGAAATCGAGATGTTCAGATTTGACTTGTTCTGCTCAAGAAGTTTGACCGCATCAATGGAATTCATATAAATCGCGTAGATGAGGGCAGAAAATCCGCTTTTTGACTGGGCGTTCACATCCGCTCCGTACTGAATCAAGAGTTTCATGATTTCCGTATCGTTCAAAAAAGCCGCCAGCATGAGGGGAGTGAAGCCTTCCTTGTCGGCGAGATTTGCGTCAACACCGCTTTCAAGAAATAACCTGATGATTTCGCTTTTGCGCTGGCTCACCGCGAGCATTAAGGCTGACCACTCAGAATATCGGCGGTCCAGATTCTGATTCCCGATTACCCTGAATGTTTCGAAAATCTGTTTTGAGTAATTAAAGCGGATTCTTTTAGGGTCAATGAGCTCGGCCAGATGAATGATATATGGCATTCCCTTTCCATTCTCGTCTTCTTTGTAATAATTAAGTACTGCCGTTTTGTTGCTCGTGGTAAGTGACCATTTTGTATTTCGCTCCGCCATTTTTTTCCGCACATCTGTGGAAAGGTTTGGATTAAGCCTGTAGTCGTAATACATGGGAAGACGGCAGTCGAGTTTTTCAAGCTCCGCTTTTAGGATTTCCGTGTTGCTGGTCATCATGTACTCGTAGTCTTTTCCGTTAATCCTGATTGTCTCGTAAAATTTTTCGTCAGATTCACTCATAATTCGATATTACCATAAAATAATTTGAATTTGGTCAACTTTCAGGCGACTTTGAGAGTTTTACAGGAGAAATCCCGCCGCCACTGTTCCCGCGATTCCCAGAATCGTGCCATAGGAGACTTCTGCCCGCAAGCTGATTGATGAAAAACTGCACCTGAAACCGTTGCTGACTTTCTATGCAAAGCCGAGGTTTTCCCAAGAAAAAGAGTCCTGCCACTTCATCCCGGCTGAAAGGCCAAAATATGGCTGGAAAAATGAAATCAAACAGTAGCCCCAGTCAAATCCCAAAAGCCATTGTCAGGGGAGGGGGCGCTCCTATTTTTTATACAGAGTCCTCCCATCTCATCATCATAAAAACGCAAAGAAACAAGGAATCCCCAGAATCAGAATGAAAAAAAACATAAAAACTAGGATGAAGCGGGCAAAATGACGCACATATTCTTTGTTGTTCATCCAAGCCATGGGATTTTTGCTGAACTCGGCGTAGTATTCGGCGGTGTAGGAGTCCAGTCTCAGTCGGTCATAATCGCTCATTGAATGGCGGCAGTTTTCCAGATTGATATGCTGAGGGCAACGGGCACACCTTTCCTTGCCGCATCTTTTGAACTGAACTTTGCAGAAACAGGCTGCCCGGGTTTTTCCCAGTTCGCGGACAGCGAGGTCGGTGAATGTTTCTTGTCTTGTGATGATTTTCATCTCTTGCTCCATAATTTTCCTCCTGAAAAAAACGACTCGAATTTTCGGCTTTTTTATTTGTGTCATCCTTGATTTCTTTCTATTTCTCGGAAATCTAAAAATTCTTCATCTTCTTCCTTCATCATTTCATCGATGAATTTGGAATTCCTGTACCCTTGCCAGAATGGCTCGTTCAAGACGACCATCAAAAAGACGGCCACAATCACCATCATAAAAATAAGTCCTATAAACATTTCCATAAAGTCCTCCTTCGCTGAGCCTTAATCTCAGCATATTCAGCATAAATTATGTCTGTTCCCAAGTCACGGGAATGATTTTTATGCAAAAAGTGTTGCCAAAATCTGCACGAAATACACTGACAAGTATTGTCAAAATCTGCACGAAATACAGTATAAAGTGTTGCCAAAATCTGCTCCGATATGCTATTCTATTTGCAGAAGGGGAATTTCCGATGTTTGAAAGAAAGGCTTTTAAGCAACTTTTGGAATGGAAAGAAAAGTATTCTCAAAATTATGCCGCAATGCTTGAAGGTGCGCGACGAGTCGGGAAGTCTACGATTGCTGAGGAATTTGCAAAAAGGAATTTTAAAACATTCATCAAGATTGACTTTGCCAATGTAAAAGAAGAAGTTCTTGAAGTTTTTAAGGATATTGCGAATCTTGATGTCTTTTTTCTGCGTCTCCAGACTGCTACCGGGATAACTTTATATAAAAACGAATCCGTAATTATCTTTGATGAAATACAGAGGCAGCCTTTTGTCCGGCAGGCCATTAAATATCTTGTGGCAGACGGGCGCTATAAATACATAGAAACCGGGTCTCTCATAAGCATTAGAAAAAATGTTCAGGATATTGTCATTCCGTCAGAAGAATATTTTATTCAGGTTAATCCTATGGATTACGAAGAGTTCCTGCTTGCTACTGGCAACGATACTTTTAATTTGCTGAGAGAATTATACAAGACTGGTAAAAGTGTTGGGGAAAAAATAAACAGGAAGCTGATGCGCGATTTTCGCATATATATGGCTGTCGGCGGAATGCCTCAGGCGGTAGCTGCCTATGTCAGCGGAAAAAACTTTGAAGAAATTGATAAGGTAAAGCGTGGAATCCTTAAACTGTATGAAGAGGATTTTTATAAGATAGACAAGTCGGGCAGGCTTTCAAAAATGTACAACTCAATTCCAACCCAGCTGAGCCTGAACAAAAAGCGCTTTGTAATCTCAAATGCCACTGGCAAGCGTACTACCTTAAAAGACAAGGAAATCTTCTCTGAACTTTTGGATTCAAAAACCGTGCTTATAAGCTACAACACGACAAATCCAGAGATTTCTCTTTCTGCCACTGCTGACGAAGACTCTTACAAAATGTATTTAGCAGACACAGGCCTTTTTACCACACTTCTCTTTAATTCTGCTGACAAACTGAATACAAAAATTTATGCAAAACTGTTAAGCGATAAATTAGACGCTAACCTGGGCTATCTGTATGAGAATGCCGCTGCTCAAATGATAATGGCAAGCGGAAACAAACTTTTTTATCATACTTGGAAGAAAGCCGACAATGCGCACGATTATGAAATTGATTTTTTGCTTGCGTCAAACGCTAAACTTGTTCCCATTGAAGTAAAATCTTCCGCGGTGAACACTCATAAATCGATAACGGAGTTTTGCTCAAAATTTTCAGGAAAAATTCACCGGCAATATTTGTTTTCCCAAAAAGATGTGGACAATAAAGAGCAGCTTTTTTACAAGCCCATATACATGCTGCCCTTTGTTCTGGAAAATTTGTGAGCAGGACTTAATAGATAAATCTGGTCGGCCTACGCCGCCCGCTATGCCAAAAGAGCTGGTGGACGACTGGAAAGAACGGCTTGAAAAGGTGAATAAGATGGCGATAAAATAAGTTCATGTCACAAATCGCAGAAAATCTGGAATCAGTTTTAAATAAAATCCGTGCCGTTGAAAAGCGGGCTTTCCGTGATGAAAATTCCGTCAAGCTGGTCGCCGTCAGTAAATTTCATCCGGCGGAGAGCGTGATTGAGGCTTTAGAGGCGGGGCAGCTTCTTTTTGGCGAAAACCGCGTTCAGGAAGCGGCCGCGAAATTTGACGAAATCCGTGCCAGGGGCTTGGAGCCGAATCTTCACATTATCGGGAGCTTGCAGCGCAACAAAGTTAAGGAAGCCGTCAGGATCGCCAGCTGTATCGAAAGTGCCGATCGTATTGAGTTAATAGAAGAAATTGAAAAACAGGCGGCTAAAATCAATAAAAATATCGAGATCCTTTTTGAAGTCCACACTGGCGAAGACTCAAAGGCGGGCTTCACCAGCCAGGAAGAGCTGGAAAATGCGATAAAGCTCTGTGCCGGGCAGAAATTCCCTCATGTCACGCCCAGAGGCTTTATGACCATGGCTCCTTTCACCGAGGACAAAGACTTAATCCGAAAATCCTTCGTCACCTTGCGTAATCTCAGGGATTCTTTCCAGAAAAAATACCCCAGCCTTGACCTTTCAGAGCTTTCCATGGGCATGAGCGGAGACTTTGAAATCGCCATTGAAGAGGGGGCTACCATTGTCCGAATCGGCACGGCTATTTTTGGCTCGCGGGGGTAAGCGCAAATCCATTGTGACTTTTTCTCTTTCACGCTCAAATGACAATTTGCGAATTGTATGCTACAATCATTAATTATGGATTTGAGCCGAAAACTGCCCATTGGCATTCAGGATTTTGAGAAACTCCGCAGAGGAAACTACCTCTATGTTGACAAGACAAACTTTGTCTATGAGCTTGCGAGTCTTTCAACGCCATTCTTTTTAAGCCGTCCCCGCCGTTTCGGAAAAAGCCTTTTGCTCTCCACTCTTGAAGCCTATTTTCTGGGCAAAAAAGATTTGTTCAAAGGGCTCGCCATCGAAAATCTAGAAAAGGACTGGATTCAGTACCCTGTCATAAAAATCAGTTTCGGGGCAGATAATTACCCTGATTTGAATTGCCTGATATCATTGGAAAATTCCGTTCTTTCTGAATATGAAAAAAAATACGATGTCGCCGTTTCTGATTCCCGTGCGGCACCAAGGCTCAAAAACATCATCAAAAGTGCCTGCGAAAAGACCGGAAAGCAGGTGGTCATCTTAATCGACGAATACGACAAGCCAATTTTGGACGCGCTCTACACCGAATACGAGGAGCAGAACCGCCAGGAGCTGAGAAGCTTTTACAGCCCGCTAAAGGACTGCGACCAGTACATCCGCTTTCTCTTCATCACGGGAATCACGAAGGTGAGCCATGTGAACATCTTCTCAGGCCTCAATCAGCTAAACGACATCAGCCTTACTCAAAGCTATTCTTCAATCTGCGGCGTTTCGGAAAGTGAGCTGGAAAAGTATTTTATGCCGGAGATTGAAGCCCTTGCCCAGCGTCAGGAAATGAGCCTTGAGGAAACGAAAGCTAAGCTCGCCCAGATGTACGACGGCTACCACTTCACCCACGATGTTGAGGGCGTTTACAATCCCTTCTGCCTCTTGAAGTGTTTTTCCGACAAGGATTTCGGCTCATACTGGTTTGAAAGTGGCACACCTTCGCTCCTTGTAAAGACCTTGCAGAACCAGCCGCTGGAACTTACAACGATAATCAACGGCCGAAAGGCAAAGGAAGACCAGTTCAAGAACTACGACCCGGACTCAAAGAATATGCTTCCAGTCATTTATCAGAGTGGCTATCTTACGATTAAGGATTTTGACAAGGCAAAAAGAATTTACACGCTGGACTTCCCCAACCGCGAGATTGAAGACGGCTTCATCAATATTCTCTTGAAAAAATTCGTAACCGTTCCTTATGACGATTTGGGACTTGCCATAGGAAATCTGTGCGATGCCCTTGAGCTTCATGATTTGGACCAGGCCCTCAATATCATCAAATCCGCCATCGCAGACCTTCCCACCGTGGTCAAAAAGGACATGTGCGAAAACTACTACGAGTCGGTCACTCATCTCATGTTCCGCATGACTGGCTGGCGGGTAGTCTCAGAGCTGCAGAATGTCTGTGGCAGGAGCGATGTGGTTGTGGCCTCAAAGGACAGCGTTTTCATCTTTGAGTTAAAAATGGACAAGAGCAGGCCTTTTGAAGATGTGGCAGAGGAAGCCCTGACACAAATCGACGAAAACGGCTATTCAGAGCGTTTCGCCGTCAGCGGAAAGAAAATGTACAAAGTCGCCCTTGTTTTCTCCAGCGAGGGAAAGGGACTTGTGGGCTGGAAGGCCAAGAAATAACGCCAGCCTGTCATTGCCGTGTACCTGTCTGCCGACAGGCAGATGACACGACAATGCTGGCGAAATCTGTCCCGCGATTCTAGCAATCTTCCTCTTCCCTTTTTGTACGAGAATTTCAGAAAAGCAAACCTTGCGACTATTCCTTCAGATGAGCTTGAAACAAGTCTGGCTTCTTTTTTGCAGGAACACAAGGAAGATGAGCAGGTTCTTGAGAGCGAACTTGGGGACATGGCTGTAAGCCAACTGAAAGAAGCGGCTGATTTTCATGTTCGGGCACGAAAATACATTTCTCTCTGGTGTTCGGACGAAAAAGAATATATCCGTCGGTATTACAATGGCCAAAACATTCCTGTCGTTGAGTTGACTCCGAGCATGGAGAGACTTTTCACTTTTCTTGAAGAAATTGAGCCAAAAAAATTCGTCGGCACCGAGTCAAGGTTCAGAACGATTCTCTTTCAACTTAGGAAACTCTACCAGAACATAAACGAGGACCCAGAGACTAGAATCGAGTCGCTGAAAAAGCAGAGTGAAATCGAAGCTACTAAGGGAAGCATCCTGGGCTACACGCTGGACATAGACGCAAAAATGAGGGAATCGGCACAGGGACAGTCATTTTCTTCTTTCTGGAATTTTATCGCCCAAGACAAAGAAAACGAACTCACCGAGAATGCAATGCTAGTTCAAACCAAGGCTGCGACCTTTTTCCCTCAGGCGAGGAAACCCATTCTCCCCGAAAAAACAAGCGAATTCAGCGAAATAAAGACTTTCGACAGGGAAGGGGCGGACGTCACGGATTTGTCCGAGCTTTTCAACCAGTTCTATATTGACGAAAAAGAACTTTACGCTCACATCGCGGATTTTAGAAGTCAGACGGAAAAAAATCAGTTCACGCTCAAGGATCTTACGGATGCTTTTCCCATTCAAAAAGGACTTTCAGAACTCATCGCCTATTTTGGAATCGCTAACAAAGAGAAACTTATCGGCATATAGCGAGAAAAATCCGACGAAATCTCATATCAAAAAGACGAGCGAACTGTTACGGTCAGAGTGCCGAGAATGGTGTTTATGTGAGGGCTTTATGAGCAAAGAAATGAAAGAGATATTGAACAAATCCCCCGTTTGGGCGGCCGTTTGCGTAAAGCTTTTGCAAGGTTCCCTTTATAGGACGGGGAACGCGGACTCTACATGGACTACCCTAAAGGCATGGCAAAGTGAAATTGACCGTTATTTCGGAAGAGGCAATTCCCAGACTGATTCAGGAACGCCCGCTCACCGTGCAGGATTCCCTTCTGTGCGTGCTTTTCCCATCGCAGAACCAGTCGGAAAACCTGATTATGACGACGAGCGAAATCAAGGACAGACTCGACACCTTCTTTCCCGAGAAGAAAAACCAGACAAAAGTTTACCGACGCCTTGACGAGTCTTTGAGCCGCTTACGGGATTTGTCGTTTATCCGTGAAATCGAAAGCACCAACACATTCGACAGGACATTTGAAATCCGCCGAATCATAAAGTCAAAAATCAATATAGAAGAAACCTATTTTTCCGAATATCCACCCGCATAAGTAATTACGCAGACAGAACCATAAGTTTTATGTTTCTTTGTGAAGCCGACACCGCTGGAAGAAAAATCTTTGTTCATTATGTTTTTTCGATGACCACGACTTGAAACGCCGTCATCAATCAGAAGTTGCACGACAATATCACGCCCGCTCATCGCTCCATAGGAAATGTTTTCGCCTGCTGTTTTAAAAGTTCCATATTTCTCAATTCGTGTGAATGGTGTACTTCCGTCAACGCCTGTGTGCCCAGTCTGATTGGTTTCGCCCTGTGTGCTTGAATGTTGCTGGGCTGCAAGGGAAAGTCCTTTTTCTGGATTCAAAACAGGAAGTGCTTTTGCTTTTTTCATGTAAGAGATACATTCATTTACAACAGCGACTCCCTCATTTGTCATAAGAGTACCGTTATAAACTTTCCCATCAAATTTTTTTGTTCGTGGTGTTATGTAAAGCTCAGCGTATAATGAAGGATTTGTGCGGGCTTTGTTCATTTCAAGAATAACATCCTTTTCAACCGTTGAAAGATAATCGGCATTTCGCGCTGTATCGAGCGTGGCAATGTCCCATTTGTCGGCATCAAGATTCTTGTTTGAGGTCGATTCCTCGGATTTTTTATTCATATTTGCGGAAAATTCATTGAGGTTGTCCAGCGTGGCACAACTGAAAAAGAAAGTGCTTGCAAGGATAAGAGCAAGGTTTGGAAAGAAAGATTTTTTCATAACGGAAACTCCTTTTTATTGGTTAAAGATTTTACTTTGTTGGTAATAAGTGTAACTCTGAAACAACCAAAAATCAAATGATTTTCACGAATCAAACCATTTCAATTTTTTGCTGTTTTTAATAATTATTATTTTCTTGTTTTTTTCAAGTTGTTTGAAAACAGGGTCTCGATATAGTTTGAAATCAGTTGTGGTGGGAAGAGGCTGTATTTTGCGCCATTTTTCAAGGGAATCTACAAAATTCAAAAGACTTTTTATTCGTTTTGGGCGTTTTTCATATTTTAATCCAATGATTTTATCACAAATAAGTTCAACGATTCTTTTAGAATTAATAGGTATATCCACATTATTTACTTCATTTTTAGATGATTGATTGTTTGAATTTTTGTAATACTTATCATAAATTTTATTTACTGTATCTATAAAAATGGTAATAGATGGATGAGAGTCTTCTCCATAATGCTTATTTTTCTTATCAAGGTATGTATTCCTTAATTCATTCCAAGAAGCTGCATATTTTCGTAATATTTCCGCCTTATTTTCAATATCTGCTGAATTGCGAATCATTTCCCAATTGAAATTGTCATTTTTATGGGCTAGGCGCTGTAAATTACCATCTTTGTTTTTTGAAATTATGGCAAGATCAAATGAGAATTTTGTTTTATCTTCAGGTGTTAAAAGGGCTTTAATCACTGAAGGAGAATCTTTCCCATCTTTAAAATCTGGTTTGAATTCTTTTAGGATTTTATTTAATTCGCTTCGGATTTTTTCTTTTAATTTTGCTAAATCTTCTTTGAGTTTTTTTGGAAGAGAATTTAAATATACCTCAAGATTAAAATCCAAGTCAAAAGATTGTTCTCTACCATTGATAATCAAACGAGTAACAAGATGCCTTTTTCCACTTCCAACAATGTAATACTTTGCAGCAATTCCTTCGTTTTTCAAAATTTCACAAAGTCTATCCAAAATTTTTTGACATAGCTGCAAGTATTTTCTGATATTTCGTTTTGGAACAAATTCATAGAATTTTTCTTTTTTCATAAAAACTCCTTAGTGTAATATTTGTCCCAGGCCACCCCCTTGGAAAATCCAAAGCGTTACAGTATAGCAGTTGTTTAGAAAAATTCAATAGAAATTTTATAAGAATTTTGGAAAAATTCTACTCTTTCCTCGCAATCTGAACTGCCCTCTTTTCCAATTTTCATGAAAAGCTATTTTCGTCTAAAAATCTCTGTGTTCTCGTTGTATGAGCCTATTTGCGAGATGTTTACTTCTTTGAAGAATTTTTTGAGATTTTCTGTATAAAAAAGATTTGCAATATCTATCGTTTGATTTCGGGAATATCGGTCTCTTTGTTTTTTGTCATATTCACCTTGATTTTTCGCATCATTTGCATAAAAATTCAGGGCTTTTCGTAATTCCATGGAATTTTTTGAAAAATCATCTTTTAAGGTGTTTGAAAGAACGGAGAGGGACATTTCGCCTTTTGGGAGTTTATTCATGAAATAGACAACTATAGCATTTTTCTTTTCGATTTTTGCATCTTTTGAGATTTTGTCGATTGATACGGTAATCTCATTATAATCCGTAAAATCAGAGTTGGTTTTTAAGCCAAGTTTTTGCGCATTTGAAAATTCTTCTTTATTAAGAAAACCAGCTTCTTCTGCTGTTTTGACTTCATCTGCATTGTAAAACCCCTTTGCTTTTGCACTAAGGTATTCTTCTTTTGTTATGAAGCCATTTGCTGTGTAATCTTTGTATTCTTTGTAGTCAGTATAATTTACATAACCGAGCTTTTTAGCTTCATAATATGCATCCGATTCTTTATTGCGCGGATTATCCTCGTTGAATACAAGTTTATTTGATGACGAAAAAATTTGTCCCGATGCATATTGACTTCTAAACGCAGTATAAAATACGAATCCATTCTTATATGCATTGTTCGCGTCGTTGATATTTTGAAATGAATTCCGGTCATAATAATAGAAGAATTCCGCATTCCCTATTCCCAAAGACTTTGCCTTCTCATAGTCAGAAGATGTTTTGAAGTTTGCGGTTTTTCCGCTTTTATAATCTGAAAGCGTTTTGTAACCTTCCATGGAAAAGACAAAATAAGTATTTCCAGCGATGATGAATGCTTCTGAATTTTTTGATACGGAATTAAAACCTGGCCGTAAATCAGAATCATATTGAAGAAAAACCAGAGAAATATCATAGGCATTTATTATAGCTTCAAAATCCTCAATCGTTTTGATTCGAATCATTGGAAGATTTTGTTTTGATTCAATCTCAATATACTTCAAGTCGGCGAAGGCGCAATTAGTGAGAAAGATTGCTGCGATTATCGCGAAGATTCGTTTCATTTTGTTTCCCCTTAAAAACTGTAACTCACGCTCACCTTCGGGCAGAAATAGACTGAACTTCGTCCGTAATAGGTGTAATCGGAGTAGGCGGATTTTGTTACGGTGCTTCCGCTCGTGGTGGTTTGGCTGCCACCTCTTCTGAATTCGCTGAAAGGAACTAAAATATCTGAGCTGGCTATAAAGGAAAGTTTTTCGGTCAGGTAGTATCTTAATCCTAATTCAGAAGACCATATGATTTGATAGAAAGTGTATTTTTGATTGATAATTGATGAAGTCGTTTCATTTTTGGATTCATACGAATTGATTCCGAAAGAAATTCCCGTTCCGACAAAAAAGCGTAAATCTCCTTTTAAAAATGTAAGCTCTGGGAGAAGGGAAAATTTGTGGGTGAAAATGGTCGCATCCGAAAATTTTGAGCTGCTGCTTGAATTTTGTTTTTCCCAGGAAATATCATAACCAAAATCAAGCCCTAAAAAGCAATTTTCTTTAAAATCGACGATTGGAACATTAAGCCGTAAAGCAAAATCAGGATTGAAGGTCGTATGAGTATATGTGGTATTCGTAGTTGAATTTGAAAAGACTCGCTCGTAGCCGACTGCACCGACTCCAATGGATGCTGATACACCGTCTTTCGCAAACAAGCTTTGGCCGGCAAAAAATAAAATTGCCACCAGGAATCCAATTCTCTTCAATGTACCAGTTCTTGTGATTTCAACTTTCATGTCATACTCCTTTTGAAAAGTAAATTTCTCTTTTCTTAAAGTAATATTATAAATGCAGATTTCGTGAAATTCAATCTTTTATATAACTAATTAGGTATATTTATTACCTTGTCAAAAGTTTTATAATTTGGGGTCTCATTCATACTTTGTAGTATGGAAAAAAATGAAAAATCGCAGGATACGGTGGCGGGAAAAAAAGAATCGATTCCTCAATTGTTCGGGCGGAATGTTCGTAAATATCGCAAGGCGCGGAATCTGACGCAGGAGCAGCTTTCAGAAAAACTGGAGATTTCCCAGAAGCATCTTTCGATTATCGAGACTGGCACACAATTCGCTTCGGCTTCCCTTATCGGGCGGATTTCGGAAGTGCTGGAAGTTTCACCGGGAGATTTATTCGGCGGGTCAAGCGACGGCTTTCAGGAAATAAAAAATCTGTGCAATATCATAATTTCCATGTTGATGAATGATGTCAGGCATAAATTTGCGAGCCTGGATAGTGAAGTCCATGAAATAAAGCGGATTCTTCAGGAAGGGAAAAATCCTGATGGGGATCCATTCTCTTTTTACTAATGATTTTTCGGGCGTTTCCCTACAGGCTGTCATTGCCCGGCTTGACCGGGCAATCCCATCCTTTCGGGTCGGGCTATCCGCGGTTACGCGCTCTCGCGCTCCATTGCTTCACTACGCCTACGCAACGCAGTTGCTTCGGAGAGTCGCTAAAAATGCTTTCGCATTTTTTAACGCTCCCTACGTTCCGCAACGGCTAGCGCCGCCGCTACTATCCCTAACGCACGCAAGTGCGTATGTACAATAATTTCCAATTACGGAAACGACACGAAGTGGCGTATCCCTAACGCTTTTCTTCCTAAACCATTTTCTACAAACACAAATATTTTCGTCGCTTAATTAGGCCTTTTTATTTTCTCTCACACCTGCCCTTTAAACTCCCTTCTGAACTTTACAAATCTTTCAAATAATTCACAAAAAATCTGATTTAGTGCTATAATATAATTATCTTCATAAAACGGAGGTAGAACTATGCTTGCAGTAAACGGTTATTATGACGGCAACGTTTGTTTAGTCGAAGAAAGAGTTTCCAAAAAGCCTCAGAAAGTTATAATCACATTCCTAGATGATTTTGCCCAGAAAAAAGAAAACTCTTCATCAAGAGAAGACAAACTTCAGGCGTTAAAAGATGTTCAAAGTTCTTATGATTCTGCCGTTAACGAAGCTTTTGGCCTTTGGAAAAATCATGACAATT
>FLNY01004690.1_pt1 | contig 12660 bp, 11 predicted proteins | sample 1140381 | NCBI WGS metagenome assembly FLNY01 (sample SAMEA3878172, study PRJEB12797) | bioreactor metagenome | biome: Moose rumen | place: Sweden | collected 2011-10
GGGCGTCTTCCTGGGCGGCGGTGGCGTCCGCGCCGGCGTGCACTATGCCGGCGAGAAGGGCGTCCCCCGCTCCGGTGGCATTGACGATGCCGGTGACGGGCAGGGCGGGGAACGACTCCACGCTGCCGTCTTCCACCACCCTGAGGCCCTCGGATCCAAGGCTCACGTAGACACGGGCAACTGACGCAGGCAGGGCGAAGCCGTCGGCCGGGGCGGCCTCCTGACCATCGGCGCCGTATTCAGGCGCCACGTCGGAGGACAGCGGAGCAAGGCCGCCGTCTCCGGGAACGGACGCCGTTCTCGCAGGGCGCAGGCCGAGGACTTCGGCCTCGAGGCGGTTGCACTTGACGAAGACAGGGCCCGCTCCCGGGAGCCGCGAGGAGTGCAGCGCCGCACGCAGCCGGACGGCCTTGGCCGAAGATACGGAGTCGATGTACAGCGGAGGGAGGCATCCTCCGACCAGCAGAGCAAGGGTGTCGGCGGGAAGGTTGGTGTCGGCCACGACGACGTCGGCCCCGTTGATGCGGTCGAGCCGCTCCTCGAGCCAGTCCGGAGTCATGAGACCGGTGACGGCCATGTCGGCGACGCCGCCCAGCAGTTCGCCGTCGGAGCCGTTGACGCTCACGAAGCAGGCATTGCGGGCGCCGGCGGCAACCTGGCTCAGGGAGAGGTCAAGCCCGGCGGCAAGACAGCTCTCGCGAAGCAGGCGGCCGAGGTGGTCGTCGCCGAAGACGGTGACGAGGCTGACCTCGTCGCCAAGCAGGGCAAGGTTGTGGGCAATGTTGCGCCCCACGCCTCCGGGGGCTATCCTGACGGTGCCGGGATTGGAATCTCCGGCGACAAAAGGGCCGGCGCTGGTGGCGCTGATGTCCACATTGGCCCCGCCGATGACACAAATTTTCATAAGTCCGAAATGCTATCGTACCCCAAATATAGGCAATCTCGCACAAAAGCGCAACCCCGGCCATTTTATCCCGCGCAGTTTTGGAATAACCCGAGGATTGGATTATATTTGCAAGTTATACTTGCATTTTTCAGAAAATGAACAAATATCTTGACATATCACCTGAGGTGCAGGTGGCGCTGGCGGCCGACAGGCCGGTTGTAGCACTTGAATCGACCATCATATCGCACGGGATGCCCTATCCCCAGAACGTCCAGACCGCCCTCAGGGTCGAGCAGACCATACGCGACAACGGCGCCACCCCGGCCACGGTCGCGATAATCGGCGGCCGCCTCAAGGCCGGCCTCAGCCACGAGCAGATAGAGTACCTCGGCCGCGGGGGCCGCAGCATCACCAAGGCCTCCAGGCGCGACCTGCCCGTACTCGCTGCACGCGGCATGGACGGCGCCACCACCGTCACCACCACCATGATCATCGCCGCCATGGCCGGCATCCGCGTCTTCGCCACCGGCGGCATCGGCGGCGTGCACCGCGGCGCCGAGACCACCATGGACATCTCCGCCGACCTCGAAGAGCTCGCCCGCACCCCCGTCATGGTCATCTGCGCCGGCGCCAAGTCCATCCTCGACCTCGGCCTCACCCTCGAGTACCTCGAAACCAAGGGCGTCCCCGTAATCGGCTACGGCACGCAGGAGCTTCCCGCCTTCTACACCCGCACCTCCGGCTTCATGACCGACTACCGCATCGACACCCCCGCAGAGCTCGCCCGCGCCTTCAAGGCCTCCCTCGACATGGGGCTCGGCAGCGGCATGCTCGTCACCAACCCCATCCCCGAGGAGTTCTCCATGGACCCGGTACGCATCAACGCGGCCATCGACCAGGCCATAGCGGAAGCCTCCGCCCGGGGCATACACGGCAAGGAGACCACCCCTTTCCTCCTCGCCCGCATCAAGGACATCACCGGCGGCGACAGCCTGGCCTCCAACATCGAGCTCGTCCTCAACAACGCCCGCCTGGCCGCCGCCACCGCAAAAGCGCTCTGCGAAATCTGACCCGCGATGGACGAAATCATCCAGGACCTCTCCCGCAGCGAATACAAGGAAGGCTTCGTCACCGAAGTCGCCCAGGAGTACGTGCCCAAAGGCCTGAACGAAGACATCATAAGGCTCATCTCCCGCATCAAGCAGGAGCCCGGGTGGCTGCTCGACTTCCGGCTCGACGCCTTCCGCCGCTGGCAGCGCATGAGCGAGCCCAGCTGGGGCCACCTCAAGCTCCCCAGGATTGACTATCAGGACATTATCTACTACGCCGCCCCCAAGAAGGACAGCGAACGTCCCACCGAAATCGACCCCGCCCTGCTCGAGACCTTCGACAAGCTCGGCATCCCCGTGAGGGAGCGAGAAGTGCTTGCCGGCGTGAGGGGCAAGGACGTGGCCGTCGACGCCGTCTTCGACTCCGTGAGCGTCACCACCACCTTCCGCAAGACCCTCGCCGACAAGGGCATCATCTTCTGCTCCTTCTCCGAGGCCGTACGGGAGCACCCCGACCTCGTCCGCAAATACCTTGCGACCGTCGTCCCCGCCGGCGACAACTTCTTCGCCGCCCTCAACTCGGCAGTCTTCTCCGACGGCTCCTTCTGCTACATCCCCAAGGGCGTCGAGTGTCCCATGGACCTGAGCAGCTACTTCCGCATCAACGCGGCCGGCACGGGGCAGTTCGAGCGCACCCTCATCATCGCCGACGAAGGCTCCCGCGTGAGCTACATGGAAGGCTGCACCGCCCCCATGCGCGACGAGAACCAGCTGCACGCGGCCGTAGTCGAAATCATAGTCGAAAAGGACGCCGACGTCAAGTACAGCACCGTCCAGAACTGGTATCCCGGCGACGCCCAGGGCCGCGGCGGCATACTCAACCTCGTCACCAAGCGCGGCCTCTGCAGAGGCGAAAATTCCCACCTCAGCTGGACCCAGGTCGAAACCGGTTCGGCCGTCACCTGGAAGTATCCGAGCACCATACTCAAGGGCGACTACAGCAGCTCGGAGTTCTACAGCGTCGCCATGACGGGCAACCGCCAGCAGGCCGACACCGGCACCAAGATGATCCACATCGGCCGCGGAACCCGCAGCAGGATAGTCTCCAAGGGCATTTCGGCCGGAGAGAGCCAGAACAGCTACAGGGGCCTTGTCCGCATCAACCCCGGAGCCGCCGGAGCCCGCAACTTCTCGTCCTGCGACTCCCTGCTCATCGGCTCCCGCTGCGGCGCCCACACCTTCCCCGTAATCATGAACCGCTGCCCCGGCGCCATCGTCGAACATGAGGCCACCACCTCCAAGATAAGCGACGACCAGCTCTTCTACTGCGGCCAGCGGGGCATAGGGCCCGAAGACGCCACCGCCCTCATAGTCGGCGGTTATGCCAAAGAAGTGCTCAGCCGCCTGCCGATGGAGTTCGCCGTCGAGGCACAGAAGCTCCTGAGCGTATCCCTGGAGGGCGCGGTAGGATGAACTGGATCGAGGTCATATCCGCCCTGCTGGGACTCGGCTGCGTCTTTCTGGCGGGCCGAGGCTCCAAGTACAACTTCTACCTGGGATATGTGTACAACATATTCCTCTTCATCCTCTTCTGGAGGCAGCACCTCTACAGCGCCATGCTCATCCAGCCCGTGGCCTTCGCCATCAACGCCTACGGCCACTGGAGATGGACCCACCCCGGAGAGGGCGAGCGCAACAGCAAGGGCGACCTGAAAATCGGCCGCATGGATACTTGGCGGTGGGTCAGCGCCATTGCCGTCATGGTGCTTGCCGGACTCCTCTGGGCAAAAGCGCTCGTATGGCTGCCACAGAAGTGGCCGGGAACCTTCGCCCCCGACCCTTCTCCCCTTCTGGATTCCTTCATCCTCATGGCAACGCTCACGGCCCAGTTCCTGAGCGCCCGCAAGTACTGGGAATGCTGGATACTGTGGCTGGCCGTCAACGCCGCCAACATCGCGCTCTACATCATCTCGGGCCTGTACCTCATGCCGGTCGTCAGCGCACTCTACCTCGCCAACGGCATCTGGTCCCTGGCTACATGGAAAAGAAAATTCAACATCAATGAGTGATATTTTGTTACAGATAAACGGCCTGCAGGCCGGCACCGAAGACCGGCAGATTCTCCGCGGCATCGACCTCACGGTGCGCCGCGGCGAAGTGCACGCCATCATGGGACCCAACGGCGCCGGCAAATCGACCCTGAGCGCCGTGCTCGCCGGGCGCCCCGACTACACCGTCACCGGCGGCAGCGTGACCTTCAAAGGCCGCGACCTGCTCGCCCTCGCCCCCGAAGAGCGCTCCTGGGAGGGCATTTTCCTGAGCTTCCAGTACCCGGTCGAAATCCCCGGCGTGAGCATCACCAACTTCATGAAGGCCGCCCTGAACGCCCGCCGCAAGGCCGCCGGCCTCCCCGAGCTCACTCCCGCCGAGTACCTCAAGCTCCTGCGCGAGAAGATGGCCTTCGTGGGCATGAAGAGCGAATTCGCCAAGCGAGAAGTCAACGTGGGCTTCTCCGGCGGAGAGAAGAAGAAGGGCGAAATCTTCCAGATGGCCATGCTCGAGCCCACCCTGAGCATCCTCGACGAGACCGACAGCGGCCTCGACGTCGACGCCCTCCGCACAGTGGCCTCCGGCGTCAACAAGCTCCGCACGCCCGCCTCCGCCACCATCGTCATCACCCACTACCAGAGGCTCCTCGAGTACATCGTCCCCGACTTCGTACACGTCCTCAAGAACGGCCGCATCGTCCTTTCCGGCGGACGCGAGCTCGTGGACCGCATAGAAACCCAAGGCTACGACAGCATCGATGGATAAGCGCTGCTTCATAATCGGCCGCGACAGCGTGCCCGAACACATCAGCCTTGGCGAAGGGGAACAGCTGCACATGACCCTGCTGGTTCCCGAAGGCACGTCCTGCAAGCTTTCGCTGCAGGTCGACCTCGACGCCCCCGGAGCCGCGCTCGACATAGCCGGCGCCTGGAAATGCTCCGGCTCCGAAAATGTCGAGGTCAAGGTCCTCGTGCGCCACAACGCCCCCCGCTGCACCTCGGTCCAGCTGTTCAAGGGCGTCACAGGCGGAACCGCGCACGCCTCCTTCGACGGGCTCGTCTACGTGGCTCCCGGGGCCGACGGCACCGACGCCCGCCAGGAGAACCACTCCCTGCTGCTCTCGGACGCCGCCACAGTGGAGTCCCGCCCGCAGCTGGAAATTTACGCCGACGACGTCAAATGCTCCCACGGCGCCACCACCGGGTACCTCAACCCCGAAGAGCTCTTCTACATGCGCAGCCGCGGCATACCCGAGACGGAGGCCCGCCAGATGCAGGTCGACGCCTTCCTCGAACCCGTAATCGCCCGCATGAAATGACCGTACGCACCTGCGCCAAGGTCAACATAGGCCTTCACATCCTCCGCCGCCGCCCCGACGGGTACCACGACATCGAGACCCTGTTCGTGCCTTTCTTCGGCTACGGCGACTCCCTCTCCGTGGAGCCTTCGGACGAGCTGTCAGTGAGCATCGAAGGCGCCTCGTGGGACCCCCTTTCAGACCTTACCGTACAGGCCTGGAAGCTGCTGAAGGCCGATTTCCCCTCCCTCACGCCGGTGAGCATAAGGCTCGTGAAGGGCGTGCCGGTGGGAGCGGGCCTGGGCGGAGGAAGCGCCGACGGAGCCTTCGCGCTGCGCTGCATGAACGCCGTCGGAGGGCTGGGACTCTCCGAAAGCGCGCTTGAAAGCTACGCCGCCCGCCTGGGTTCGGACTGCACCTTCTTCCTGCACTGCCGGCCGATGATCGGCACCGGCCGCGGAGAGGTACTGGAACCCTTCCCCGTCGACCTTTCAGCCTACGAACTGAGGGTGGAAGTGCCCCGGGGGGTATCCGTAAGCACACGGGAGGCCTACGCTGGCGTCGTTCCCAACTCCGGACGCGAGCCCCTGGAACGCCTGCTCCGGCATCCGGTCACCGAGTGGCGCGGGCTCATACGGAACGACTTCGAGCCCACGGTTTTCGCCCTGCACCCCGAAATCGCCGACCTCAAAGAAAAATTCTACCGTGATGGCGCGGTTTATGCTGCAATGTCAGGCTCCGGTTCGGCCGTCTTCGGCCTCTTCAAACGATAGTTACGAATGAAAAAGATACTGCTCGCAATCCTTGTCACGCTGCTCGGCGCCCTCCCGCTGGGGGCCCAGAGTTCCTCGACCACAAAGGTCAGGGGCACCGTCACCGACGCCGACACCGGCGAGCCCATACCCTTTGCAGGCATCTTCTTCAAAGATACCACTATAGGCCTCACCGCCGACATCGACGGCAAGTTCACACTCGAGACCCGCGACCCCGGGGCCAAAATCCTGGTCTGCCAGCTCCTCGGCTACGACACCCAGGAGAAGCCCGTCCACCAGGGCGCCTTCACGGAGGTGAATTTCAAGCTCAAGCTCACCAACAACGAGCTCACAGGCTCCTTCGTAAAGGCAGACAACCGCCGCATCAAGCGCCTTCTCGCCAACATCGATGACAACCGCGAGCGCAACGACCCCGACCTGCGCCCCTGGTTCACCTGCAAGGTATACAACAAGATGGAGCTCGACATCTCGCACGCCCGCGAGCAGCTCGACAATCCCCTGTTCAACAAGCAGTTCGGCTTCGTCTTCGACTACATGGACACTTCTGCCGTGAGCGGCGTGCCCTACCTGCCGGCCATGATTTCCGAGACCATCGTGGAGCGGCGCCACCGGGGCGAACCGGAACTCGACAACGAGACCATCCTCGCCAACAAAGTCTCCGGCATCAACCCCGACCACAACCTCCTCACCCAGTTCACCGGCAGCATGCACCTCAAGGCCAACTTCTACCGTCCCTTCGTGAACTGCTTCAACGTCGAATTCCCCTCCCCCGCCCAGCGAAACGGCCTGCTGTACTACAACTACTTCATCGTAGACTCCCTGCAGGTCGATTCCCGCAAGACCTACGTGGTGCGCTACCACCCCAAGGCCCTCGTATCGAGCCCCGCGCTCGACGGCGAGATGCGCATCGACGCCGAGGAATACGCCATACGCAGCATCAGGGCCAAGATGAAAAGAGGCGGCAACGTCAACTGGCTCAGGGACATAGTCCTCGAGGAAGAGTACCGGCGCCTGCCCGACTCCACCTGGTTCTTCAGTTCCGACAAGCTCTACGCCGACTTCTCCATAGCCCTGGGGGACTCCACCAGGATGATGTCCGTGCTGGGCAACCGCTACATGAGCTATTCCGAGCCCGACTTCTCCCCCATAGCCGACATGCACGAGACGGACGGCAAGGTCAAGGTAGACCCGGCCTCGAACCACAAGGACGAGGCCTTCTGGGAGGAGGCCCGCCCCGTCGAGCTCACCGACGGCGAACGCGACATCTACCGCATGGTCGACCACGTCCAGCAGACTCCCACATACAAGATAAGCTACAAACTCGGCTACTCCTTCGCCCAGGACTACTTCGACATAGGCAAGATAGGCTTCGGCCCGCTCGGGAGCATGTACTCCTACAGCGGCCTGGAGGGCCCCAGGCCCAAGTTCGGCATCCACACCTCGAAGGAACTGAGCACCGACTTCCAGATCAAGGCATACGCAGCCTACGGCTTCGGCGACCACAAGTGGAAAGGCAAGCTCTACTACGAGCACATGCTCCAGAGGGACCCCCAGCGCAAGATTACCGCCGAACTGTCGCACGACGTCCACCAGCTCGGCAAGGGCCTGAGCAACCTCACGGTCGGCAACCCCCTCAGCTCCATATGGAGCAAGGAGAGCAAGCCCGTGCTCCAGACCATGCTCCAGCTGCGTTACGACCACGAATTCTCAATGCAGCTCAACGGCGTCGCCGCGATTACGCTGAGGCGCTACTACGCCAATCCCTTCGTGCCCATGGACCGCTGGGACGGCACCTCCTACCAGAGCGTCGCCACCAACGAGTGGCGCCTCAAGCTGCGCTTCTCCAAGGAGGAGACCGTCAACCGCGGCTACTACAACAAGACCTACGTCCACACCGAATACCCTATAGTGAGCCTCGACCTGCAGGGCTCGATCCCCGGCCTGCGGACCATCGACGCCGACAACCCCGACATCGGCTTCTTCATGCCCCAGGTGCACGTGGACTGGAAGTTCAGGGTTCCGCCTCTCGGCATGTCAGACATGCACCTGCGGGCCGGCACCATCATAGGACAGGTGCCCTGGACTCTCCTCAACCTCTACCAGGCCAACCCCACCGTCATGACAGACAAGAGTTCGTTCTCCTGCATGCAGTACTTCGAGTTCGCCGCCGACACTTGGGCCACGCTCATCTGGTACCACACCTTCAACGGCTTCTTCCTGGGCAAGATACCCCTCGTGCGGGAGCTCCAGCTCAGGGAGGAATTCATCGCCAAGGTGGCGTACGGGTCGCTGCGCGACGAGAACAACGGCTCCGACCCTTCCTTCGGCGCGCTCACCCGCTTCCCCTACCAGACCCGCGGAATGGACGGCATGCCGTACGTGGAGCTGGGAGCCGGCCTGTCCAACATCTTCAGGCTGCTCAGGGTCGACTTCATCTGGAGGGTCACCCAGCGCCAATGGACCGACCCCGCCACCGGCGAGGTCCGGCTCTGCGAGGGCGCACAGCCCTTCTGGAACATGGGCGGCCTGTTCAGGAAAGCCCCCGCCTGGGCCCCCAATGCCATCAACATCGGAATGGAAATAAGATTCTAAGCTTGATATGAGACCACTCAGACTTACCAACACCCTTACCCGGAGCAAAGAACTGTTCAAACCCGTCCACGAAGGCCATGCAGGCATGTATGTCTGCGGCCCCACCGTGTACGGCGACGCCCACCTCGGCCACGCCCGTCCCGGGGTCACCTTCGACGTGCTCTTCAAACTCCTCCGCCACCTCGGCTACAAGGTGCGCTACGTGCGCAACATCACCGACGTCGGCCACCTCGAGCACGACGCCGATGAAGGCGAAGACAAAATAGCGAAAAAGGCCCGCCTGGAGCAGCTGGAGCCCATGGAGGTCGTGCAGGCCTACACCCTCCGCTACCACGACGCCATGCGCCTTCTCAACTGCGCGCCCCCGTCCATTGAGCCCCGCGCAAGCGGCCACATCGTCGAGCAGATCGAGGCGGTCAAGGCCATTCTGGCCAACGGATTCGCCTACGAGTCCAACGGCAGCATCTATTTCGACGTCGCCAAATACAACCGCTACCACCGCTACGGCATCCTGAGCGGCCGCAACCTCGACGACACCCTCGAGGGCACCCGATCCCTCGACGGACAGGCCGACAAGCGCGCCCCCTTCGACTTCGCCCTCTGGAAGAAGGCGGAGCCCCAGCACATCATGCGCTGGCCTTCCCCGTGGGGCGAAGGCTTCCCGGGCTGGCACCTCGAGTGCTCCTGCATGGGCGAGAAGTATCTCGGCCGCGAGTTCGACATCCACGGCGGCGGCATGGACCTCCTCTTCCCTCACCACGAGTGCGAAATCGCCCAGAACGTCGCCTCCCGCGGCACTCAGGGCGTCCACTACTGGGTCCACAACAACATGATTACCATCGACGGCCAGAAGATGGGAAAGAGCCTGGGCAACTTCATCACGCTGCCACAGCTCTTCAGCGGCAGCCATCCCAAGCTGGAGCGCGCTTACAGCCCCATGACCGTGCGTTTCTTCATACTCCAGGCCCATTACCGCGGCACGCTCGACTTCTCCAACGACGCCCTCACTGCCGCCGAGAAGGGCCTCTCCCGCATCATGCAGGCCGCCCGCGACCTCTATGCCATGGCGGGCCGCAAGGCGCCCCAGTACGCCTACGGCGAGGAGGACTTCGGCACCGCGCCCGACTCCTGCCCCGCCGACTCCCCGGAGGTGCGCGCCATCTTCGAGGGCATATACGACGCCCTCTGCGACGACATGAACACCCCCGTCGCCCTGGCCCACATCTCGGAAGCCGTGCGCCTCATCAATTCGGCCAAGGCCGGGCAGCTGAGCCTCTCCGGGGGCGACGTCCAGGCCCTCTGCCAGCTCTTCGACGGAATAGTCTTCGGCGTCCTCGGCCTCAAGGACGAGGCCGTCTCCGGCTCCGGCAACATGGATGTCATCGGCGGACTCATGGACATGGTCCTCGAGCAGCGCGCCGCTGCCAAGGCCGCCAGGGACTGGGCCGCCTCGGACAGCATACGCGACCGCCTCAAGGCCCTCGGCATCACTGTCAAGGACACCAAGGACGGCCCCGAGTGGACCCTCGAATAGCCTCCCCCGTCAGACCAGTCCGGCGGGGAGGGACATCACGAGGCGCCTCAGGACCGGGTCGGCCTCTACGATGAAGTCTTCGTGAAGGGGGATGAGCACATCACCGACCTCGAGGCACGGATTGCCCGGAATGTCGACAAAGGACGAGACGGTACCCACGAGGGTGTCTCCGTCGAAGAGAGTCCAGCCGGTGAAGTCTTCTTCTGTTTCCTCGACCTCTTCGGCGTCGAGGAAAATCTCGCGGCCGACTATCTCTTCGGCATCCTCTAGCGTGTCGACGTCGGTGAGGTGTATGATTGCCCGGGACTTGCCGCGGGGCGTGAAGGATTCCACAAAAAAGGGAACCGGCAGTCCGTCAAAATAGACGTACACCGGTTCACTTGAATTGATTTCCTGAATGTCGACTTCGAGTTCCGAGACCAGAACGTCGCCGTCGATGCCGTTGGATTTCAGGATTTTGGCAGCAGGGAGCATGCCTATGCCTCTGCGGGAGCCTCTTCTGCGGGGGCGGCTTCCTCAGCGGGAGCCTCGGCGGCGGCCTTTTCGGCAGCCTGCCTGGCGGCGAGTTCTGCGGCCTTCTTGGCGATGGCCTCTGCACGGGCTTCGTTGACCTTGGTCTCTTCTGCCTTGGCGGCCTTGCGGGCCTCGATGGCGGCGTTCTTGAGACCGGTCTTCTTGGCCTCTACCTTGGCATCCCTGCCGGCTTTCCAGTCATTCCATTTCTGGTCCGCGGCCTCGGGGGTGAGAGCACCCTTGGCGACACCGCCGTCGAGGTGATGGCGGAGGAGGACACCCTCGTAAGAGAGGATGCGGCGGGCGGTGAGAGTGGGCTGGGCACCTACCTTGAGCCATGCCAGTGCGCGGTCGAAGTTGAGAACGATGGTGGCGGGGTTGGTGTTGGGGTTGTAGGAGCCGAGCTGCTCGATGAAACGACCGTCACGCGGGGAGCGTGAGTCTGCCACTACAATGTGGAAGAATGCGAAATTCTTCTTTCCGTGGCGCTGTAAACGAATTTTAACAGCCATTGTGAATCTGTTTGTTGGTTAATAAATCAGTCCGCCCTACCCGAGAGCGGACCGCAAATATAGCAATTATTTGTGAACCTGCAAAATAAACCGGCGGTGCACGCTTTTACCGCGACAGGCTGAGGTTCTTCGCGTTGATGGAACCGGAGCCGGAGATTTTCTGGCTGAGCGAACGGGCGGTGCCGGAAAGGCGGATGCTGCCGCTGCCGGAGATGCGGACGGCGATGTCGCCGGCTTCCTTGCAGCCGATGTCGGCGCTGCCGCTGCCGGAAATGCCTACCGATACGCTTTCAGAGGTGATGGACTTGACGTCGATGCCGCCGCTGCCGCTGATGGAGAAGGTCGCAGAGTCGGCGATAATCGCACCTGCATCCACGTCGCCGGAACCGGACACCTTGGACGTAAAGCTGCGGCATGCAATGGAGACGGCGTCAAGGTCGCCGCTGCCGCTGACCGAGAAGCTGAAATCGCCGGGAGCCACAAGCGCTCCTTCGATGGAGCAGTCGCCGGAACCGGAAACATGCATCTTGCTGATTGCAGGGGCTTTGACCGTCAGCTTCGTACCTTTCTTGGGCATGGGGCTCCTGCCTTTCTCGGAGCTGATTACCAGCTCGCCGTCAAGCACTTCGAGGGTGTATACGTCAAGCAGGTTTTCGTCTGTACGGAGCACGGCGGAACTCTCCCCTGCCGTGGGAATGAAGACCACATCTACGGCGCCCCTGACAACGATGCCGTCGAACGACTCGAAGGTGAATGACTTTTCGGCAATCTGACCGTTACCGATTACGGGAACGAAACCAATGTTCAGGGAACAGGAAGCCACGGCAAAAGCCGCCGCCAGAACAAGAAGAATACGTTTCATAACTGTATTTATAATAGATACGCCTTGATGCTTATTTTGTCAATCTGACGACTATCGACAGGGACAACACTTTGCCGATGCCGTCGCGCAGGGCCAGTTCACCGGAAGTGATAATCGGCCTTTGGGGAGTTGTGCCAACCACTGCGCTGGATGCACCCTCCGGAGACTTCGCTTCGCTCATCCATCCCACGCCTGACTGCACGGGCCCCTCCCTCTCACATCGCGAGGGCGCAAACGTCTTTTCAACCCCTGCAAGTTACAAATAATCGGGAAATTTGGGAAAATATATTTGCTTTTTGCACAATCCGGGTTAACTTTGCGGACAACCGGGCTGTCCGGCAAGACTTCCTGTCCAGAAAACAGGTTCGAGACGGACCGGAAGTAAACAAGACCGACAAAAAACAGAAAATATCATGAAAAGAATCCTGACCATCCTGGCGGCGGCCGCCCTCGCCGTCTCCGCGCTGAGTTCCTGCGGAGGGTACGACGACAGCACCATACTCTCAGACATCTCCGACCTCAAGGGGCGCGTATCCGTACTGGAAGAGCTGATGCGAGCGGCCAATAACGACATATCAACGCTTCAGCAACTT
>FLNY01002118.1_pt1 | contig 12651 bp, 11 predicted proteins | sample 1140381 | NCBI WGS metagenome assembly FLNY01 (sample SAMEA3878172, study PRJEB12797) | bioreactor metagenome | biome: Moose rumen | place: Sweden | collected 2011-10
AAAATTTTTTAAAGAGCCTTGTTAAGTTTTTATACTCAGCGAGGTTGTTGCAACGGTACTGTGACCGATTTTTGGGACCTTGTTTTGCATTTTGAATAAATCACTTGCAATCCGACTTTTATTATGTTAAACAGAAAGTAGCATATTATATTTTGGAGGTGCTTTATGGATAAGGTATTTGCAATTTATTCCCGTAAATCAAAATTTACCGGCAAGGGTGAATCGGTTGAAAACCAGATTGAAATGTGCCGCGATTACCTGAAAATGCATTTTGGTGAGGAGGAAGCGGAAATGGCAATCGTTTTTGAGGACGAAGGCTTCAGCGGTAAAAACCTTGACCGTCCTCAGTTCAAGGAAATGATGAAGGCGATTAAGGATAAAAAAATCTGCGCCGTCGTTTGTTACAGGCTTGACCGTATCAGCCGTAATATAGGCGACTTTGCAACGCTGATAACGGAACTGAATGCGATTGAAGTCGGCTTTATTTCCATTCGTGAGCAGTTTGACACGAACTCACCTATGGGCAGAGCCATGATGTATATCGCCTCCGTTTTCTCACAGCTTGAAAGAGAAACGATTGCGGAGCGTATCCGTGATAACCTTCACGAACTCGCCAAAACGGGAAGATGGCTCGGCGGAACTACGCCTACCGGTTACGTATCTCAGGGGGAGGAAACCGTAAACATAGACGGCAAGAAGAAAAAGGCGTTTCATCTTGCAGAAAAAGAAGATGAGAAGGAGCTTGTTAAGCTCATCTTTTCAAAATTCAAGGAAACGGATTCGCTCACCGCAACCGAAGCGTATCTTCTGGAACACAACTTCAAAACCAAAAACGGCAAAGATTTTACAAGGTTTTCTGTGAAATCAATTCTTGTGAATCCCGTTTATATGATTGCCGACAACGACGCTTTCAAGTATCTGACCGATTGCGGCGTTGAACTCTACTCCGATGAGAGCGAATTTGACGGCGTTCACGGAATTATGGCATATAACCGAACGCATCAAGAGCAAGGAAAGGCAACTAAAATAAAACCTATGGATGAGTGGATTGTTTCCGTAGGAAAACACCCGGGCTTTATCAGCGGTGCTGACTTTGTTGCGGTTCAGAATATGCTACAGCGCAATCAGTCGAAAGCTTATCGCAAAGAACGCAGCCACACGGCTTTGCTTTCGGGAATACTGAAGTGCGGCAACTGCGGTGAGTTTATGCGCCCGCATATGACTCAGCGCGTCAACAAGGATAACGAGTTGACCTATTACTACTCCTGCAACCTGAAGCTGAGAAGTAAAAAATCCCGTTGCGACGGCAAGAACGCGAACGGCAACGAGATTGACAAAAAGGTTATTGAAGCAATCAAAGCGTTAGATTTGAACGGCGATGATTACTTTACTTCCTTAAAGAAAACGCTTTCTCAAAACGAAATTGAAAAGAACGACAGCGAAAGCGAAGCAAGCAAGCTTCAGGAGGAAATTGAACAAGCGGAAAAGGATATTCAGAAATTAGTTGATTCGCTTACTGGTTCGGGCGGTGCTGAAAAATACATTCTTCAAAGGATTGACGAGCTTGGCAAAAAAGCAAATAATTATAAAGCACGGCTTGAAACCTTACAGTCCGATAACAGAGAATTGTTTGACCGGATAAATGCTGTTGATTTGATGAAGGATTTAATTAAGCACTTTGCAAACAATGTTGACAGTTTGAGCATTGAGCAGAAGCGACTGGCTATTCGCACCTTCGTAAAAGAAGTTATCTGGGACGGCGAATATGCGCATATCGTGTTCTTCGGCGGCGAATATGACGACAGTCTGTCAAAGATAGTAAAAACGCCTGAAAACCCTGATGATAACGAGGATTTTTATCCGTCGGGTACGCATAGAAAACGAGCTTTTAATGCACTTCCGAGCAATGAAAAAACACGAGGGCGACGTTTTCCTCGGCGACACTATTGAGGTCGACAAGGACGGTAATCCGCTTACCGTCGAGGATACGCTCAGCGACGATTTTAATATTGAGGACGACCTTGAAAAGAAGATACGCTGGAGCAAGGTTAAGGCATACATAGAAAATATGGACGACGACAGAGCGAGGGAAATAATTATCCTCAGATACGGGCTCAATAACAAAAGACCTCTCACACAGAGAGAGGTTGCAAAGCGCCTTAACATAAGCCGTTCCTACGTATCGAGAATAGAAAACAAGACGCTCGGCGACATAAGAAAGCACGTTAAATAGAGGTTGAAGCGGCAAAAGATATATGGTAGAATATCCTCGGGGTGAGGATATGAATTATGCATTACTCAGCAAACAGCTTGAAGCGCTCAGCGACGGAATTGAATACGATATTACCGTGCTTGCAAACGCTTCGGCGCTTTTATACAGCTCGCTTGATGATATTAACTGGGCAGGGTTTTACGTGCTGAAGGGCGGGAAGCTCAGGCTCAGCGCGTTTCAGGGTAAGCCCGCGTGCACGGTAATCGAAATCGGGCGAGGAGTTTGCGGAAAGTGCGCGAAGGAAATGAAAACCGTAAGGGTAGATAACGTCCACGAATTTGAGGGTCATATCGCGTGTGACTGCACCTCAAACTCCGAAATCGTAATTCCGATTATCAAAGACGGCGCGCTCTACGGCGTGCTTGATATTGACAGTCCGATATTCAGCCGCTTCGACGACGAGGACAAAGAGGGGCTCGAGGACTTCGTTAAAGCGCTTGAAAAACACATATAAAAAAGCCCGTGCAGAGCACGGGTTTTTACTTTTATGAATTCATATTAGTAACGGCTAAAACACCCATTATAATTGAAATTGCAATTCCGACAATACAAAGCGTTCTTGCCTTTTTTGCCTGACCGAGAAGCTCGGTATCGCCTACGCTCTCCGCAAAGCTTATTACACTGCCCGCCTTGCTGATACCCATACCACCGCAAATCCATGAAACAAGCGGAATAAGGAAAGCAAAGATAATAGCAACGATGCCGTTTTTCTTCGCCTTTGCAGCGGTCTGGTAATATTCCTGATTATTCTGCTGAGCGCCGAAGGGCTGCTGATAATTAAACTGCTGCGCGGGCTGAGGCTGCGGGTTCACGCCTGCATTCTGCATATAAGGCGCATTGTCGGCAGGGCTTGGCTGCGCGGGCTGATACGGCTGATATGCAGCCTGCTGCGGCTGAGACTGTGCCTGCTGGCTGTAGGGCTGATATCCCGTAGGATTCGGCTGCTGATAAGTGGGCTGCTGGGGCTGAACAGGCTGCTGTACGGGCTGCTGATAACCTGCTGCGCCTGCAAATGCTGCCGCGGCTCCTGCTTCCGACTGCGCCGCAGAAAGTACCGACTCCGGCGTCACCTGAGGTTCGGGGGCTGCTACAGACTCTGCTGCTGCAACCGGTGCTTCAACAACTGCTCCGCAAGCGGTACATACCGTAAAGCCTTCTCTGATTTCCGCTCCGCAATTACTGCAATAACTCATAGTATTCTCCTTTATAAAAATAATTCTTTATATTTATATTACCATAAATTTCAATAAATTCAATACTATTTTATTGCAATTACCTTATATTCCTTATCCTCAACCGCTTTTGTGAGCTCAGAGTCGTCAACCTCCTTTGAAAGAGTTACCACAGCTCTGTTTTCCTCGTGGCTTGCGGAAGCCTCGGTAACGCCGTCAAGAGATTCGAGCGCCTTCTTAACAGTAGCCTCGCAGTGAGGACACATCATACCTTCAATTTCAATAATCTTTGTCATTCCCTTTTCCTCCGTTTCAATAATCGCCCTCAAGTCAAGCTCTGCGGGCTTTATTTTTTTATCCCTCTTCGTGCTGTGAAGCTTAAAGAGATTGAGTCTCAGCGCGTTAGTTACAACGCAGAAGCTTGAAAGGCTCATAGCCGCTGCGCCGAACATCGGGCTGAGAGTCCAGCCCGTAATCGGAATAAACAGTCCCGCCGCAAGCGGTATACCGATTAAGTTATAAATAAACGCCCAGAACAGGTTTTCGTGAATATTGCGCAGGGTTGCGCGCGAGAGCCTTATAGCCGCGGGCACGTCAGAAAGGCTACTGTTCATAAGCACGACATCCGCCGCATCGGCGGCAATATCCGTACCCGTATTGACAGCCATACCTATATCAGCCCTTGTAAGCGCGGGCGCGTCGTTAATACCGTCGCCGACCATGCATACCTTGCCGTATTTGGAAAGCTTCCTTATAACTCGCTCCTTATCGCCCGGCATAACGTCGGAAATAACCCCGTCAACGCCTACCGCGTTTCCTACCGCCCCGGCAGTGCGGGCGTTATCGCCCGTAAGCATAACGACCTTAATTCCCATACCGTGAAGCTCGTCAACCGCCCGTTTTGAATCCTCCTTAACGGAATCAGCAACGGCAATTATTCCCGCAAGCTTACCGTCAGAGGTAAAGAGGAGCGGCGTTTTTCCCTGTTCCGACAGCGCGTTGGCGGTATCTTCAACGCTCTTTGTAGCTATGATAGTTGAAATGAACTTAAGGCTTCCGCCGTATACCTCCCTGCCGTCGACAAGCGCCTTAATTCCGCTGCCCGTAAGGGCTTTGAACTGCGCCGCCTCGGTAAGCGGAATATTGCTGCCAAGCGCATAGGCGCACACTGCCTTAGCAAGCGGGTGCTCGCTCTTATCCTCCGCGGAATATGCGAGGGAGAGCAGCTCGTTTTCGCTTATTTCATACGGAATAACGTCGGTAACCTCGGGGGCGCCCTTAGTTACCGTGCCAGTCTTATCAAGCACGGCAATCTGAATTCTGCCCGTCTCCTCAAGAGAGGCGGCGGTTTTGAAAAGAATACCGTTTTTTGCGCCGATACCGCTGCCTACCATAACCGCAACCGGAGTTGCAAGCCCGAGCGCGCAGGGACAGGAAATTACGAGAACTGTAATACCTCTTGAAAGCGCATATCCGAGCTCGCTTCCTGTTATAAGCCATATAGCGAAGGTTACAGCCGCTATCGCTATTACAACGGGAACAAAGATCCCCGATACCTTATCGGCAATTTTTGCAATAGGAGCCTTTGTAGCCGAAGCTTCGCTCACCATTTTAATAATCTGGGACAGAGTCGTATCCTCGCCTACGCGGCTTGCCTCGCACTTAATAAAGCCCGAATAATTAATCGTAGCGGCGGATACGCTGTCGCCCGCTGATTTATCAACGGGGATACTCTCGCCTGTAAGAGCGCTTTCGTCAACCGCAGTTTCGCCCTCGATAATAATGCCGTCGGTCGCAATGCTCTCACCCGGACGAACTACGAAGATATCGCCCGCCTTAAGCTGTGATACGGGGACGGTAATCTCTTTACCGTCCTTTATTACGGTAGCCGTTTCGGGCGCGAGCGCCATTAGTCCCTTAAGCGCGTCGGTCGTCCTGCCCTTTGAATACGCTTCAAGGAGCTTACCGACGGTAATCAGCGTTAATATCATCGCTGCGGACTCAAAATACAGGGCGTGAAGCTCCGCGCCTGTAAAGAGAAGCACCACGCTGTACACGAAGGAAACGCCCGCTCCGAGCGCAACAAGCGTATCCATATTAGGCGAGCGGTGAAGCACGCCCTTAAAGCCGCTGATAAAGAATTTTCTGTTAACTATGATCACAGCCGCCGCGAGAATAAGCTCAGCAACTCCTGCCCACATATGATTATTAACCATAAACGCGGGAAGCGGAAGTTTCCACATCATATGTCCCATAGAGATATACATCAGCGGGAGGAGAAATAGTATGGAGAGTATAAGCCGCCTTCTTATTTTCGGCGTTTCGGTATCCTTAAGGGCATTAGATGATAAGGGCGTATCGCTGTTTTTAAGCGACGCACCGTAGCCAGCAGCCTCAACGGCTTTGATTATTTCCTTTGAGGAGGCGCTGCCCTCAACGCCCATTGAATTTGTCAGAAGGTTTACCGCGCAGGAGGTTACTCCCTCAACGCCGCTTACCGCTTTTTCTACCCTTGCGGAGCAGGCGGCGCAGCTCATACCCGTAATGTTATACTGTTGCATAAAAATCCATTTGAGGCTACCGTTAAGGCAACCTTTGTAAATAATCGGTTATTTACTCGTCCTTCTGCGCCTCACAGCGTCCTGATCTTGCGCACTCAGAGCATTTATGACCGCAGGCTCCAACGCCTGCCTTTTTATCCTTAATAATTTTACGTATAGCAAGAAATACCATAAATGCAACAATAAGAATAACAGCTATCGTTGCAAGATTATTCTGTATGAAGCGGAGCATTTAATCATCCCCTTATTTATATATTATATTATTTCTCTTTGACAGTCAAGCTATTAGTAATGTGGGAAAACAGTAAATGTCAGGTTTACCGCCGAGCATATAAGTATTCCCGTAATAAGCGGTACAATTACGGACATTGCAGTCCATTTCAGACTCCTTGTTTCCTTATATACAGTCAGCACCGTGGTTGAGCACGGGAAGTGGAAGAGCGTAAAAATACATACGCAAAGCGCCGTCTTTACCGTCCAGCCGTTTGTTATAAGTATTCCCGCAAGCGAGCTTAGCGACGAGAAATCGCCGAGGCTCGAGGAGGAAAGGTATATCATAAGAAGTATCGGCAGCACTATTTCATTAGCGGGAAAGCCGAGGATAAAGGCAAGGAGTATCGCCCCGTCAAGCCCCATAACATGCCCGAGCGGGTTAAGAATATCGGAAATACGCAAGAGCAGATTTCCGCCCTCGATATTGATATTTGCAAGGAGATATATAATAAGCCCCGCGGGAGCGGCGACGGCTACGGCTCTGAGCAGAACCGAGAGAACCTTATCGCGCATTGAAAGAAGCACGGTCTTAAGTATCTGCGGCTTCCTGTAAGGTGGCATTTCCATAACGAACGAGGAGGGCATACCCTTAAGTACCGTTTTGCTAAGCACCCTTGACGCGAGCATGGACATACCGATTGAAAGCACGAGCAGCGCGCACAGTATAAGGGAGGACAAAGCGCTTTTTCCCGTAAAAAACGCGGCTATAACCGTAATGAGAATCGGGAAACGTCCGTTGCAGGGTATGAAGGAATTTGTAAGTATTGCAAGGAGGCGTTCCCTTTTAGTTTCAATAATCCTTGCGCCCGTAACCCCGACCGCATTACAGCCCATACCCATACAGCAGGTCAGCGACTGCTTGCCGCATGCGCCGCATTTTTCAAAGCAGTAATCAAGGTTAAAGGCAACCCTCGGGAGAATACCAAAGTCCTCCAGAAGCGAAAACAGCGGGAAGAAAATCGCCATTGGCGGCAGCATAACCGCAACAACCCAGAAAAGCACCCTCAGTACGCCGTGCGCGATTGCGTTTACAATCCCTTCGCTGATTCCGAGCTTCAGCATTGACGAGCCTATAAGCTCCTCAAGAGAGTCAAATAACGATTTCAGAAGCTCGGACGGATAGTTTGAAAGCTTAACGGTAATAAAAAGCACCGCCGAAAGCATAATAAGCATTGCAACGGGCGAGGTATACTTACCGAGCATTATCTTATCAAGCGGGTTTTCCCTGTCCTTTTTAATCTTTTTTACCGATAAAGCGGCGGTTTCCTTAGCCTTGCCGTAAATATCGTCCTCGCCCGTATATTCGCTTCCTCTCGGTACAAGAGCGCCCGTTGTAATTAAATGCACCTGCTCAAGCAGAGCGTTAATTCCCTTACCCGAGCGCGCGGTAGCCTTAACCACGGGGACTCCGAGTATTTCGGAAAGGGCTTTTTCGTCAACGGCTATCCCCTTTTTCTCAGCCTCATCGTTGAGGTTGAGCAGTACAACCGCTTTATTCGTAATATTAAGTATCTGGTAAACTAACACAAGGGAGCGCTCAAGCAGGGTTGAATCGACCACGCATACGGTGCAGTCGGCTTTCCCGCTCATAATGAAATCCGCCGCAAGCTCCTCCTCGGGAGAGGCGGTAAGGAGCGAATACGTCCCCGGCAAATCCACCACGGTATAATCGTTGTATTTATAATAGTAGACGGATTCCTTTGCGTCCACCGTTTTTCCTATCCAGTTTCCTGTATGGCGGTGCATACCCGTAAGCTCGTTAAAGACCGTGCTTTTGCCTACGTTAGGGTTACCCGCAAGAGCTACGGTACGGTTACTCATAGGCTCACCTCGAGCTTTTCGGCGTCACCCGTTCTGAGCGCAATATCCGCCCCTTTAACGCGGTATAATACGGGCGACGACAGGGCTGCAATCTTTTTACACTCCACTCTCTCGCCCTCTACAAACCCCATATCCCTGAGCCTTACTGCAAAGGCGTTTTCGCACTGTAGCTCCTTAATAACGGCGCTTTCGCCCTCTTTAAGCATACTCATTTTCATACACTCACCTCATAATATTATATTTTGCAATACGATTTTGTGATAATAGACTTTACAAAAGCTACTTTTTGAGTCATAATAGACATGAGGTGATTAGTGTGAATCCTGTATTAGTTATTACACTTTTCGTTATTGAAGCAATACTCGGAGGCTGGTACATCAAGGCGGGCTTTCCTAAGGTTACTATGACCGCGCTGAGCGTAAAAATCGCAGCGGGCGTTGTGTTCGTCGTAAACGGTTACTTTGCATATCTCACGGTGGGTAAAACCGCGTACGGCTTAACTATCGTACTCGCCCTTATTTTCGGGCTTATCGGCGATGCATTTTTATCCTTTGAGCCGCTGTTTAAGGACGAGGACGCAACAAAGAAGAATAAAATCATCATATGCACAATAATAGGAGCTGCGTTCTTCCTTATAGGTCATCTTCTCTATATGTATGCATACGGACAGGAAATCAGAGCGGTAAAGGGCGGTCACCTCGGGCTCTTCCTAATCATATGGGCGGTAACTATTACGACGGCAATTATCATTAAATTTGCAATAAAGCTTAAAATGGGCAAATTCGCTTTCCCGATTCTCGCATATGCGCTTACGCTCTCGGCAATGTTTGCGCTTGCCGTTACGCTGTCCGTGCTCGGCTATAAAGGAGAATATCTCAAGCAGGCGGTTTTAATATGCGCGGCGCTGTGCTTCGTGGTATCGGACTCCTCGCTCGCAATGCGGTTTTTCGACAAAAAATATCACACCCTAAAGCACAGAACGCTCACCCTCACCACCTACTACGCAGCGCAGATGCTCTTCGGACTTTCGGTATATCTAATAAAATAAATAAAACCCCGTCAGGCTCATCCTGACGGGGTGTTTTTTTACTGAACATCTTCGGTTATTATATCCTTTTTCCAGGTTGTGCGGGGGACGGTACAGTTGAAGTCAAGGAGCTTCAGTCCCCTTACGTGCCTTGCCCAGAGAGCGTAGGAGGGGAGATTTCTGAAGCGCCAGGACTCAGGATATACGTCGGCGTATTCGGGTATGAACGCTCTTTTATCGTATACCTCCTTATACGGCGCATATTCGATATTTATATTTTTCAGCGTAACGTCGCTTACACGCTTTGTTTTGCCCTTCTGGGTAAAGCCCGCGATTATTACTGGAAGCTCTGCGTCCTTAGCTTCAACGTTTTCTATAAAGACATTCTTAACCTCGCCGAGCATATTGAAGGTATCCTTAGCCGCCGAACCGCCCTTTTGAGCTTTTTGATTTATTTCAATGGCGTTCGCGCTCTGCGCGTTAACTATCGCGGCTCTGTTGCGGTTGCAAAGGCGGATGAATATCGGGCAGGTTACGCGGTTCATCTTAATATTTTTTACCGTAATATCGCTTACGACCGAGCCGTCGGCTGATTCAATCGCGATACCGCTCACCGTACCCGGATACAAATCCGTCATCATAAACGAGCAGTTTTCAACGGTAACCTTTTTAATATCATAGGTGGTTTCCGTTCCGATTTTAAACGAATTTGCGCAGGTAATAACCTCGCAGTCGGAGATATGAATATTCTCCATAGCGCCATTATTACCGAGCCAGATTGCGTTTTTAAGGCATATGGCGTCGTCCGCCGTTGAAATAAAGCAATGCCTTATATTTACGTTACTCGTTCCCGTTAAGTCAATACCGTCCGTATTCGCTACGTGACGGTTATTATTTATAACAAAATTGCTTATGCCGACGCCGTTGCAGTTTTCGATTTTAAACGACCAACCGGCAGAATCCTCAATAATGAAGTTTTCGGTGGTAATATTTTTACAGTTTTTAAAATATATCGGACAACCGTATTTACTCGGGTGACCGAAGCGAATACGTGCTCGGCTGTCGCGGCGCATCCGGATTACGTCGATAAACTCGGGGTGCTCCGTCATATTTTCGTCAGCCTGAGGCTTATAGCCGAAATACTCGCCCATGCCGTTAAGCTTACCGCCGCCCGTCAGGGTGATATTTTCTTCACCGTCGGCGAACAGAATACCTCCGTGACTGTAGCCCCTGCCCGTTTTATTCGCAGTAACAGACGAGCCCTTTTCGATAAAAAGAGTTACGTTTGATTTCAGTATAATCTCAGTGGATATGTACTCTCCGCCCGCAACGAGCACAATACCGCCGACCTCGGAGGCGAGTACAACGGCGGTATTTATCGCGGCGGCGTTATCCTCGGATTTAACGTCTGCGCCAAAGTCCCTTATGTCAAATACGTTTTCTTTCGGAAGCTCCTGCGCGTGAATATAATTCTCCTCGGGATAATATGAGGAATAGTCAAAAGGGCGAACCTCAGTATAGATTTCGCCCTTTGTAATTCTTAAATCCTTGCCGAATAAAAGCGTATTCAGCTTATCGAGTGCGTTTCTCTTGCTTTTCATCATATCTGTCTGATTAAGTCCTTATCCTTACGCGCCGCCCAGGCGATATTGTACGAGTGGTCGCCCACCCTTTCAAAATCCTGAAGCAGCTTGGTAAATACCACGCCCGACGCGGTGTGACACTTTTTTTCGCGCAGACGCTGAACGTGGTTGTCCTGCGCCTGAAGAGTAAGCGAGTCAATAGTATCCTCAAGGAAGTGAAGCTCGTGCTCCTCCTCGTCGGGCAGGCGGTGATTGACGAACGCGCCGATTGAGCGGTCGAAAAGCTCAAGTGATTTTTCATAAACCTGCCGAAGCTCCCTATTGCCCTCCTCGGTAAAATCGAGCTTTTGATTAATGGCAACCTCATTACGCTGAAGAATATTAAGCGCGTGGTCGCCGATTCTCTCAAGGTCGGTAATAACATGGAAAAGCTTACCTACATACTCCGAGCTTTCGCCCGAAATTCTGTGCGAGGTAAGGGTTACCATATAGTCCGAAATATTATGGTTAAGCCAGTTGATAAGCTCCTCGTTATCGAGTATTTCCCGCTGATGCGAGATATTGCCCGAGAATAAATCCTCGCTTGCAAGGACGTAGTTAGTCCTGACAATCTTCGCCATACGCTCAACCTCCGAGCCGACCTGAACGACGGCGATATTAGCGTTACGGTTAATCGTCTTATCAATATAGGTAAAGCGAAGGGAGGTTTCATGCTCCTTAGGCTTTACGACAATTTCCGAGAGCTTTCCGACGTACTTTATAAACGGTACGAGGAGCACCGCGGGTACGGTTTTAAAGATAATATGCGCAATAGCGACCTGTACAGAGCCGTTAGTCGAAAGACTCTCAACCCACGAGGTGTACGGGGTAAGCAGCGCTATCGGAGTAAACAGGCAGAGCCCTACAAAGTCGATAAAGAAGAAGATGAAAACCGCTCTTTTTGCGTTAGTTTTTGCACCGATTGATGAGATAAAGAGAGGCATTACCGAGCCGACATTTATACCCATAATAAGATAGATTGAAAAGCTGAGCGGCATAAGCCCCTGGAGCGCAAGCACCTGCAAAACGCCGATTGCGGCGGAGGAAGACTGGAGAATTGAGCAGATAAGAATACCGATAAGTATACCTAAAACGGGGTTGTTCGCCTTCGTTATAAAAGCCTGGAAGGCTTCACTCGTCTTGAGCACGCCCATGGCGGAGTCGCCGCTCATATACTTAAGCCCGAAGAATAGAATACCGAAACCGAGTATTACCTGACCCGCGTATTTTGAATTCTGCTTCTTGCCGAAAAGCGAAAGCGCAGTACCGACGAAAATACAGATAGGCGCGATAGCGGAAACGTCAATTGCGATAAGCACGGCGGTAATAGTAGTACCGATATTCGTACCGATAATAACGCCCGTCGCCTGCGCCATATCCATAATCCCCGCGTTTAAGAAGCCCATTACCATTACTGTAGCCGCGGAGGAGGACTGGATAATAGCCGTTACGATAACGCCGAGGAAAAAGCCCTTTACGGGATTCCTCGTCAGGCGCTCAAGCATATTCTTCATTTTATCGCCGGCTACCTGGTTAATACCCTTGCTCATATAGTTCATACCGAAAAGGAATAAACCGAGCCCGCCGAGCAGATTAATTATATTAACAATACTCATATTTTTCACCAATTTATTATTGGAAGTTAACTTCCTTCAAATACCAATATAGATAAGCTTTTTGCAAATGTCAAGAATAAATGTAAATAATGAATTATTAATGATGAATTATTGGTGCTGCGCACGGCATTTATATATTCGGGTGCGGGCAGAGCCCGCCCACAATTCATAATTCATAATTCACAATTCATAATTAAAAGCGGGCGAGCAATGCTCGCCCCTACGAAAAACAACGGACAGGGGGGTGTCCTGCGTAAAGAATAACAGCCTTAAAATCACCTCTTTTT
>FLNY01003088.1_pt1 | contig 12651 bp, 7 predicted proteins | sample 1140381 | NCBI WGS metagenome assembly FLNY01 (sample SAMEA3878172, study PRJEB12797) | bioreactor metagenome | biome: Moose rumen | place: Sweden | collected 2011-10
GTCAATCATTGACACCCATTGTCAACTCATTCCACAATGTCACGTTTTTCAAATGAGGTCACTTCCTTGCTCCTTTCCCTCTCGTTCATCAGTCAACAGTTGTCCACTCTTGTCAACCTTTGTCAACCCTGTCCACGAGATGGCAAAATAAAAGCCCTCAAAATTCTCCGCGGTAGAAATGCGTTGCAAAGATAAGCGGATTTTTGAGAACCACCAAAAAGCAAGTCCGAAGTGTTAAAATCTAAAAGTAGTTGATATACAGAGCTTTATCTCTATATGTTTTTCATTGTTTATAGTTGTTTAGAGGCCTCTAAATACAATATTATATCCCATCATCTTTAATTCCAACTTGGACATTGGGCTCAAAGCTGCAGCATTATATGTCAGAGCAGGATAACCTGTAACAATACTTGCCAAAGAAGCCAACCCACCTCCCAAAGAATGACCGACAAAAGTAATATTCACATCATCGCCATATTTCTTTTTCAACTCACTTGTTAATTTTTTAGCCGTTGCCATAGCTTGAAAATATTGAGGTTCCATGCCATAAAACCATTGATACAAATCCGTTTTGACATCAGGAAGCACAGAAAAACCGGGGAAACCTGCCAAAATCTGTTGAATAAAATTCAAAGAAAGACCGCTCATAAGTGTTTCTAATACAGTTGCCTTTGTTACATTTGTTTGTTCAGGATCTGTTCCTGCAAAAGCCAATACAAAACCACTTCCGTCAGGTTTCTTTAGCAGTGTACAATCAAGACCTGTGTCACTATCATGAAGCTTAATGCCCATTTTCTTTGCCTCTTCATCTGCAACTTCCCAGCCATAGTCATCTTTTAATTTGCCCTTGCAATCTTCACGAGTTTTTTCATTATCATAAGACAATTCAGACATCACTACACCTTCAAATGCACCAGGTTGAGTTTCCGGATCAAAACCTTTTGGGTCATCTGGGCAAGGGGCTTTAGCTTTGCCTTGTTCACCTACTGAACCACCAGTAATCCAATCTATATCAGGTATGTGCAAATCATCGAAATCCAGGTCCATTCTTGGTTCATCACTATATGGCGTATTAATAATCTCATCTTCATCCATCATTTCATCCATTTGATGGCGATCGTCATTATGTTTCCTTGAAGAAGTTGACGTTTGACTTGGGGTACTTCCATGTCCGTTACCTGCTCCTGAAGGCGTATGGGTAGTACTCTCTGCATTTGGAGTTCTACCTCCCCCTCCAATTGGACCATATGGGATTCCCGGATCCGCAGGATATTCTGGTGCAGGTTCTCTTGGGTATTTTCCATCCACAACAACACTATTACAAGGTAGAGGACTTGTTATCAACATAAATCTCCAAACTTCTTTTGTCAAAGTTACAATTTCCCAACATTTATATGCCCCTGGGTCTGGATCTTTAGACATGTTTTGTGCCATAACATGAGAATTCGGTATCAACATTATGCCATGCTCCTTGATTGCCACCTTCAAATTTACAAATAGCAACATAAATATCAAAAATTTCTTCATCTTTTTAACGCTCACGGATTATTATTGTTTGATAAATATGTTCTCCTGCCACCACGTGAAGCACATAGACTCCATCAGTTACGTTTGGAGATAATGTATATGTATGTTCTCCTGCCTCCAAAGAACCAAGATTATAATTCTGCTTATTCACACCAGTACGAGTGTAAAGGCAAATCTTAGTTGAAGCACAAGGTTCATCAAGTTCAAACTTAACAGTCACTTGATTCTGGAATGGATTAGGATAAGCCCATATCCTACTATTGTCACCGCCTATAGTATCATCCAACGGGAAATTGCAACGCCTCAAACACAGATACATCGGGCGAGCAGGTTCACGCTCATCCATAGAGTAAAGACGGAGCTGTCCAGAAATAAAATCGTCCGTATAACTTATGTTTGCATTCTCAAAACTAAAGAGTTGCTTCTTTCCAACGGCATAGCGGTCGTAAAGAACAACTTCCGTACTGTCAAATCTAAGTTCACCATCTGCTGTTACATCCGCATTGAATAACACAGAATCATTTCCATGAAGCCACAATCCATCCAAGTGTCCATCTTTCTCACACATATCAACTGTCAAAGGACACTCCGATATAACATTCTGTCCACTCCAGTCGTATGTGACAAGCACACCCTGATACTTACCAGCAAGCGCTTTCGTATTATTCGGAACGTATGGCTCAATATCTGGCATATTAGCAGGTATCTCCATTGTCTCGTCAATATTTACGAAGTGTTTGTGAGGGTCATTCTCTGGATTTTCCTTCACAAGCTCTTCCAATGCATCACGATAGTCATACATTGCGGCACGTTTAAGGAAGAATTTTGCAGAAGCCTCATCACGCTCCACACCATAACCATTACGGTAGCAAAGACCAAGCATAAACAAAGAAGGAGCATGATCTTTCTCTGCTGCACGTCGGAACAATTCTGCGGCCTCGGCATAATTCTGCTTGCAGCCAAGTCCCTTGTAAAGCATAAAACCTGCATTATAGCAACAAATCGGAGAGCCCGCCTCAACGCCTTTCATAAAAGCGTTATATGCCTTTACAAAATCCTGTTTAGAAGGTTCAAGATACTTATAATACATACCAAGATTATGATAAGCCATCCTAAAACCATTTTCACCAGCCTCTTCCATATAGACAACAGCCTTAGCTGTGTCCGCTTCAATACCAAGCCCATGGAGATAGGCAATACTCAATACATTGAGTACAACTGCATCACGTTTTTCTTTCAAAGATTCTTCGAGCACATTTACTGCCCACGTTTTGCTCCGCAAAGTCTCTTTTCCCTTCAGCACGTCAACCGCAAGGTACATATCATCTATGCTAACCTGGGCAGACACACTTTGTGAGAGACCGAGCAAAGCCACAAACATAAGAATTGTTTGTAATCCTTTTTTCATTGTTTTGTTTTTTTATTGTTAGTTAATCAAAATACAGGTCAGGGCACATTACCATGCAAATGTATCACTGACCTTTTTCTTCTTTTCTTCCTTAGCTGATTTCTCTATACGCTTACGATTTTCTATTGCTTCGTGCATCCTTATAGCCGTTGGACGATGCTTGTAGAGTTCATCAAGATTGTTTCTCATAGCCTCATCATCACCAACATAGTAATCATGATACATCATATCCAAAGAAAAATACTTATTAAGCAGATACATTTGATTTGCGCTATCAAGTTCTTCCGTCAATTTTGCCTTTTCCAAATCACTCCATATCCGACGTGCACTCACACTTGCATCTATTCGATTCTTTTCATTGAGGATATCCTCTATCTGCTTACGACTGAGAGTTTTCTTCAAGGCATCCATTTCTTCCTTTGCGTACAAGACAGTTGGATTCTGACGTTTCCTACGTGCAAAAGAAAGTGCCTTATCCATAAGAAATTTGCGTTTCTTGCTATTCAACTTCAGATTATCGGAAAATTGCAAAGCAATACTAATACATTTGCCCGAAATATCATGATTATAAGGAATAAGCAAGGCATCTATCGAATCTTGGAACAGACTGTCGATGCGCATCTTTTCCTTCATGCGTTGTATAGGATTGTTTTCAATGTAGTTGTGAGCAAGTTTTCGGAATTCTCTATCATATATCAATTTAGCAAGGTGCTCTTTATCCTTGCTCGCGACACGATACTTGATTCGAATAGATGCTAAGGCATCCTCACAAACAATCTGAGTTGACTGTCCCAAAGCACCATTACGCTTTTTTATGACATTCTTCTCTTCTTTTGTAAATGATAGCGACTGCGCAAAAACGCAACGCGATGATAATATTCCACAGACTATTATCAACAAACATAAAATACGTTTCATTGTTTTATTGTTATTTACGGGTTATTATTTCTATTCCATACAACACTGTCAAAACACGACAAAGTCCGTGATACAACCTTGAGTTGACTATATCACGGACTTCGTCACGGAATATATTTGTGGGTGTTTAGCTACATTTATTGTATTGTATTGTATTGTATTGTATTGTTACACATTTCTGCGAGACAAACAAACTTTCTGGCAACTATTTCAGCCACCGAAGCACAATATATCACAATATTCGGACAGTTACACATAATCTGACAGTGTTATTTACGGATGTTCTCTTCAAGTTTAGTTACAATAAGGGACACCATGGTTAATTATCGGGCGCAAGTGTATAACTTTATTTCCTGTTACGCAAAAGAATCAGTGAGAAAATATTATCAACAAGGAACACTACTGTCACTCTTTCCTCTTTTCCACAGGTTATCCTCCATAAGAAATACACTCATAAACACATTACCAGATTTCCTATCCGCACCCATTTCTTTACTGTCCGAAACTCCTCTTTTTCCGTTGACACGAGACAACAGAAAAATGACTTCCGGAATTTTCCTGTGTCTTATTCAGCGTCTGAAATTCTCAGGTTAGGACGTTGAAAAATTCAGGTTAGGATTTTGAAATTCTCAGACCTGCCGTATAGGCTATATCCTAACCTGAGAATTTCAAAAAAGAGACACAAGTTTTTCAGACACATTGTTTTTAGATTATCAGCAAGTTAACCTAAAAACAGCAAAAAACAGGCATAGGAAATTTCGTCACGAGCAAAATTGTCCGTTTCTCTACCTGTTTTACACTATAACCGGAGGTCGTCTTTTTACCGTACAGCAATGAAAAAGAAAGGATTGACGGACACATTATCACCGACAGACACGTCACTGACAAACGGTAACACTCTCAGGGGACGATGAGACGAGCCAAAGAGAAACACAAAAGATATGCAAATATAGTAAGGTGTAAAAAGACTATTGTGAACACCGTATCAAGCAGAAACAGATGAGCAGTGGAAGATAGAGACAGACATGTTCCCACATGAAAAAAAACATAAACAAATCTTTTCTTGTGGCTTAACGATAATATTATTAATTTTGCATAAAACAACAGAAAAGAGTGAATAAATATCTGTTTGTCACCTTCCACGCACTAATGATGACTCTGTGTGTCATATGCTCGTGTATACGAGAGGATTATGACGGTGACCTCTTAGATGACAGTCCAATAATCATAACACTGTACCAACCTAACGGGCTGGGCGACTTAGCGTATAACGACGCGACCTACCGCGCCGTGCAAAGCCTTGCACAGTCATACGGGCTACGCACCGTCACCGTGGAGCGCGCCACATACGCCGAGTGTGTCAATTACCTCACAGAACGGCTTACCACGGGTAATGACGACGGCATAAAACGTCTCTATGTCATACTGGCAGACAACCGCTACGATGGCTTTTTCACGGAATACGACAGTCTTATCATGAATGACAGTCACACCAAGGTGCTTGCCATAGGCAACAGACGGACATTCACCAACATACACACAATCGACATCCGTTCCTACGGACTCTTTTACGAGGCAGGACTAATACTGGACGAGATGAGTGACTGCCAGCGTGTTGCCATTGTCACGACCGACACCATATCAGCATATTTCTCTGAATACACCCAGGGGTTGTGCGATGCGCTGTCAGACCCTGTGACAACGGACGTGATACACATCGACTGCGGTGACAATGAGAACATTACAGACCTGATGTATACAGCGTCCTACGGCTTTGACGGACAGTACGACGTGGTAATCCCCATGTGCGGGGCGACAGGAGTGCTGAGATACAACAGAGAACACGTGCGGTCCTTCAGCACAATAGGGACAGGGGCAGACATGTCACTCTACTCCACCTGTGTTCCGTTCTCATGCGTGAAGGACATATACGGCATACTGTCCGTAAGCGTCGGGGAATGGCTGAGCGGCCAGATGAGCAGCCACCACGCCTACGGACTGGAGTCGGGCATGGTGCGCATCGTAGAGTCGCCGACATACAAAGAGCTAATAGACAGTATGATAAGAAACAGTCATCAGACAGCGATAGACAAGGAAAATGAGAAGTATAATTAAGAGACACATATATCTTGCATTAGCCTTCGCTTCTCTGCTCCTCTGCGCCTGTCAGAGAGAAGCGGAGACACCTGACAACGCGGTACGCACCCGATGGACGGAGAAGAGCATCGTGATGGTGACGCCCCTGAGCGGACAGTCAGACATGGCGGCGCGGATGAGGCGCACGGCGGAGTGGTTCACCGCAAGTTTCACCAAGTCACAGACGGCTCTCTCCAAAGGAATAAAGATAAAGACGGAGTGGTACGATGAGAACACGGTCGACTCGGACAGCCTGGCTGAGGCTCTCAAGGAAAGAGACGACATAGAGGTGGTCATCGGTCCATCACGGCCGGAGATGCTCGACGTCATGGCGACGAAGCTGAGGAACAGCGGCAAGGCGATTATCTCGCCCATGTGCTCCTCCGAGGAGATCATACGACGGTACGCTGTGACAGCTACAGGAACAGTGAAGTCACCCTACGTCTGGACACTGACAGAGACGGACATATCACAGAGCGAGGCACTGCTCACCATGGTTACAACCGGCAACGGGAAAAGCGTCAGCCTTGTCACTCCCGACAATTTCTACGGCAAGACATTCCGCGACTGGATACCATTCCAAGCCACGGAGATGGGGGTGACGCTGACGAGCAGTGTGACATACACGGAAAGCGACTCAGCATCGATAGACCGATGTATTCGGGAGGCGCTGAATGACAGCAGTGAGTTTATCATCTGTGTCAATGACAACGCACAGGCGACAGTACGCATGATAAAAGCGAGCGGTGAGCAGAACGGCAGCGGCAAACGTCTCATCTTCAGCAACGGCGCATTCGACGGCGACCTCATCAACAACAGTCACTTATCGCAGTCCATCGACGGCATATCAGCGTACGCCGACCCCGCCTCGGGATTCCAGATAAGCTACGAGACGATGTACGGTGACATACCGTACCCGTCAGAGTGTATGTTATACGACGCACTCACACTCGCCGCGTTAGCCACAGAGTATACTCTATATAATGACGAGACATCCATAAACGAGGCTATAAGCATACTGACCTCGGGCAACAAGACTGACGCCGGCTATATATGGGACGAGAACGGACTGACAAGCTACGTCACAGCCATCGCCAACAGGCAGACACCGCCCAGGATGAAAGGAGCCACGGGACATCTGTCGTTCGACTCCGACGCCTTCACCATGCGTCTGTCGAGCATATACACGGAGTGGATGTGTTACGGAAACCGCTTCCACACCTTAGACTTCTACACGGCGGAGGGTACTAACCGACTCTCCAGCACACTGTCGTCATGGTGCTGGCAAGCGACACACACACAGGACCTGCAAAATCAGGACACGGGAATAGAGTATAACGAGCTGCGCGACAAGCGAGCCGTACTCGTCTGCGCCTCAAAAGGATGGTTCAACTACAGGCACCAGTCGGACGTGCTGAATATGTACCAGCTTCTGAAAAGACACGGATATCCGGACGACCATATTCTACTGATATGTAATGACGACATATTGCTCGACGGCAATAATGTCTACAAGGGTGAGATCAGGAAAAACAGTGAGGGGGAAAATCTCGCCGCCGGCGTTATGATAGACTACAACACCGACACGCTCAACGTGAATGACATACGGGACATACTGACGGGAAGAAGCAGTGCGCATCTGCCTGTCGTGCTCAACTCTGACAGCACAAACAATGTGCTTATCTACTGGACTGGCCACGGCGAGCATAACAGGTTCTTATGGGGATGGAGCGACAACCACTTCACCTCGAGGATGATGCGTGACGTGATGAGCGAGATGAGTGAGGAGACGAGATACAGGAAGCTGCTGCTCATAGCGGAGCCATGTATGTCGGGAAGCATGACGGACGAGCTGGACGGCATACCGGGCATGATGGGTATCGCCTCGGCGTCATCGACAGAGAACTCGTTCGCCGAGTATTACGACCAGGAGCTCGGCGTGTGGATGAGCGACAGGTTCACCAACAACATAGTGACGTTCACGGAACATGAGACGAAAGCCACATACAGGGACCTGTACCTTTATCTAGTCAGACACACGTTCGGGTCGCATGCGCAAATCAATAACTATCTGCTCTTCGACAACCTGTACACCGCGTCATACGACGAATTCTTCACATACTGAAAAGACAGACACGCCGGCTAAGAGTCTTAGCCGGCGTGTCTGTCTTTCTCTAACCCGTAACATCACGTGACGAGAGACACCACAAAAGTGTGTCGGACGTTCCGCCAGAGGTCACGAGAATATGATTGTCTTATTCTTATACGTCAACACCTTGTGTTCTATGTGTTTCTTGACCGCTCTCGACAACACGATTTTCTCGAGGTCCTTACCCTTAAGCACCAGAGTGTCTGGAGTGTCCTTATGAGTGATACGCACCACGTCCTGCTCAATGATCGGGCCGGCGTCAAGCTCCGCCGTGACGTAATGGCTTGTGGCTCCTATGATTTTCACGCCGCGCTGGTAAGCCTGATGGTAAGGACGCGCGCCTATGAAGGCTGGAAGGAACGAGTGATGTATGTTGATGATTCTGTTTGGATAGGACTCAATCATCTCATCGGAAATAATCTGCATGTACCTCGCCAGAACGATGAAGTCAATATTCTCGTCTCTGAGAAGCTTCATCTCAGCGTCCTCCACCTCACGTTTGTTAGACCAGTCCTTTTTGATGCTCCATACATAGTAAGGTATACCGAACTGCTCAGCCACATAACGCAGGTCCTCATGGTTGGACACGATACAAGGGATGTCGACACTCAACTCACCCGCCTTGAACCTTGCGAGCAGATCGTACAGACAATGAGACATCTTGGAGACGAACAAAGCCATACGCGGCTTCACGTTACTCAGGTAAAGATGGAACTTCAAGTCATAACGCTTGGAGTATAATGTGTCAATGTATTCGGTAATTTTGTCCGTCGGTATGAGAAAATCATCCAACTCCCACTCAACACGCATAAAAAAACGTCCTTCCAAAGTATCAACATACTGGTCGAGGTAAACGATATTTCCATTGTTATCCGTTATAAACTTTGTTATCTCCGTGATAATACCCTGTTTATCCGGACAATGTAACAAAAGGATGGCTGTCGGTTTCATTTATGTATTTTCTATGTGAATTCTCCTGATTTTCTGCAAAAGTACAAATATTTTTCATTTGAATACAACTATAATCCAAAAATAGTATGTTTGGACTTTTCTTTTTTCAAGGGTTGTGACAATAATCGTATATTTGTGATAAAATAAAAATAAATGACTTTGTATAGCACAATGAACAGACAATCCAATCATCTCATCATCGCTTTGTGCGCCACTTTCATGCTGGGAACATCTTACCCTCAGGCATCGAGCGCATCATCAACAACTCATGCGGCGTCAACAAAGAAAGCCAAGCAAAGGCATATTAAAGATGTGGAGAAAATCCACGTGGACGCACCTGTCGGAACCGTTCCGAGACTGCCACACCAGGTGTGGGTCACTTACAGTGACGGGAAAAAAGAGTGGAGACAGGTGACATGGACGAACTATCAGGTGTCCACAGAGACACAGGAGGCGACAGAAAGTCTGTACCCCGTCGGAAAAGAATACAATATTAAAGGATATATCATCGGCGACAACACCACGGACAAGGGATATATGGTGATGGCGGACGTCAAAGTGGTAGACCAGAGGTGGGAAACACCGTCGAACATAATGAAGGTACACACTCTTCCGCTGAGCGACGTGACACTGACGGGCGATAACCGACTGACGTCTAACCGTAACATGGAGATAAAAGAGTTGCTGACATGGGACGTCAAACAGCAGTTATATAACTACCGTGACACCTACGGACTACCAAAGGACGGTTATCCTGAGCCTGACGGGTGGGACTCCCCGACCACGAAGCTCAAGGGACACGGCAGCGGTCACTACATGAGCGCACTGGCTTTTGCGTTCGCCAGCGCACAGATGACTGACGAGGAGATTAAGAGAAACGGACTGCCAAGCGATGTCAAGGCGCAGATCAGAGACAGGATCGAGACCATGGTGAACGAGCTGAGACTGTGTCAGGAGCGCACGTTCGTGTGGGACAGCACCCTGAACCGCTACTTCGAAGCTCGTGACTACGCGCCGGAGGACACGCTGAGGAAGATGAAAGGTAACTGGGAGGCGTTCAATGAATATAAAAAGGACTACAGACACTACGGATACGGATACCTGAACGCCATACCAGCCGCCCACCCGGCTCTGATAGAGTGCTACCGGGCTTATAACAACGAGGACTGGGTCTGGGCTCCCTACTACACCATACACAAGCAGCTGGCGGGACTCATCGACATCGCCAACGTCATGGCGGAGATCCCGACGACACAGGAGTACATGGCAGACGGCAAGAAACACCTGACGAACAAAGAGATATCAGAGAAAGCCTTACGCATCGCAGAAGACATGGCGTTATGGGTTTGGAACCGCTTACACTACCGCACATACGTGAAAAAAGACGGAGACAAGTCTGAACGACAGGCGAAGCCCGGCAACAGATATGAGATGTGGAACATGTACATCGCAGGAGAGGTGGGAGGCATGGCGGAGTCTCTGGCAAGACTCTCGGAGATGACGAACGACAAGGAGAAGAAAGGCAAACTGCTCGAGGCTGCCAGCTACTTCGACTCACCGGCGTTCTTCGACCCCGTGGCAAAAAACATTGACGACATACGAACCAGACACGCCAACCAGCACATACCAATGATTACGGGCGCTCTTCGCTCATACATCGGCAATAATAACCCGTATTACTATAATCTGGCGTACAACTTCTGGAACCTCATTCAGGGCAGATATGCGTACGCCATGGGTGGAGTCGGCAACGGAGAGATGTGGAGACAGCCATACTCACAGATACTGAGCATGAATACTAACGTGATGTCTGACTTCGAACGTAACATGTATCCGAATCCGAACATCAACGAGACATGCTGCGCATACAACTTGGCTAAGTTGTCAAAAGACCTCAACTGCTTCAATCCGGACGATGCGCGGTTCATGGACTACTATGAGCGCGTCTTGTACAACCAGATTGTCGGATCGGTGCATCCAGACCACTGGGCTGTGACTTACCAGTATGCCGTCGGCATGGACGCCACCAAGCCTTACGGCAACGAGACTCCACAAAGCTCCTGCTGCGGAGGTACGGGAGCGGAGAACCACGTAAAGTATCAGGAAGCAGCATACTTCGTCAGCGACGACTGCCTGTGGGTCGGGTTATACATCCCTAGCATCGCACAATGGAAGGAGAAGGAAGTGACCATAAATCAAGACTGCAAATGGCCGGCGGAAAGCTCAAAGATATCATTCAGCACAAACGGACGAGAGAGTGCCTTCTCCGTCAAGCTTCGTGTTCCTTACTGGGCTACTGAGGGTTACGACGTGAAGGTGAACGGAAAATCCGTCTCAAAGACATACCAGCCTTGCTCATACGTGGAGACAGATAAACGTGTGTGGAGCGACAAAGACGTCATCGAGATTTCAATGCCTTTCAACACACATGTCTTCTGGGGAGCAGACAAGATGTCGCTTGCCGCCACAGGTAAGAACGAGACACGCACTCCATTCAACCCGCAATGGGTGGGAGCTCTCATGTACGGACCGCTCGTCATGGCAACACCGGACGTGAGAGAGTGGAGTCAGGCGGACTTCGAGATAAACTCCACGCTAAGCAACATAAGCGCATACGGTCCTTCACCAGACGAGGGAACGAACGGCAACGTCTACTCGCTGAAACTTGACGGGAAAACTTTCACACCAGACTATTACCAGACAGGTCACTCCACACACTACCTCAGACTGAACATGTCTACAGAGGCTAAGAAGAAGACATCAAAGAAGATAGACAAGACAACTCTGCTACAGGTTATAGAACTGGCGAAAAGCAGAATGGAGGAACAAGAGAACTGGCTTGCCGCCGCTATCAAGACTCCTAATTACGCACCATGGGCCCCGAACGGCTACAAGAGACTCACAGCACAACTGGAGAAGGCCAGACAGACTTACGACAACACCTCCAAGACGCTGACCCAGAACGACATCGACGCCGCAGAGAGAGAACTCAGTGTGGCTATCAACACAATGAGACCTGGCAATCTGGCTGAGCCAGAGGACATGAACGAGCTTCTTCCGCTTCTCACCAGCACGAAGAGCATCGAAAACAAGTCAACTGAGTTACGAGAGGCGATAAACTACGCCGACATGGTAGTCCAGTACGTGAACGACGGCAGCGGGACCAAAGATATGATCACTAAAGCCTCACAAAGACTCAAGGAGGGACTGAAAACCTTAAAACAGAGTAAGTGAACATTGCCGACAGAATGCCATGAGCGCCAGCGGAAGCATCTCACAAGAACAGAGAGCGGCAAGCACCTGGCAATACAAACGACAAAGTCAGAAAATAATAAGTAGTCGTCCCTTGAAAACTATTTAATTATTTAACAATCAACAAAATAATAGTTCAGAAATTTGTATATGTCTACAAAATTTTGTATCTTGTGCACATAAAATCTTGCAATTCAGTTATGTATAAATCTTCTGGAAACGTCCGACAGTCATCTCTTTTCTGGGACTTAGAGTCTATGCTCGATTCAAAGCACCCTTTGTACAAATTGGCAAATCTTGTAGACTGGGA
>FLNY01000215.1_pt1 | contig 12646 bp, 11 predicted proteins | sample 1140381 | NCBI WGS metagenome assembly FLNY01 (sample SAMEA3878172, study PRJEB12797) | bioreactor metagenome | biome: Moose rumen | place: Sweden | collected 2011-10
CTATGCCCATAACTGGCCATCCGTCTTTCCAATTAATGGGGTTGAGATGACAGACGCGTCCGTAGGCTTCGACATCCTGAAAGTGAATAAACCAATGTTCGGTTCCGTCTGGGGTGTCGACCCATGCACCTTGGTGAGGAGCGTTGATTTTGGTCTTACCCTGAGCAAGAACGCGTTTCCACTCGTAGGGGCCGTAGATGTCCTTAGAGCGCATGGCCAGTTGCCAACCCGTCGAGACTCCACCAGCAGGACATAGTATGTAGTAGTAGCCGTCTTTCTTGTAGAGTTTGACGCCCTCTATGGTGACGTTGTCTATGTGTCCGTCGTAAATCATGATGTCTTCGCCAATGGTGCGAGTGCCGTCGGGTGTCATCTCAATAAGTCCGAGTATGCTTTTCAGTCCAGCCCGAGAGCCCGCATAGCCATGACCTATCCAAGCACGCCCGTCTTCGTCCCACAAGGGGCATGTATCGATGATTCCTTTACTTTTATGTACAAGTACGGGAGGCTCCCAACGTCCACGTGGGTCCTTTGTCTTGACCATAAAAATGCCATTGTCGGGGTCGCCCCAAAAGATGAAATACTCTCCGTTGTGGTATCGGATTGCGGGAGCCCATACGCCATCGCCATGACGTGGTCTATCGAACGAGTTGTCAATGAAAATGCGTCCGTCGGAGACTGTAGTTGCTGGTGAGTTTTGAAAGCCAGCATAGGCTTCAGCAGGCACCTGACGTTCGAGTGCATAGTTGATTATTTCCCAGTTGACAAGGTCTTTTGAATGCAATATTGGCAGACCGGGAATGCAGTTAAAGCTCGAAGCTGTCATGTAATAGTCGTCGCCAACTCGACAAACATCGGGGTCTGAATAGTCGGCATATATAATGGGGTTCTTATATTTGCCGTTGCCAAGGTCAGACACCCACACTTGGCTTACGTAGTCGGTTTGTGCCACTGCGCACACGCCCGATGCTATCATGGCTATGGTTAGCAGAACGTGTTTCATAGCTCTGTTTTCTTACCGTTGATAAGTAGGTTCTGCGACTTAACGTTTTTCGTTAGTCCTGTTGATTTATTGCCAAGTTGTACGCCGTTGAACGAACAATTTTTGACCATTACGTCTTCGACATTAGTCTTGTCTTCAAGACCAATTATTAGCACACCATACTTACTCTTTTGGCTTGTAACGTTTTCAAGATTGACGTTGCGAACAACTGGTGGGAAACTACGGTCGCATACTTCTTTGCGGTCGTAGTCTAAGTTAATTTTTAGCACGGCTTCTTTGCATTGGCCCACACGTACATTGCGTACAAAAACGTTTTCTATGACACCGCCTCGACACGTGTTGCTCTTGATTCTGATGACACGTTCGAGTTCGGGGCTATCCATATCGCAGTCTTCAACCCATAGGTTGCTAAATCCACTTGTGATTTCGCTACCAATAACCACACCTCCGTGTCCATTTTTCATTTTGCAACGACGAACAATGATGTTTTCGGAACGTATGTCAATTGCCCTGCCGTCATTGTTTCGACCACTCTTAATTGCTATGCAGTCGTCGCCAGTGTCGAAATAACAATCTTCTATGAGTACGTTTTTGCTACATTCTGGGTCACAACCATCGCTGTTTGGTCCGTGGCTGATTATCGTTACGCCACGAACTATCATATTGTTGACAAAGCAAGGGTGAATAACCCAAAAGGGCGAATTGCGTAGCGTAACGCCCTCTATCATTACTTGTTCGCACTCGTAAAAATTGACAAGTTGTGGGCGCAACGCATCGGCTATTGTCATTATGCGCTCGTCAACGGGCACTTTCTCTTGCTCCATTTTGCCAAGCATTGGTCTGCCACTGTTGGTGTTACCATTGTTCGTTTTCAGCAGCCCAGCTTTGTAGCCATACCACGATGCACCACAAGAATACCACCAATAGTCGTTGCTTGCTTGTCCGTCAATGGTTCCCTGACCTGTTATGGCAAAGTTTTTCTCGCCATTGGCATAAATAAGAGGACGAAGATTGTAGCAGTCGATGCCTTCCCAACGCGTACGAACCACTGGCAAGTAATGCTCCCTTTCGCGCGAGAAGAGAAGTGTAGAGCCATTCTCAAGTACGAGGTTTACGTTGCTTTTGAGTGTGATAGGACCTGTAAGCCATTGTCCGTAGGGGACCAAAACTCGTCCTCCACCTTTGTTGCTTGCTTCTTCGATAGCCTTGTTTATGGCAACCATATTTGTTATGGCATCGGCAGTCTTAGAAGCTCCAAAGTCTGTAATTACAAACTCTTTGTCGGGAAATTCTGGTGCTTTAATGCTTTCCGCAAGGGCTGCACCTTGTGCCCAAATGTCGTTTTTGTCAACTTTCTTGTTGCTCTTAGCCCATGCATTGCCCGAAAGTATTGTCGATAGGCACAGCAGAGTACACAGATTTCTTATATGCATAAATTTTAACAATTGTTTTTCCGACTTAAATTTAGTCTTAAAAGACGTCGATATTGGGCATTGTCGTGCCCACTCAACCAACATTGGTTAAAATGTCTACTATTTTATTTCTCTTGTTGGCTCTCGTCTGTTTCCCTCGGCTCAATTAACTCTGGATATTTAATTCGTGCATGATATATGTTCCTGAGTTTTTTCTTGAGCGTTTTCTTAGCTTCGTATATGTCGGCAAACGTTACGTTCGATTCGTCGTATTGCCTTGCATTAAATTGCTGGTCAATAATTGTCTCGACAATATTATCTATTGTTTCATCATTAATCTCTGTCAGGCTTTTAGAGCCAGCCTCGACAGCATCAGACATCATTATGATGACTTGTTCTTTCGTTTTGGGCTTCTTGCCAGGATATGTGAAAACGCTCAGGTCTGGGTCTTCACTCGGATGTTCGTTGCACCACGATATGTAGAAATATCGTGCCATAGTATTGCCGTGGTGGCTCAAAATGATTTCTTGAATCTGACGAGGCAGTCGATGTTTCTTTGCAAGTTTGACACCTTCGCTAACGTGGCTAATGATTATTCTTGCACTCTGTTCGTACGACAAGTTTTTGTGCGGATTGACTCCTTGAACCTGATTTTCTGTGAAGAAGTTTGGATTAACAATCTTGCCAATGTCATGATACAACGCTCCGACGCGCACAAGCATAGAGTTTGCTCCAAGTTTGTAAGCAAGTTCTTGCCCAAGGTTAGCCACCTGAAGTGAGTGTTGGAACGTTCCGGGAGCTTTTTCCGATAGTTCTCGAAGCAATTTATTGTTTGTGTCGGCAAGTTCGAGTAGCGTAACGTCCGAAATAAATCCAAAAAGTTTTTCGATAATGTAGATAAGAGGATAGGTCAGTAGCATCAGCACACCACTAATGGCAAACATTGTTATTGTCCATACGTCAAAAACTATTTCGCCATGTTGCCAAAGTTGATAGCCATGATACATGACCATGTAGTATGCAAATATGTATAGCGACGAACGGAAAATCTGTATTCGTTTGTTAAGATGGAACAGAGCTATGCAAGCAATGACACCCGCTGGGACGTGAAGAAATATGAATAGGTGGCTATTGTAGGCGAAAAAGGATATTATGAATATCGTAATGATGTTGACGTATATGGCCAATCGAGAGTCGGTAAAAATGCGTAGCATGATTGGCAACACAGCGTAGGGAACTATGAAACTAATGTTGGCAGAGTGGCTACTCAGTAATCCTGTTACACAGACCAAAAACGTTATGAGCAGCAAAATGAGATTTATAAAATGCAACTGGCGATAGTAGTCGCGTCGGAAGTAGTATAAGAATAAGAAAAGGGTTAGCATTAATCCACCAACAACGACCAATTCTCCTAAAAATATCGACCATTTAAGATCTCCAAAGTTCGTCTGATTTTCAGAAAAATATTTGAGAGAGTTGAGGAGTTGTGCGGTGTGAGCATCTACGATGTCGCCTGTGTTTATTATTGTTTGCCCAGCTAATATTTTCCCCGAAAAGATAGATATGTTTTCGAGTCGCTCTTTTGTTGCTAAGTCGGTTTTTGTGTTATCGTAGTGAATGTTTGGTATCAACAGGCTTGAAAAGGGTATCTTCTCAAGGAGTTTGTGTGTCCATCGGCTGTCTTGTCCGTAATATTCGCGCAAGTCGAGTGCCGTCAGTCGAACAACTTCGACATAGGCTTCGCGGGGCGTAAGTAGGTCGGCAAAGTTATATTGTTCGGCCAAGTTGGCGTTGACAAGTATAAGTCTGCCTTCCGAAATGTCGGGCATGTTTATTGCCGATGCCACGTCTATTATGCCACGTTGCAAAACTTTGTTTATTTGCCTCGAAAGCGACGTAATTAGCAACGCCGAGAGAGTGTCGGTCGACACGTCGTGTGGTGTATACGACTGTATTTTTTTGCCGAATTGAGTTATTACACCACGCACAGCACGCATGTTGGCTATCTCATCTATCGTATCGCGAACATAGTAGGGCAAGAAGTCTTTCATCAGACTATCTTTCTCTGCCTGTAGTTCAGCATCGGTTTTTAGGATAGGGAAGTCGTATGGTGCAGTTATATTTTCGTGTCGCCAAGGGCGTTTTATCTCATATTCATAATTGTAGTTGTTGCCACGCGGAAAGCACAGCACCATAAGAATGGTGCAAAGGCAGAAAGCTACTATCCTATACGTTGGCTTATAATATACTTTCCAAAGTCTGTGCAATCGTGGGTTCATGCTCTTGTCGTCCGATTTTGCAATATGGCGTCGGCAATAACCATTTGTGCCATAGCTTCAACAATTGGCACGGCACGTGGAACTACGCATGGGTCATGTCTTCCCTTGACGATTGTCCTTACGTCTTCGTGTTGTTTGTTAATCGTTGGCTGCTCGACAAGTATTGTCGCCGTGGGCTTGAACGCTACTCTAAAATATATGTCTTCGCCATTAGAAATGCCACCTTGTATGCCTCCGCTGTTGTTGGTCCGGGTCCGAACACGTCCGTTATCGGTGTAGAAAATATCGTTGTGCACAGAGCCCCTAAGATGTGTGCCTGCAAAACCTGAACCATATTCAAAGCCTTTGACTGCACCAATTGAAAACATTGCGTGTGCTAGCAAGGCTTGTAATTTGTCAAAACACGGTTCACCCAAGCCAACAGGCGCTCCTGTTATGACGCAAGTTATCATGCCACCAATAGAGTCGAGATTGTTGCGTGCATTTGTTATCTCGTCAATCATTTGTTTGGCAGTCTCTTCATCAGGACAACGAACGATGTTATTATCGATATTGTCGAGGTTTAGCTCTGTGTAGTCTTTGTTGAGCGAAACGTTGCCCACGCTACTTGTATAGGCACGAATCCTGATGCCATATTTTTGAGTGAAAAGTGTGGCAAGTGCGCCTCCTACCACTCTGGCTATTGTTTCGCGAGCCGACGATCGTCCACCGCCTCTATGGTCGCGAATACCATATTTTTCTGTGTATGTGTAGTCGGCGTGCGAAGGGCGGAATATGTCGGCAATGTTATCGTAATCCGATGAGTGTTGGTTGGTATTGGATACGCTAAATGCAATAGGTGTACCTGTCGATATGCCGTTCATTGTGCCACTTAGTAATGACACTTTGTCTTTCTCGTCGCGAGGTGTTGTTATGCTACTCTGCCCTGGACGTCGGCGATTTAATTGCTGTTGTATGAAGTCCTCATCGATGGCTATGCCCGATGGCATGCCGTCGACAATGCCACCAACAGCTACGCCATGCGATTCGCCAAATGTGGTGAGCCTAAATATCTTGCCAAAACTATTACTCATGTGTGGCTATTTATAAAAAGTTATCAGTTATGACAACTGCCTCCGCAGTCGCCACCACAACATCCTTCATCGCCTTCGTCGTGGCAACCTCCGCCACAACTACCACCACAATTGCCTCCACAGCCTCCGCCACAACCATGTTGCGGACCTATGAGCTCTTCGACTGTTGCTTCGCGTACTTCGACTATTTTGCCTTCAAAGAAGAGCGTCTCTCCTGCCATGGGGTGATTGAAGTCAAGTGTTACGTTGTTGTCTGTAACTTCGAGCACAATGCCAACAATGTGTTGTCCATTATCGTCCATCATTGGCACACGAGTGCCGAGCACGAGTAGGTCTTCACGAAGTTTGCCGTCCATGACAAAAATGTTTTTCGGGACGCTGACAACAGCATCTTCTCTGCGTTCGCCATACGCTTGCTCTGGCGTAAGGCTAAAAGAAAAAGTGTCGCCATACTGCAGACCTTCAATGTTTTGTTCAAAGTGTGGCAACATTCTGCCAGCTCCAAAGACAAAGTTTAGAGGGCGTTTGTCATCGCATATTTCAACAATAGGTCCTTCGGCATTGTCTGTATGTAGTGTGTAGTGTAGACTTACGAATGCGTTCTTGTATATTTTCATTTTAATTGTTTATTTCTCGATCTCTGAATCCTATTAGGTAGAGGATTGTGTCAAGACCATTTTGTGAAATTGAATGTTGTGCGGTTGCCTTAACTTTTGGTTTGGCATGAAAGGCTATGCCCAATCCTGCCTCTTGAATCATCGGAAGGTCGTTGGCACCATCGCCAACTGCTATACATTGTTCGAGGTGAATGTCTTCTTTGAAAGCAAGGAGTTTTAGTAGTTCGGCTTTCTTGGCACCGTCCACAATGTCGCCCAAATGCTTGCCAGTAAGTTTTCCATCTTTTACTTCGAGCTCATTGGCAAAAACATAGTCGATGTCGAGTTTTTGCTTTAGGTAGTTGCCAAAGTACGTAAATCCGCCCGAAAGTATAGCTGTCTTATAACCCGATTTTTTCAGCGTGCGAAATAGACGTTCGGCTCCCTCTGTGAGGGGCAGATTTTCAGCGATGTCTTTCATGACGCTTTCGTCGAGTCCTTCGAGTAGAGCTATGCGTTGCAAGAAGCTTTGTCTAAAGTCTATTTCGCCTCTCATTGCCGATGCTGTTATCTCGGCCACTTTGTCATACACACCTGCTTTACGCGCCAGTTCGTCGATGACCTCGGTTTGTATGAGTGTAGAGTCCATATCGAAACATACAAGTCGTCTGTTGCGGCGGAAGATGTTGTCTGCTTGAAAGGCTATGTCTATATTCAGATTTTTGCTTGCCTCGATGAAGTCGAGTTTTAACTTCTCGTTGTTAAGCGGTTCGCCACGAACCGAAAACTCAACGACACTCATAACGTGACTATTGTCGACAAGCAATGACCGTCGACCTGTCAGACGTGAAATCTTGTCGATATTGAGCCCCTGCTCGCTTATTATGCGTGTAACCTCGGCAATGTGCTGACCTCCAAGTCGACGTGCCATAAGCGTAACGATGTGTCTTTTCTTGCCTTGCTGGCTAACCCACTCTTCATAGTTATCTCGTGGGACGGGGCGAAACTTGATGTTCAATCCGAGTTCATAGGCACGAAAAAGCAAGTCTTTAAGTATTGACGATGAATCTTCAGAATGGTTGTTTATGCTTATGAGTATGCCCAAACTTAGGTCGTTGTGAATGACTGCTTGACCAATGTCGAGAATGTCTACATTATGCTCGGCCAATATCTTGGTTATGCTACTCGTCAGACCGGGTTTGTCATTTCCTTGCAGACTGAGAAGAATCAATTCTTTGGTTTCTTTTTTATCTTCCATCAGACCAAAGTGTATTAACTGAAAAAACCTCTCGCAACGAAGACAAAGCGTCTGTACGCAACGAGAGGTTTTAATATTTTAATTTCTATTTTTCAGGTGAGGTCATGCGTTTGATGTGCATATAGACGAAGCCCTATGCTTTTTCTACATACACAAGCAATGCAGAATACGTGTTTACACCAAGAGCAGAATGTCCTTCGTACTTTATGTCGACAACATCTTCGGGCTTAATGTTTTTGCTTTCAAGATATTCGTTCAGTTGGACATCAAGTGGCTCATCAAAATCGTCTGTTCCAGCGTATTGGAAGTGCTTTGTAACAATCTTTGCCATGGTATATTTATGTATCTTTTATATTCCTTTTGACAAATGTAACACTTATTACAAAAAAAGAAAAATAAGTCTTTATTTCTTTTTGCCGAAAAGCGATAGAAGTTTAAGGAATAGATTTATGAAGTCGAGGTATAGTGTCAGTGCGCCAAGTATGGCTATTTTTTGCCACCCTTCGGACAGACCATCGGCTTTGGCAAAAAGGTTTTTGAGCTTCTGCGTATCATAGGCAGTCAGACCAACAAATATCAGTACACCTGCGTAGTTGAGTATTCTTGCAAAGCCTGTGCTACCTATGAACATGTTGACGATTGTTGCCAATATCATTCCGACAAGAGCCATCAAGAGTATCTTGCCAAAACTTGTTAGATCGGTTTTGGTCGTGTAGCCCAAGAATGCCATAACGGCAAATGTACCAGCTGTTATGAAGAATACTGATGTTATCGACTCAGCAGTGTAGACAAGAAAAATACTCGAAAGGGTTATGCCATTGACTACAGAGTAGAGTACATAGAGCATTACGGCTGTCGAAAATGAAATCTTCTGTATGGCTGCGCTAATGCCTATCACGAGAGCAAATTCGGCAATTAGCAATCCGTAGAACACGAATCTGTTGCCCAAAATTAGGCTTATGAGAGTTTCGCTGTCGGCAACCATGTACGAGGTGATGCCTGTTATGGCCAGCGCAAGCGCCATCCATGTGAATGCTTTGCGCATTAGCGTGTTAGACACCGATTCAGCTCTGCTACCCTCGATAGCATATCCTTCGGTCTTTCTTTCTTCTATTCTTTCCATGTTTGTGTTTTATGTTTATTTTAAGATGTTTCCGCAAATCTGTTCGGGAGCAACTCTTACAATAGTTTGTTTGTGCGTTGCGTTGCTCTCGTATATCCATACGAGTGGGATCTGGCAATGCTTTGCATTATCTGCAATGGCATGCAGAGGAGTCCGACAGTCAAGGTTTCTTACGTTGATATGGTCAATTAGTTGGCTTCGAATTTCTTTTGCATAGTGTTCAAATTGCGAAGTCGGATACATTTCTTCGTCATACTCCACAACAAAAAGTACACATGTGTCGTTTAGCTCTGCTTTCGTTTGTGTCATGCCTCGTCCTGCAGGCTTGGGGCAACTGTCGCCCTCGGCAGACATCGTTAGCAACAATTCTGTGCGGCGCATGTCGCATGAGGTCAAGACTGCAACTGAGAGCAAAAAGAGAGCAAAAGAAATTACTTTCATGATGTTTCTCAGTGTTTTGCTGCCCAGTCGTCTATGAGCCTGCGAGCTATGCTCATTTTGTTGGGCAACTCAGGAAATTTTTCCTTGCTAAAAAATGCAGCATCGGCAAGCTCTTCTTCTTGTATAACGATATTTCCGCTGCTATATTGCGCAGTGAATCCAATCATCATGCCAGAGGGAAACGGCCAAGGTTGACTGCCAAAATATTTTATGTCTGCAATTTCGAGTCCTGTTTCTTCTTTAACTTCTCTGCGCACGCATTCTTCGAGCGTTTCGCCTGGTTCGACAAACCCAGCTACCAAACCATAGTGTTTGCCCCGAAAATTGTGTGCGCGAACGAGCAAGATTTCTTCACCACGCTCAATGCGTACTATAATAGCTGGCGTTACTGGTGGGAAAAACTCAGTCTGACATTGTGGACATTTTTTGGCGTTGGGCAACGACAGAAAAGTCCGTTCTCCACAACGAGGACAATATTTGCTATACTCGTCCCAATGCACAAATTGTCTGGCTTTGCAGATGTCGGCAAAGTCTTCGGCTTGCATATCGGCAAAAAGTGGACGGATTTCACTTTGTGTGAAGCCATTTTGGGGTGGCAGCGCATCGGTGAGTAACTTGTAGTACACATCGCGTCCGTCGTTGTTGATATGCATAACGTTTTCGTCAGATTGCAACGAGAGGTCATATTCTTTTTCAACGTCATACACTGTCGGCAAAGCATATTGCTCACCGACTTGTTTCACCAATATTTGATAATTGCTACTAAAAAGACAAATTTTCGATTCGGAAGCCATCAGTGTGTCTTGTTACCTCAAAAATTCAACTGCTTGTCCATTCGCCGTTGCCAAGTTCCCATTATCGTAGGCAATCTGTCCATTTACGAACGTATAGACAATTTTGTGGTGCAATTTTTCGTTCAACAATGGAGTCCATTGGCATTTATAGCGCACATTTTCTATCGTCCAATCTGTTTTTTGGACGAGTGCCAAGTCGGCAAAATATCCACGGCGAATGTATCCGCGATCTTTCATCCCATATAGCTCAGCAACATTTTCTGCCATGCACGCCGCTACGTCGGTATAGTTCCAACAACCTTCGTCAGCAAGTCTGAGCATAAGTGGTAGGCTATGTTCTATCATTGGCATGCCAGATGGCGTATGCCAATAACTCTTGCTGTTTTTTTCCGTTAGTGCATGTGGTGCATGGTCGGTGCCAATGGTTGTTATCTGTTTGTTTGCCACTGCTTGGCGCAATGCATCTCTGTCGTGTTGCGTCTTGACCGACGGATTGCACTTAATTAGCGGGCCGAGTCTGTCGTAATCTTGATTTGTGAAAAACAGATGAGCTGGGCATGCTTCGCCTGTTATTCGTCTTTCGCCAATAGAGCCTTTGTCGAGCAAGCTGAGTTCATCGGCCGTCGTGATGTGCAAAATGTGTAGCCTTGCACCAGCTTCACGTGCCAAACTTACGGCATGTGCTGACGACTTTATGCAAGCCTCTGCCGAACGTATATTTGCATGTTCGCGCCATGGCACTTTGTCGCCATATTGTTGCCTTGCCAATTCGCTGTTTGCTCTGATAATGCTTTCGTCTTCACAATGTGCCGCAATGATAGTGGGTGCATTTCTGAACAATTGGCGCAGTGTTTCATCATTGTCGACCAACATGCCTCCTGTCGACGAACCCATAAATAGCTTGATGCCACAAATCTGTGAGTAGTCGGTGTGCATCAACTCTCCAAGGTTATTGTTTGTGGCACCTATGTAGAACGAATAGTTCGTGTGCATTCGTCCTTGTGCACTGCGCATTTTTTCTTGCCATGCCTCAGTGGTTGTAGTCTGTGGCATGGTGTTAGGCATGTCGAACACTGTCGTTACGCCACCACTTACGGCTGCTGCCGACTCTGACGTCATGTCGGCTTTGTGCGTAAGTCCCGGATCGCGAAAATGTACGTGAGCATCTATTGCACCCGGGAAGAGTAGCATGTCGTGTGCGTCAATAGTTTTCGCTGCCGATGGTGTGGGAGAGCCATCGGAAATTATGTCGTCTATTCTGCCATCCTCACCAATGAGTACGGATGCATGGTAGATTTTGCCTTCTGAGACTATTGTGGGCGAGAGAATCAGCGTAGACATAGTCGGGACTAATTTGCTTTTTTGTAGCTTGTGAAAAGGCTTCGCAGCTTCATCAGTATGACTCCCCATACTGCTTCGTTAAAGATGCCACCACTCATTTTGGAGTGACCTTGTTTGCGGTCGGTAAAGATTATAGGCACTTCGATGATTTTAAAGCCATGTTTCCAAGTTTTGAACTTCATTTCTATCTGAAATCCATAGCCCTTGAGGTTTATTTTGTCGAGGTCGAGTGTTGTAAGTACTTTCCGACTATAACACTTGAAGCCTGCCGTCGTGTCCATAATCTTCATGCCTGTTATTAGTCTTACGTAGACCGATGCAAAGTAAGACATCAGGACACGTCCCATTGGCCAATTGACAACATTCACGCCCGAAATGTAGCGCGAACCGATGGCAAGGTCGGCTCCTTGCTCGGTGCACGCATCGAGTAATCTTTCTAAGTCGGCAGGGTCGTGGCTAAAATCGGCATCCATCTCAAAAATATAGTCGTAGCCATGCTCTATTGCCCACCTAAAACCAGCTAAATAGGCTGTGCCAAGTCCTTGCTTTCCTTTTCGTTCGATAAGGAAAAGTTCGTCGGAATATTTGGTCATCATATCTTTGACAATGTTTGCTGTGCCGTCTGGCGAGCCATCGTCTATGATGAGTATGTGAAAGTCGTGTTGTTGCGAGAAGACTGCATTTATGATTGCCGTAATGTTTTCTTTCTCGTTATATGTCGGGATTATTACAACGTCTCGTGTCATTTTTTGTTGAAGTAATGAAGAGTGTGTCCCATGCGTTCTTTCTTGGTTCGCATGTAAAATTCGTTGTATTTGTTGGGTTGAATCTCAATCGGTACATTCTCTGTGATTTCGAGTCCGTAAGACTCCAATCCTACGCGTTTGACGGGGTTATTTGTCATCAAACGCATTTTGTGTACACCGATTTCTTTGAGGATTGACGCGCCTACTCCGTAGTCGCGTTCGTCTGGGTCGAAGCCCAAGTGGATGTTGGCTTCAACAGTGTCCATGCCCTGTTCTTGCAGGCGATAGGCTTCGATTTTCGACATTAGCCCAATGCCACGTCCCTCTTGATTGAGATATACAATGACACCTTTGCCCTCGGCATCTATTGTTTGCATGGCCTTATGTAGTTGCTCGCCACATTCGCAACGTAGCGATCCGAATGTGTCGCCAGTCATGCACGACGAGTGTACACGTACAAGTATTGGTTCGTCGGCGCGCCACGTGCCTTTGATTAGTGCAATGTGTTCTTTGCCATTGCTTTTTTGTTTGAACGGGATTAGCCTAAAATCGCCATAGGCTGTGGGCAAATGTACTTCGC
>FLNY01004439.1_pt1 | contig 12635 bp, 11 predicted proteins | sample 1140381 | NCBI WGS metagenome assembly FLNY01 (sample SAMEA3878172, study PRJEB12797) | bioreactor metagenome | biome: Moose rumen | place: Sweden | collected 2011-10
GATACACAAAAAAATGATATAAATAAAATTCTTCAAAAAAAAATGCTAAATTTGCACCAAATAAAGTATTTTTTTTATGCGAAGAACCAATTTACTGCTGCTTGCCGGCATATTTCTCTTTCTCGGATGCACGGAGACGGAGAAAAGGGGGGGAGAGCCGTCCGAGAAAGCCGAGACAGACGCCCCGGAAAAGGCCAGAGTGAGCAAAAAGATAGAGCGTGAGATTCCTGTGGAGCAGGACTTCTTCCAGATCACGAACATCAGCAACACCACCGTGGATTTCACCACGGGCGACTTCAACGTGTGGATTGAAGGCGACTCGGCGCAAGTCTCCCACGTGAGCTTCGATTTCGACGGGGGGATTCTGACCATCACCACCCCGCTGGATGTGAACAACGACATCACGAATTTCCCTTCCGGATCCGACGTGGTGGTGCATGTGTCGTGCCCCGACCTGCGTACGATGGCCATCTGCGCAGGCGGCGGTTTCATCTGTCGTGAGACTTTGAAGACGGATTATTTCCAGCTGGGCGGCATGGTAGGCGGTTCGATTGCCATCGACAGTATTTCCTGCGACCGTTTCCGTTACGACAGCAACGGAAACACAGCCCTCCACATAGGCGGTGTGGGCAGCAGGGAGAGCGTGATCATCACCACCGGCGGCGGCACGCTCAACCTGAACATGGATGCGAGGGAGAGCTGCTATCTGGATGTGAAGGGCGGCAGCACGGTCAATATGCGTGTCAACACACCTAAGCTGGAGAGTATGATTGAGACGAAGGGGGCAGTGAATCTCACGATGGACACTCAGGAGCTGCTGCTCGACGCCCTGGCGGGCAACATCAGCCTCAGCGGTCATGCCGGTCGTCCGAAGATACGCAAAGGCAAGCTTGCCATCGTCAGCGACGGGATGAAGTAAGGGGGGGTAGTTTAGTTTAGAGTTTATAGTGTAGAGTGTAGTGTTTAGTGAAAGCTGGAAAGTTGAGAGGGGATAGTTGAAAGTTGAGAGGGTTTTAATGGTTTCAAGGAGTGATGTCGTACCGTAGCCCAACTGCTGTAGGGCCTTACTTTATGTATGGCCGTACAAATTGTTTCAATGGCTTCAAAAGTTTTAGAGGTTTTGACGTTGCACTGTAGCCCATCAGCATGTAGAGACGTCAGCGCGAAACAGGAGCGCTGATTGCGACGACGAAGGCTTCAGCCTTCCAAAGGAGTGTTCTGTAAGGACCCTCATGCCCCGTCTCAAAGGTTTCAAGAGTTTAAGAGGTTCCAAGAGTTTAAGAGGTTCCAAGAGTTTAAGGGAGGAAGATGTACCAAATCCAATGCCCCCATTTCTTGCCATTGCGGATTTCCTGCAGTGCGCCAGAATAATCATATTCCTGTGCTTTTACAAAACAATCGGGAATCATAGTCAGCGAGTGTTCTTTATTTTTTCAGATAGACATAAGCAGTAGCCGTTTCACCGTCGACCGGAACCACTGCTCTGGCGTATAGGTTCTTAGATTTCTCGTCGAAAAAGAGTTGCTCATCATCACCATCGCCCCAATGAAGCGTTACTGTGGTTCCGCTTAATGAATAAGAAGCAGACTGCTCCACCCATTGGCTCATACCATTCTTATCCTGTTGCCAGCTACGGCCTATCGCCTTACCGTCTTGCTTAAACTCCAATTCGATATATCCCTGAGAGTACTGACCCGTCTTCGTAAGACTCACAGATACCTTCTCACCATCCATATACGCATCCATCTTATAGGAATGCCAGTTGCCGATGATATATTCACTTAGATTCAGAGGTGTGCTATCATCATCATCGGAGCACGAAGATAATGTCATACTGCACAAAGCCACTATCAGAGCGGCCAAGAATAATACAGGTTTTTTCATTTTTTTCGGTGTTATTAACTGATTTTATGCAAATATAGGCAATTCTGAAAGAAATACAAAAAAGTGGACCACTTTACTGTTCCTTATTTCGATAGTCACAGATGAGGATGATGAGCCCGATGGCGACGACGACATCGACAACGTTCCAGACAGCTCGCCCCAGATGAAACCGCAGGAACGGCTGGAAGAGCAGTGCCAGGGCTGTGAAGGTCCACCCTAGCCCATTCCGTTCCTCCTGAAAAAAGTCGTACGCCATATAACCGAACAAGAATGCCGCCACAAAGCGCACCAGCGTGAAATATCCGTATGGCATATCCGCCAGACACAGCAGCAGAAGCACCACCATGATGATTTGGAGGAGATATTTCATCATTTGATTAAAACTCAAATCAACTTAATTTCTATTATTGTTGCCTAATAATCAGAATCATGCATGCGAGTTCCTCCAAAGAAGAATCCTAGTGTGGAGCTGATAGCAAAGATCCAATAGAACACATTGTAAGCTGTGGTGTAAGAAACAGCTTTAAACTCACAATCCCAGAAGAAATGACGAATATAATTGGCCGGAAAAAATATTCCGTGCCATATCCCCGCCAGCCACTCATAATTCTTTTCCGGGTCGATATCACACAATAGCCATCCAAGGAAGCTATAAACCAGAATTGTTGTAATAATACGTATAAGCATAACTATTAAGATTTGTAGTTAAGCAAAGATCAATTTATTGAGTCCACTTGAAAAAATCGTATTTAGTCTGACACCCCTACAGGGCTTGAATATAAATATCTGATTACCAAGGGGGAGGGACACCACCCATGTGGTATTATCGACCTATCAGGACTTTTTCAAGTGGGCTCTTTATTTAACTTTCGCAAGCTCCACATGCTTTGTAAATAGAGGTAGTTAGAAGGAAATAGAAGGAGATAAAAGACATTGGGTTTACCGCAGAAACACTGCAGACAGAGTATTGTCCTCTATCTTCCGCCACTGTAAAGCGGCTATCTTCCTTTATCTTCCTATATCTTCTTAACATGCGAATCTTGAGTTATTCATTTAGTTTTCTCATGCTTTGCTATTGTCGAAATCACAGACAGTCTGGTAGTTCCACTGTAGAAATCGCCACAATTTTCTGCTTTGCCCTCATCGCTACATGCGTTGGGAGTGAAGCGAAATAGCAGTCCATAAATTTAGTATCAGAAACGTTCTTGTCGCAGAAGAGGAATACTGAAGGCTGTATATTTCCGCCCGTTGTTTGCACTTGGATAAACGGAAGGCAGAGTTGGTTCATCTGTGGAAGCAGCGTGTCGATTCTGACCTTCTGCGCGTCGATATACGGATAAGTGGCAGGTTCTTTCAGATATCTGATTATCTCAAAATCGGATATGGTTGCCATCAGCTTATCTATAATCTTGTTTTTCAGCATTTCACGATATTCAACGATTTTATCGTCACTCATGTCATAAGAGGAGATGAAATCACTGAACCGCACATTTCTCATCAGTTCGTCGCCATAGCGATTGAAATAGCTATCGAGCGTCGGATTGTCGAGCAGTCCCACCAATGGGATCTGTGTGTCACATTCCATTTTATCAAGACTTGCTTTCTCCTCCTCGTACCATGTCGACAGATTGCTCACATATGAGGCTACAGTATGGTATTTTCTGGTCAGACGTGTCTTCATCTCTGTGAGATTATCAATAATATTAGCTGCAAGGAAATGTTTCAGGCGAATCACGGTCCTTTCTTTCTGAAGAGAATTAATCCGCTGTTGCAAAGATTCGATTCTGTCGTTCAGTTTTTTCCTTTTTTGTACAACCCTGTGTTTTTTATTAGCACAACAATAAACGACAGCTACCACACCAAGTATAGTTAACGCCGTGAATACCCAATTAAGCCACATGCTCCAGTCTATATAGAAGAAGAGAACTGTTAGCAGACCGCAAGCAAGTGTATACAAAAATGTATTCAGAATATATTTGTTCCATAGCTTACGAGTTTTGTTTAATTCATTCGTGAACTCACTTAAGAGTCTCTGGCTTTTACTCTTGTTCTCACTGATTTGCTCAGCGAGTTTTTTCTCTGCTCCTTCTGTGATATTCCTTCGCACACGGGTTGTGCCCAGTGTCTGGATGAGCTGAACGAAAGCCGTGTTCTGTCTGCGGTATTCTCCCATCATCTTATCCATCTCCTTTCTCATCTCGTCTATTTTAATCTTCAGAAGGATATTCAGAATCTTGTTATCCTCCTTCACCAGATCTACTGTTGTTTTGAGATGTGGCATTCCTTTCACCTCTCCGTCCTCGGTTTTGGTGACGATACAACAGAATGTGTTGAGATCTGGATTGTCGATATAGGAGAACGGCATATAGCAATAGCCTTTATCACCGAATTTTGTCCCCCAGGAGTTTCTGACGATATAGATGTGGTCCTCTTCGCTGTAGCCACATATCACCATGGCGTGGTTCATATATTCACCGCCATCTATTTCCTCCTTTGGTGGCAACAGCTCATATCCCTCATATCCGTTCCCGAAAGAGTTATACAGTTTCAGACTGACAGCCACAGGATAGCCTTGTGTGAGTGCGGAAGTAATGCTCTTATGGTTGACTTCCACCATTTTCGCCTCCACAATCTTATGTTTCTGAGCTTTATGAAAGGCCTCCTCCGTAGGTTCAGAGCTGATAACATCAAGATTGGTGTCGTAAGGGCAGTCTCCTTCATTGCAAATACCATACTGACTGATGGCATCAATCACACTGCGGAATGTCGCCCCCTCATCTATCTGATTGTTTCTCACATTGGTGTTGTAGAAAACGAAACGTTCGCTGAGGTCAGGATCCTCCACCTTGATTTTTTTCAGCAGATACTCATAAATGGCTGTGATGGCAAAAGTGGTGCAACTGCCGATTGGTCCCTGGTCTTTCACTGGTGACATATATGGTCTCAAGTCCACAGCTTTAAGTGGTGAGACTCCCTCTGGCTGATAAACTTCAGCCAGCGGTTCCTCTATGGATTTTCCGAGTAATCTGTAGCGAACATCATCGAACACAAATCCGTCTTTAGTCAGCCGTCGTTTCGACTGTTTGTTGGAGGCTTCCACCTCCTCTGTGCTGTCGAGCTGTTTTTCCCATTTCCTGATATTCTCTGTAGACTCCAGAATATTACGCCGGAGCTCTTTCATCCTTCTGAGCGGATAGAACGCTTTCTTTTCCTCATCCACCGGATTGGTGATTGGCCCCGGGTGAAAGTTCACACTCTCCTCTAACTCAACCTTTTCGACCAGCATATTGTTTCCTTCCACGAGTGTGGAGACTGCTTCTGTGAAAAGGTCGTCCACACTGAGGATGTTTTCGCCGAAGGCATTCCCTTTGAGCAGTTTGTCGTCGATATTCAGCAATAGTGCAAGTGCGGCTTGCTTCTCATGAATCGTCATCGGTGTGCCGTCGGCTTTCCGTATTTCACGGCTGTTGTCAAGGAAAGCCAGCAGCCTGTTTTCCAATCCATTGAAATACTCTTCCAATTTCGGTGAGACGATGGCAATAATATCTTCCTTTGTTTTTCTTTGCTCGATAAGCGGTTTGATTTCCTGAGTATAGAATTCGCTGAAGATATTCTGGTCTTTCCTGAGACTGTCTTGAATCAGCGGGTCGATTTCCGTCCTGTTCACACTGTTTCTCTCAATACCTTCGTCGAACAGCACTTTCAGATAAGCTCTGCGCATCAGATACTTGACGAAGTAACTCTTGTCGAGCGTGAGCAGAGAAAGTCCGATACCAGTGATATTATCCGGCTGGACAGTGATTGGGAAAAGATTGTCGTAGTTTTCAACACACATCAGGACGAATTCCGATAGAATGATGTTCAGAGTGTCGTATTTAAAATTGTATGACGCCGAATTCATAGCCGTGTTCTGAAGTACAAAGAACCTGTTCTTTAAGAAAACGAACTGTGGGTCTTTCCCGAATTCCAGAATCTCCTTTTGGCTCTTCTTGCTTTCAGCTTGCAGTTCCTTGACGGTGGTTGCAGACGGAAACACAGCATGCACAAGATCGGAGTCGAATCCCACGAAACTCACTTTGTAATTCATTTGTTTCAATGCAGAGAGCGGTTTCACCAGATTCAATGCCAACCGGCAATCATCGGGTTCACAAAGGTTCACATACACAAACAGTTTCAGCTCAGCATTACCCGACACAGTGCCTACTCGCACCATGTCGGAATATTCTCTTATCCAATATTCCATTATCTGGTCATCGTCTGAAAGGATGGTGTCGGCTTTAACTGCCTTAGTTTCCTCAAAAAGATGAGGCTCTGCCACATCCAATTTCGTCAGTTTTGCCGTCTCATCTTTGCTGAAATGATAGAAACGGCAATACTGACTGATGTCGTCGGAAAGATTATACTGAGCGACTACGTTTTTGAGAATATCCTCAGCCTGTTGCTCCAGGCATTTACCAACGAATATATTTGCTATGTGCACCATGATTCTGATAGTTTGTGACGACACAAAGCCAATGACGCTTTGCACCATCAGCTCCGTGTCTTTTAATAAAATTCAATGAATTAAAGCTCTTTTTTCACGTATTCCAGCTCCTGCCGGTAAAGTTTCAGTACAAGCTCATAGCCACGCGACTTAATTGTGTTTTTGTCAAGTCCCAGCTGGGCATACTTCTCATCGTAGTTTTCTCTGGCATCACCAAGAACCCGGTCTATCTCCTCCTGACCTTTATTCTTAAGGAGTTTGGAGAAGAATTCCTCATACTCTTTTTCAATGGAATTCTGGTGATTCTTAAATTCCACGAATGCCTCATAGCGGTCTTGTGGCAGATTCACCCAGTAATCATCGATGATGTCGCCTTCGCTCTCGCATCTATAAATATACTTGTCGCCTTCATTCTTAATCAGTCCGAAAATCAGTCCCTTCACCCAGAGTTCCACTGCATCGGTACTGGTGTCTTTCGGATAAATGCTGAAATTCTCCCTGCGCATACGCGCCAGCAGATCAACTCCGAAGTGACAGTTGCTATTACGCATCACCTCATTGTAGCGATGTTCGTAGGTCGGTATTGAATCAATTGTGAACATCGGCATGTTGCCATACTGGCAATAAATGATAATCTTATCCTTATTTCCAATGCTGGTGAACTGAGGCACTCTGTTGGTGAGCATTCCAGCAAACAGATTATTCTTGACAAGCACCGATGTGTCCTTATTCTCCACTCCCACATAGAAGAATTTCTCTGGCGGAAATCCCTGAACATATCCCCTTGGATTATATTGAATCATCGGTTCGGACTTCACCACTGCTTCCCGAAGGATATTGTTCAGTTCTTGTGGTTGCAGTCCTTGCAGTATATCATCAATGGAACTGTTCTTGTAATTTGACTTCTCACTGATTTTCTCTGCATAATTGAGCATATGACTGAACACAGACTCACTGCTCAAGTTTATAAAATCAAAGATTTTATTTTGCAAAGAAATCCCATTTACGAAATCCGAAATGATAATTAGTTCATCATTGTATGTAACTTTATTAGCCTCCTTCTTAGCCAGGTCTATTTGAAAAATATTGGTGTTGTTGTTGATGTTATACTGAATATCAGCCACATTCTTCTCGCATTCACTTTTTATGCCCTGCATAATTTCTGCCAGACGGCTTATATCAGCCAAGCGATTGGATAATTCCTGCTTCAGCCATGTGTAGAAACTGATGGCGCCATTACGCCGGTCGATCTCACGTAAATTGGTAGTATAGATATTCACAGCTTCCACCAATGCCTCTATGTATTGTGGTTTTTTGTATTTTATAAACTTGGTCATATAGTCAGTCAACTCCTGGCTGCATGTTTTGACCTGGTTTGAGAAACTAGCATCCTTATCCTGAAAATCGTTGAGTTCCTGCCGCATTTCTCCAAGACAGAGATTAATTTGGGCAGTTATTTCATTGATTATATTCCTGCAGTTACCTATACCGCCCTTATTATTAATATACCCGATCAGGAGTTTCTGTAATGATTCTCTCACTGCACTTTTCAGGCTTTCCGCCGTTTCCGTAAGTTCTCTCGGACTGACTCTGGCCAGATTATTAAGATAGGCATCCACCTCCGGTTTCGGATTGGCAGGTGTGTTAACAGCATCAAACGGTATTCTTGCATTTTTCGTACAGAGCTGATCTATCACCTCATCTTTTCCATTATTTTCTCTGATGTGGTTGTCGTCTATCCAGGCATTGGCAATCACGTTGGCATCCTCGGTAGGGTTCTCCAGCAGTTCTGTCATCCGGCAGACTGTCTTATATTTTAGGATATTGCACAGTTCTTCGCCGTTATAACATATTTCGCAGATACCAAACCCAGCTGCCCATGCACTTTTATCCTCAATATCCATATTTCCGTCCATGATGACTTTGATGACATTATCAAAGACACTCTGCTGTGCCACCGACAGTTCTCCTGTGGAAGTGACGAGTGCCAGACTGATCATCTGTGCTATGTCATTCGTGTCGGTATACACATCGTTATTTGTGTTTTTATTGTCGATGATATATACAGCGTCTAACGGATGCTGGTTTGTGGAAGTGGTCCTGGTCATATAGTCGATGTTGATAGGGGTCGTGTCCATTCTCAAGTGCATCAGATAATCGAGATCCGTCAGAGCACCGAATGCGTTGGCAGGGATTTTGGCCTTAGCGGAAGGTTGGTGAATCATGGCTTCGAAAATACCGGGAAGTACTGCATAGCCATAAATTTTTGCTGCCGGAGCTGCTTCTCTCAACAAATATGCCATGTTGATAAACGTACCTGCACCGGTTCCTCCACAAACTGAGAACACCATATGAATCTCTATATCAGTTGACAGTAATTCATATTTTTCGTTGATGGAGTTCTGAACATTCTGAATATTGTTTATGACAGAGTTGAGCTTCTGTACGAGCATATTCTCGTTGTATGTGATTGCGAAACGTCCGTTGGATCGGATTTGTCCGGCGCCAATACTCATGTTCACCAAACTATTCAAGTTCTCTGTAGGGAGCCATGCAAATCTGACCGGATTTCGCTGATAGACCGGTTGCGGATTATGCTGCACGAGAATCTGCATCTGCTCCGAAGGTTCAAGCCGCACAACTCCTTTAGAGGATTTCAGCTCCTTATTGTACTCTCCCCCATCGGTGTCGATACCGAGGAAACCGATCATGTTCGGCACCTCCCCATAGGTTTCCATAAACATTTTCTTCGTGTAGAGGAGTGCTTTCATACCCGTTCCTCCGAGTCCCACGAAAAGACTTCTTCTGATTTTTGTAGCCATAGTATTATGTTTTTAATTTATGATTTACAGATTTACGATGAACATCTAGTGATTAAGGAGTCAACTTACCATGATTTTCACCTTTTCGTTTGTTGTGTTGTTGATGATGGTGTATTCTCCCTGCTGTAGCGTGGAGGCATACGGGTCAGCGGTATATTTTCCGCCAGTTGGGAGCATTCTCACCCCTTTCTTTGTCCCGGGCTCCATCACAAGGTCTGAAGTCCAGACTGGGTTGACGCTGTAGATGGTTTCGCCCAAAAATATTCTTTTGATAAGGCTGTCAGTCTTTGGTTTTGCGGTAAACACCAGTTTTCTGGCTCCGTTGATTCTCAAATTGCTGTAATAAGGATCCATCACCATCAGGCTTCCAGCTTTGAAGCAACTGATGCACAGTGGTTTGAGACAGAAGAACCAAAGCGCGGCAAATGCCGCAAGAAGAACAACAAACCAGAAAAGGAATGTCTTCAACGGGTTCCAGTCCACATCATAGTCCAGTCGTACGGAGTTGGCGTAAGACTCATTCTTGATATCCTTATCGTTGATGGTTTCCAGTTTGTCGCAGTCGCTGAGCTCCGATGTCAATTCAAAATAATAGGTATCGTCATCCACAGACGGGTCAATCACGATGCCCAGCTCATCGTTCTCGCTGTTGGCGGTGAGTATGAAATAATCGGTGTCGAGTTCTTTTCCGTTGAGCAGCAGGGTGTAGTTTCCCTTTTTCAGTCCATCGCTTTTCACATGGATTTTCAGTGCGCTGCCATATTTTTTCGCCAGTTCATTCCATGTGTTGTTCAGGTTAATGGCAACGGTGTCTGGTTCTTTTGCGCCGCAGAAGAAAAATGAGTCATACCATGAAGCTTCAGCGCTTTGCTCCTCTGAGATGATGTTCAGGTTCCTGACCGGGCGGTTGTCCACCGTGATCCCAATTGGGTTGTTCCGGATACTGACGGCCTCCTCCCCCTTAATTTTCTGAGGGATGATGTCGCACACAAAATTATAATATTCCGGCAGAGAGTTGATGAGTTCGTTCACGTTTTTCTTAGGAATGACGTTGATGAAAGCTCTTCCTTCCGAAATTCTATTATCCTTTATTTCAACCTCGAAATAAGGGTCATCACACTCGGGTTTCACGGAGAACTCGCCATACGTGCTGAAGCCCAGCTGTTTTACTTTGATATTACGTAGATTGACAGTTATTCGGTTCGGTGTGAACACACCAAACGGAGGGAGATGTTTGGTGCCGTCCAAAGTGACAAAACGGTCACAATCCACGTTGAGATTTTTCAGCACAAGTTTGGCATCGTCGCTGAGCGTAACAAAGAAGGCATAGTCAGACTCACGGTTGTCGCACCATTTCCTCATCCGGTTCTGCAGGCTGGCTGTTCCGTCGTAGCCATCCTCACCATCGGTAAGCAGGTAGAAATAATTCTCCTTTTTGGAATCCAGACTCTTCAGTCCATGATCCCAAGCACGGCAAATGCCGGTTTTGGAATGTGAGGTTGATATCAAGGTGTCGAAAACCTGCTCCAACTCATTCCAATCAAAATCCTTTTTCTGAAAAGAGATAAAGCGGTCGGGATTATCCCTGAACGGAATGACCACGATGATGGCATCGTCGGCCTGCCGCTCAATATCCTCTTTCAGCCATTGCTTGGCCGGCTCCCATATTTTAAACCCTTTCATCGACTCGGTGCAATCGAAGAGATAAATATACTGCCGCTGTTTTTGCGCACTCACAGATTCTGCCGCTAAAAAGAGCAGCAACACCATCAAGATTTGTGGTCTGAGGATTATCATAGTTCTCATTGTATGTTTTTTTTGAAGAGACCTCCCGAGCCTCCTCCCGGTGAATAATCAGTCAGTATCATTTAATCCGTCACTCAAAGCAACAGATTTCAAATGCAAATATACAAATAATTGCGAATACTTCAAAAACCGAAAGTTTTTTTTGAGTCTTGGTGTACATTAGTTAGTGGATGGTGACTGCGGTTGCACCCTGGTAGCCATAATTTCCGAAGTTGGCGTCGGCAGGCTTCAGCTGAGGGTGTTTTTTCAATTCCGCAAGTATTTTGTCACGGAGCACACCCTCGCCCTTGCCGTGGATAAAGATGATGGTGAGGCCTTTGCGCTGCCGGTTCTCCGCCAGGGTCTTCCTTACGGTCTGCATCTGATATGCAATGATGGATGCGGCATCCATTCCGTGAGTGTTTCCTATTAGTTTCTCAGCATGAAGATCCACTTCCAGGCGATTGGTCTGTTTCTTACTACGAGGCCTTCCTGACGGTGTTTCAGGAATCACATCCGCGGTCTGCTGATACAGATCAATCAGCTTCGCCATATCGTCCATCAGCTCTAGATTATCAATCGGTGACTCCCAGTTCATGCCATCTTCATCCTCGACAACGAACAAAGAATGGTTTTCAATATTGATAATTGTGCCATTGCTGTCACGGTCAATGATTCTTACTTTGTCTCCAATTTTCATCATATCAGGTGTTTTTTTGCTTTCTTGATGCAAATATAGGTGGTATTTACGAACACTTTGTTCGTAAATATTATTATATTCACAAGATGAAAAGAAAAATTATAGGTCAGTCCAAGAAAAATTACATTTAGCCGTCAAAGTTCACCCATTTCCAGTCCCATACAAAGTCCGATGACATATTCAAAATTCACGTAATGGTAATTTTGATTCGGATTACTCACATAAACCTGGCTGTCTGAAGCTCTAAAGACCACCAGATTCTTTTCTGTCGTATCAAGAACCGTCTCCAGAGGCAAATTCAGGTTTTCATGGTCGGCAACAACTAAAATATTACGTGTAATTGGGTTGTGAGCTGCCATTCTAAGCATCTGGCAGAATTCCTGCATATATTCAGTGTCGTCGTCGGAGAAAGGGTCGCTGTAAAAACTGGCTAAGCTCATGGTACAATCATCCTCCCCTATATATATCGCCAGGGGATCAATTGTGAAACCTATGAAATCAGAGACCCGATTGGGTTCATTCATAAATGGAATTGTGCCGTGATTCGGTTTGTAGAGAAAAACAATATTTATTTTTTTTCCGACCGTTTCAATTTTGGCTGAACTGGCAATGGACAATAGAATATTCGCCAGGTCAAGGCGGTTAAATTTCTTTTTCGGATATAGATCTGAATAAAAGCGGAGATTCTCCTCTATAGTTTGAATGAGGTACTCTGTGTCAACCAGGACAACAGATTCATGTAATGGTGGTAATTTCATAGAACTTAATGTTTTAAAAGATTATAAATATAAAAGTTGATACATCTGGTCTCGGAGACTTCGAATCAACTAAGAAACGACTATTTTATTAAGTCTTAATCCTTATTGTAGTGGAAATCTCCGTTTAAGGCAAATGAACAAAGTAGAACTTGTTCAAACTTTGTCATGCCGTAGGAGATTCTCGAAGAAATATGGTCTCGGAG
>FLNY01000216.1_pt1 | contig 12622 bp, 8 predicted proteins | sample 1140381 | NCBI WGS metagenome assembly FLNY01 (sample SAMEA3878172, study PRJEB12797) | bioreactor metagenome | biome: Moose rumen | place: Sweden | collected 2011-10
ACATTTTATGTGGTTGTAGAATGAGCAAGCAAAATTAGCATAAAAAAGAGACGCTATGTGCGGAACATGCGTCTCTGATGTATTGCGAGCGTCTTGGCGAGTTATTGGGATATGAAAGTATATGTTTGCCCGCTTTGCGTTGCAAAATCGTAGAGGATAGTGTTGGGAGTGTCGAATGGAGCAATCTTGCTCTTATCGGCAATGACGGGCTTAGCCGTCGGATATGGAGTCATGAGCGGATTGGGGTTTTCGGCCGTGGCATGGCTTAGAGCGTCGCCATTGGAAAGACGGATAGGAACAGCGGAACGCAATCGCAGATTGCCACCGAGGTGGCTCTTGACTACAAGACGAGTGAGGCGCCCGTTCTTCCATTGCATGCTGACAACCTCAAAGCCTGCACGAGCTCGCAGACCACACACACTGCCCGATTGCCAATCAGAGGGCAGAGCAGGCAAAATGTAGAGAGCGTCTTCATGACTTTGGATAAGCATTTCGGCAATGCCAGCAGTGCAACCAAAGTTGCCGTCGATTTGGAAAGGAGGGTGCGAATCGAACATGTTGGCATAGGTACCACCATCTTGTTCTTTGATTGTGGCATTGGGGTGTTTGAGCTTAAGTTGATTGCGAACGAGCTGCAAAGCATGGTTTCCGTCGAGCATTCGCGCCCAGAGGCACACCTTCCAGCCCATCGACCAGCCACGAGATGCATCGCCACGTCCGATGAGCGACTTACGAACAGCCGAGAAGAGTTCGGGCGTGTAGAAGGCTGAGACCTGACGACCCGGAAAAGCACCCCAAAGATGAGACAGATGACGATGAGAAGACGTTTCGCGATCCCAATCTTCGAGCCACTCTTGCAGTTGACCATAGCGACCAATATGCATGGGAGGCAACAGAGCACGTAGACTATCGAGCGAACGAGCAAAAGCCTCGTCGATGTCGAGAATCCGAGCGGCACATGCTGTAGAGTAGAGTAGGTCGTAGACCATCTGGTTGTCCATTGTTACACCAGCGAAAATGGCTGCATTTTGTTTTTTGCCACTATTGGGGTCGGTGTATGGGAACTTGCCTGGATGATTTTCGGGCGATATGGACGGCGAAACGACCATATAATTGGTATGTGGCTCACGATAGAGAAAATCTTGATAGAAAACGGCGGCAGAACGCATTATGTCGTAGTTGCGACGCAAAAAGTCGACATCGCCAGAGTAGAGAAAATGTTCCCAAATGTGCGAACAGAACCAAGCATTACACGTTGGCCAAACTGCACATGGGTGATAATCGACGGCTCCCGTGGCTCGCCAAATGTCTGTGTTGTGGTGTAGCGTCCAGCCTCGTGCGCCATACATTAGCTTGGCTGTACGCTGCCCCGTTTGAGCCACTTCGGCAACCATCTGAAGAAATGGCTCATGACACTCGGCAAGGTTGCACACCTCGGCGGGCCAATAGTTCATCTCGACATTTATGTTGGAGGTATATTTGGAGTCCCATGCAGGATATTGTCGCCCGTCGGGATTCCAGATGCCCTGTAGGTTGGCAGGCTGGGTGCCAGACTGCGAAGAGCTAATGAGAAGATAGCGACCAAACTGAAAGTAGAGTGCGACGAGTTGTGGGTCTCGGCTTTCGGCAAACTCGCGAATGCGTGTCTCGGTGTCTTTGGAGGCTTGCTTAGGATTTGTGCCAAGGTCGAGGCTTACGCGCTCAAACTGCGAGGCATATTTTTTTGCGTGAGCTTGTAGTGCGTCGGCAAAAGATTTTCTGTCATAGCGACCGAGAATATCGAAGGCTTTGGCACGACCGTCGGCACTAATGTTGTCATAGGAGACGAAATTAGTGGCCGAAGAAATAATTATAGTGGCTTCGGTGGCGGTGCGGACAGAGAGCGAAGTGTCGGAAGACGCCACTCGACCGTCGGTATTCGCAACACGAATAAACGTGTGACAGTCGAGCAGGTTAGGGACGTTTTCTTCAGCGTCTTTGGCTGGATAACTAAGCACATGGAGCGTATTGCTATCGGCAAGGTCGGTCTTGGCAAGGATGCGTTTTTTCTTTTCGGGTCCTACGAAAGAGAGGTCGAAATTTAGGCGCGAAGGACGCGAAGACGTTAGGTGAACTATGGTCAGGTCATCGGCTAACGAACAAAACACCTGACGAGTATATGTAACACCATCAAGCGTGTATGTTGTCGTGGCGACAGCATTTTGCAAGTCGAGTTCCCTGCGATATTTTGTTTTGCTACGCCCCCGAAGTGTATGACTGGGGAAAGAGAGAATTAGCCGACCGACACTCTCGTATATCATGCCATGACCAGTAATAGATCGGTCGGCAACAATGTTGCGAAGGACCGACTGCTGAGCTTCGACATATCTTCCAGCATCGATGTCGGCGCGAATTTGTGCGAGGTGTCGAATGGCGCGAGTGTTGGCATTTTCGTAGGGTGAACCGCTCCAAAAAGTGTCTTCGTTGAGTTGCAGGGTGTCCGATTCGACAGTGCCGTAGACCATGGCGCCAAGGTGTCCGTTGCCAAGTGGAAGAGCTTCCTCCCAATAGTCGGCAGGACGCGAATACCAAAGTTTGAGGTCGTCGGCTGCTAAGGCATACGCAGACTTGAACGAAGATAGAATTGCAAGTGCAAAAATGTAGAACAGATTGTTTTTCATTAGCCAATATTGAATTTGCGCACACAAAGTTGCGCAAAAGACAATGTATGCGAGGCTGACATATATTCTGAAAGAGTATGAAAAAAAAATGTCGCAGACCAGATGAATCACAGCCTACGACATTTTTATGAGAAAATCACAATCAAACAAACGTCAGACCATTGTCTGCGTCGGGCTCGCCATCGCGGCTCGCCCTCTAAAACCTCCATTATGAAAAACTATCACATTCATTGTATGACGATGCTAAATTGAGGGTAAAAACCGACTTCAGGAACTAATTTCAACGAAGATGAGTTTATCGCCTATGAACGTCGTCATTTTTCTACATATTACGCAAACAGACTTGGCATAGTTGCAAAGTTTTGGGGCATAGCAATATGTTGCGTAGCATAAAAGAAACGTATGTTTTTGTTAACTTCGCTCCCCAATAAGAAATAAGCATAGAAAAAGACATCTGATGAACTTTGTAGAAGAACTCAAATGGCGTGGCATGGTACACAGCACAATGCCTGGCACCGAAGAGCAACTCTCGCGCGAGATGACGACAGCCTACGTGGGCATAGACCCCACTGCCGACTCGCTCCACATAGGTCACCTTGTAAGCATAATGCTGCTGAAGCATTTGCAAGCAGCTGGTCATAAGCCCATTGCACTGGTTGGTGGTGCAACGGGCATGATTGGAGACCCTTCGATGAAATCGGCAGAGCGCAACTTGCTCGACGAGGCTACACTCAACCACAACGTGGCTTGCATAAAGGCACAACTTGAAAAGTTTTTGAACTTCAACTCCGACGCTCCCAATGCAGCTCTGCTTGTCAACAACTACGACTGGATGAAGAACTATTCGTTCATCAATTTCATTCGCGACATAGGCAAGCACATCACAGTAAACTACATGATGGCCAAAGACTCTGTTAAGAAACGATTGAGCCAAGAGAGCCGCGAGGGCATGTCGTTTACAGAGTTCTCGTATCAGCTTATGCAAGGCTACGACTTCCTCTATCTTAACGAACACTACAATTGTAAGCTGCAATTGGGCGGTTCGGACCAATGGGGCAACATCACCACTGGCGCCGAACTAATCCGACGCACATCGGGCGGTGAAGTGTTCGGGCTCGTTTGCCCGCTCATCACCAAAGCCGATGGTGGCAAGTTTGGCAAGACCGAGAAAGGCAACATTTGGCTTGATGCCAACAAGACGAGTCCATACCAGTTCTACCAGTTCTGGCTGAACACGTCGGATGTCGATGCCGAACGATACATTAAGATATTTACAATGTTGAGCATTGACGAGATAAACACACTCATCAGCGAACAAGCTCAAGACCCAGCTGCACGTCCGCTACAAAAGAGACTCGCCGACGAACTCACCACGATGGTGCACGGTAGCGAAGCCCTGACAGCAGCTGTCGAAGCCAGCCAAATACTCTTTGGCAAAGGCTCTACTGAAACACTTCGCAAGATGGACGAGCAAACGTTCCTCTCGGTGTTCGACGGCGTGCCAACCTACGAAATTAGCAAGCAAGAGTTGCAGAGTGGCATAAACATATCGGACCTACTGACAACAAAAGCAGCAGTCTTCCCCTCGAAGAGCGAGCTACGTCGCAACATTGCGGGGCTACAAATAAACAAGCAAAAAGCCTCTACACCCGACGACACAATAGACGCGTCGGCTCTTCTCAACCAAAAATATATTCTCGTCCAAAAGGGTAAGAAAAACTTCTACATCCTTATTGCCCAATAGACTTTACTGAGACGAAAAAGAGTCGGGAGCAAAGGTTCGTAAACCTTTGCTCCCGACTACTTTTGGGGTGAGTATAATGTGTAAAAAAACATTTCTTAACCACTTATATTCTACAATTTACGTTCATTACATTAAATTTGCACCGCATTTTTTTATTTTATAGAGCCCACACGTGGCATAAAAAGACAAGAAAAACCTAATGGTCAAGACCGACAACAAGACACAGATACGCAACGTTGCCATAATAGCGCACGTCGACCACGGCAAGACAACGCTTGTAGACAAGATGCTCAAAGCCGCCAAGACGTTCAGAGAAAATCAGCAAGTAGGCGACTTGCTAATGGACAACAACGAACTCGAACGCGAACGCGGAATCACGATATTGTCTAAGAACTGTGCGGTCCAGTGGGGAGACACCAAGATAAACATCATAGACACCCCGGGGCACTCTGACTTTGGTGGCGAAGTAGAGCGCGTCTTGAACATGGCAGACGGCTGCTTGCTGCTTGTTGATGCCTTTGAAGGTCCTATGCCACAGACACGCTTCGTGCTCGAAAAAGCCTTGCAGATTGGCTTGAAGCCCATAGTGGTCATCAACAAAGTAGACAAGCCAAACTGCCGTCCCGAAGAAGTCAACGAATCGGTGTTTGACCTAATGTTCTCGCTTGGAGCAACAGAAGATCAGCTCGACTTCCCAACAATATATGGCTCAGCCAAAGAAAATTGGATGAGCGACGACTGGCAGAAACGCACCGACAACATAGACGCCGTCTTCAACGCCATAATAAAATACATACCCGCACCCCGACTTAACGAGGGCACACCTCAGCTACTCATCACAAGCATAGAGTTCTCGTCATACACAGGTCGAATAGCCGTAGGTCGCGTACATCGTGGCACACTGACAGCAGGTATGGACGTAAGCCTTTGCAAACGCGATGGTCGCATCGTTCGCCAGCGCATACGCGAACTATACACCTACGACGGCATGGGCAAGAAGAAAGTCGACAGCGTAGGCTCGGGCGACATCTGTGCCATAGTAGGCTTCGAATCGTTCGACATTGGAGACACCGTGGCCGACGCAATAGACCCAGAGCCTCTGCCCACAATAGCAATTGACGAGCCGACAATGTCGATGCTCTTCACCATAAACAACTCTCCATTCTTCGGCAAAGACGGCAAGTTCGTTACTTCGCGCCACATAAAAGACCGACTCGACCGTGAGCTTGAGCGCAACCTTGCTTTGCGAGTAGAAGAAACCGACCGTGCCGACGCATGGAACGTCTACGGACGTGGCGTACTCCACTTGTCAGTCCTCATCGAGACGATGCGTCGCGAAGGATATGAACTACAAGTGGGTCAACCACAAGTAATCATAAAAGAAATTGACGGACGCAAGTGCGAACCAATAGAAGAGCTCACCATCGACCTGCCCGAAGACTATTCTGGCAAATCGATAGAAATGGTTACGCAACGCAAAGGAGAGCTGACGAACATGGAACGACGTGGCGACCGTATACACCAAGAATTTAAGATTCCAAGCCGTGGCATAATAGGACTGCGTAGCGGACTGATGACAGCCACTGCAGGCGAGGCCGTCATGGCACACCGACTGCTCGACTTTGAGCCTTGGAAAGGCAACATAGACAAGCGTACAAACGGTTCGCTAATATCTATGGAGACAGGCACCGTCTTTGCCTACGCACTCAACAAGCTACAAGACCATGGCAAATTCTTCATTGCCCCACAAGAAGAAGTCTACATGGGTCAGGTCATTGGCGAAAACACTCGCGAGGGCGACATCGTGCTCAACGTCTGCAAGAGTAAGAAATTGACCAATATGCGCGCATCGGGCTCTGACGATGCCGTACACATAGCTCCGCCAACCATATTTAGTCTTGAAGAAGCACTTGAATATATTCAAGAAGACGAGTATGTAGAAGTAACACCACACTCTATGCGACTGCGCAAAGTGTTGCTCAACGAAGCCGACCGCAAGAAAGTGCAGAAGGCAAAGAACGATCAGTAGAGAAGAAACACACACATAAGAGTAAGAGTCCCCCACGTAGACGAAGCAAACGTCTGAGTGGGGGATAATCTTTTTGTGTGGAGAGGAGGCGCAAAGGACTGAAAACAGATTATTTCGACCGATAATTTATATATTTGCGTAGGGTTTATTTTTGCCATCAGATGTCTTTGCTTACTAAGATAGCGTGCATTGTCTTTGCCGACCGCCTACGTAGCATAGAGCGTATGCGCACCGACGCTGCGCTTATGCAACAAAAAGTCTTACATTCACTACTTACTACAGCACAGAAAACACAGTTTGCACAGAGCCATGGACTAAGTGCCGACAGCACCTACGAAGACTTTAGGCAAAGAGTGCCAGTGAGCGACTACGAACACTTTGCACCCTACGTGGAGCAAATGGTAAGAGGAGAAGCAAACGTAACGTGGCCAGGACAAATAAGATGGTTTGCAAAAAGCAGTGGTACGACCGATGCAAAAAGCAAATTTATCCCCGTAACGACAGAGTCGCTCCATACAGCACAATATAGAGGCTCATTAGATGCATTGGTAACGTATGCCAAGCAACACCCAGAAAGTGCCATATACAAAGGTAAGTGCCTGACGTTGGGTGGTAGCAAACAAATAAGCACAATCAACAACAGAGCACAGACGGGCGACCTATCGGCCATCATGATTGGCAACGCACCCACATGGAGCAACTTTTTTAAGACCCCACAAAAAGACGTTGCACTGCTTGCCAATTGGGAAGAGAAGTTGCCCCAAATAATGAAAGCCACAGTGGGCGAAAACGTGTCGTACCTTGCAGGCGTGCCAAGCTGGATGCTCGTCTTGCTACACTACATTTTGGAGCACACAGGCAAGAGCAACATACAAGAAGTGTGGCCAAACCTCGAACTCTTCATACATGGAGGGATAAACTTTGAGCCCTATCGTAGTCAATATGAGCAAATAGCCCCACGTGGGCTCAACTTTATCGAGACATACAACGCCAGCGAAGGCTTCTTTGCTTTGCAGACCGACCCCGACGACCGTAGCATGCAACTAATGATGGACTACGGAATATTTTATGAGTTTGTGCCACTCGACGAAGTCGGACAAGAATTTCCAGCAGGAGCAACACCAATAGAAGGAGTTAGTACGGGCGTAGACTATGCGCTCGTCATCACCGCCAACAACGGCTTGTGGCGCTATATGATTGGCGACACTGTTCGCTTTACCGACACTCGCCCGCATAAGATTCGCATAAGCGGACGCACAAAACTATACATCAATGCTTTTGGCGAAGAACTGATGATAGGCAATGCCGAGGTAGCCATACGCCAAGCATGCGAACAGACGGGTGCTGTGGTGCGTGAATATACTGCAGCTCCCATATTTATGGACAAAAATAGTCACGGACGTCACGAGTGGCTCATTGAGTTCGAGAGGCAACCAACAGACGTAAATCTATTCTCGTCTATCTTAGACGGAGCACTTCAAGAAGTCAACTCAGACTACGAGGCCAAGCGACACAACAACACAACACTCGCCCCACTAAAACTGACCATAGCTCGCGACGGACTCTTCTACGACTACATGAGACAAAACGGAAGACTGGGAGGACAAAATAAAGTGCCTCGACTAAAAAACGATCGTTCGCTAATAGACCAACTACTTGCCCTAAACTAAACGGGCACACCATAGAACACCCCTCGTCCTCACATATTACCGACTACCATTCTTCGACTCTTAACACCATAGGAACACATGTATGTAGCAATAGCAGGCAACATAGGTAGCGGTAAGACCGAGCTTATCCACCTATTGCAACAAGAACTCGGTTGGGAGGTGAGCGACGACAACATGAGCGACAATCCCTACTTGTCAAATTTCTACGCCGACATGTCGCGTTGGGCACTCAACTTGCAGATATATTTCCTTACCCGACGCTTTAAGGCAGTCCAAAGGGCCATGTGGTCTGACAAAGTAATTTTGCAGGACCGCACGATGTATGAAGACGCAAATGTCTTTGTAGAGAACTTGTTGAACATGAGGCTAATGTCGTATGCCGACTACAAGACATACAGAGAATTGTACGACACTATGACGTCGTACGTCAAGCCACCCGAACTGCTCATATACCTCAAGGCATCGCCAGCCACACTAATAAACAACATCCGCAGACGAAACAATCCGGGCGAAACAGCCATAAACTTTGAATACCTTACGATGCTCAACAACAGATATAACGATTGGATAGACGAGTATAAGGAAAACAAGGTTGAGATTGACATTGACAATACCGACATCATACACGACAAAGAATGTCATGATAAGGTGATAAAAATAATAACCAATCACCTTCCCTACCTATCGGTAACTGAAAAATATAAGACTACATAAATAATAACCATGCGATACAAAAGAATCCTCTTGAAGCTAAGCGGCGAGAGCCTTATGGGTCATCAGGGCTACGGCATAGATACCGACCGACTAAAAGAATATGCCCAACAGATAAAGCGAGCCACAGAAACAGGCGTACAGATAGGCATTGTGATAGGTGGTGGCAACATCTTCCGTGGGCTACAAGGCGCAGCCAAAGGCTTCGACCGCTATCGTGGCGACCAAATGGGTATGTTGGCCACCGTCATCAACTCACTCGCTTTGCAACAAGCCCTACAGAGCGAGGGTTGCAAAGCTTCGGTGCTGACAGCCATACGCATGGAACCGATAGGCGAATTGTATAGCAAGCCACGTGCAGTGGAACTATTAGAGCTTGGATATGTCGTCATAATGGCAGGTGGCACTGGCAACCCATATTTCACGACCGACACAGGCTCATCGCTTCGTGCTGTCGAGATAGAAGCCGACGTCATGATGAAAGGAACACGTGTGGACGGCATATACACTGCCGACCCCGAGAAAGACCCCAACGCAGAACGATTTGAAGACATAACGTACGACGAAATATACAAGCGTGGACTGAAGGTAATGGACATGACAGCCACTGCAATGTGCAAAGAAAACAACATGCCCATAATGGTCTTCAACATGGATAAGGTGGGCAACCTGCAAAAGATTCTCGACGGAGAAAAAGGCATGGGCACCGAAGTACACAACTAATCAAATCAGACACGCCAATGAAACTAAGCAAGAAAGCCATATGGCTGAGTGTGGCATCGATAGCCGTTAAACTGGTGATGGTGGGCATAGCTTGGCACGCCACAGAGTCGACAGCACAAAGCAAGGTCACTGACTACAAGAAATATTATAGCAACCTACCTGTCGAAATAGCACGCCCGAGCCTGCCGTCCATTCCTAATAGGCAAGCGAAGATAACAAGCTATGGCGCAGTAGGCGACGGCGTAACACTATGCACCGAGGCAGTGGCGAAAGCCATTGACGAGTTGGCTTCGAAAGGTGGTGGCAGAGTCATAATTCCCGAAGGCGTATGGCTATGTGGACCCATTGAGCTTAAAAGCCACATAGAGCTACACCTTGAAAAAAATGCACTCTTGGTGTTCTCGCCCAACAAAAAACTATACGTAACTAAAAAAAGCAGTCGTTGTCTGCCAGCCATAAGTGCAAAAGGACAGACCGACATTGCCATTACGGGGCATGGTACCATAGACGGCAACGGCAAGTATTGGCGACCAGTGAAGCGCTCGAAGGTGAGCGATGTGGAGTGGAAAGAATATGCCAAGTTGGGAGGTTCGACTGCCGAAGAAGGTCAGTTGTGGTTCCCCTACCCCTTGACACACTACGATGCGATAACCGACAACGCAAAGAAAGAAGAAAGCAAGCGTGCCGACCTCTTCCGCCCGACCGACTGTGAGCGCATATTGCTAAGTGGCGTAACGTTTCAAAACTCGCCACGCTTCCATGTGCACCCATGCCAATCGACCGACATCGTTATGGACGGCATAACCGTTCGTTGCCCATGGAATGTGCAGAATGGCGACGGCATAGACCTGAGCAACTGCAAGCGTGCACTGATTGTCAATAGCACAGTCGACGTGGGCGACGACGCCATTTGCATGAAAAGTGGCGTGGGCGAGAGCGGCGTAAAAGACGGGCCAGTGGCCGACGTGCTGATAGAAGACTGCACAGTGTACCATGGGCATGGTGGATTTGTGGTAGGTAGCGACTGTGCTGGTGGCATGGAACGCATTGTAGTCCGCCACCTGACAATGAGTGGCACCGACACAGGACTGCGCTTTAAGAGTGCAACCGAACGTGGTGGTCGGACCGAAAAAATATTCATTTCGGACATCGTCATGAACGACATCAAAGACGAAGCCATTACATTTAGTTGCTCGTATGTCGACCGCAAATATAACGTTGGTGGTGGCGACAAAGGATTTGATGCCAACGGAAGTCGCAAGGTTGCGCCCTACTCACCAGAATTTACCGACATAAACATAGAACGTGTGGTGTGTCGCGAAGCTGCCACGGCAGTACACGCCGAGGGCATGGACGACTTTGCCGCAGTGCACGACATCAAGATAAAGAACTCGACATTCTTCTTTACGCAAAAAGACAAAGAGATAGACAAAAATTGCAGTCTTTCTTTCGACAACGTACACTTTGTTACATTCGACAAATAAATAAACACAAATGAACATATTGCTTATCGGCTCTGGCGGACGCGAATGTGCGTTGGCATGGAAGATTGCTCAGAGTCCGCTCACCGAAAACTTGTATATATTGCCCGGTAATGCTGGCACGGGCGAATATGGCGTAAACGTCGAGGGCATCAACGCCTCGGACCACGAATCCGTAGTAAATTTTGCACAGCGACATGGAGTCGACATTGTCGTGGTCGGCCCAGAAGAACCACTTGTCAACGGATTGGCAGACGCTCTTTCGGCAGCTAACATAAAGACCATTGGTCCTAAGAGCAAAGGAGCTACACTCGAAGGCAGTAAGCAGTTTGCCAAAGAGTTTATGATACGCCACCACATTCCGACGGCACGCTACGAAAGTTTTACGACAACGAACGTCGACAAGGCTGATGCGTTTCTCGAAAGCCTGCGCCCACCCTACGTGCTCAAAGCCGATGGCTTGGCGGCTGGCAAAGGAGTCTTGATTCTCAACGACCTAAACGAAGCCAAGAGCCAACTGCGCGCCATGCTGAGCGGTATGTTTGGCAAGGCTGGCAATACGGTTGTCATAGAAGAATACTTGTCGGGCATAGAGATGTCGGTCTTTGTGCTTACCGACGGGAAGGGAGGCTACGTCATCTTGCCCGAAGCAAAAGACTACAAACGCATTGGCGATAACGACGAAGGACCAAACACGGGTGGCATGGGAGCTGTGTCGCCAGTGCCATTTGCCGACAAACAGTTTATGCAAAAGGTCGAAGAGCGCATTATACGTCCGACAATAAACGGATTGCAAGCCGACGGAATAGACTATTGTGGCTTTATATTTTTCGGCCTGATGAACACCGACGGAGAACCATATGTGATTGAATATAATGTGCGCATGGGCGACCCAGAGACCGAAGTGGTCATGCCACGCATAGAAAGCGACTTTGTAGAGCTACTAGACGCTGCCACTACTGGCACACTTGCACAGAAACAAATAAAGATTTCGGCAGACACCTGCACTACGGTAGTCATGGTTAGCGAAGGCTATCCGGGCAAATATTCCAAGGGCGTACGGATGCAGTTGCCAGCCAACAAAGACCTTACGGGCATTCGCATATTCCATGCAGGGACGGCTACCGACGAAAATGGACAAACCATTTCGGCAGGCGGTCGCGTCTTGGCTGTGAGCGGACGTGGACGCACAAAAGACGAAGCCATTGCAAACAGCTATCGTGGTGTAGGTATGGTCTCTTTCCCACACTCGTTCTATAGGCGCGACATAAGCAAAGACCTCGACAAATATTACAAATAATCTGATCTGTTGATGTTTCGGGTCTTTGCACGCAACAGTCTGCTGAGCTACTTTTTGATAGTCCCACTGGTGCTTATTATGCACATTGGGCTACTGATAGACCCCACGCCCTACGTACTTGCCGACAGTGCCGACGTGCAAAGTCCACTATGGCAGACGCTCATGGGGCATGTCGTGCCGGGTGGCATAACGTGGCGAGTGCTATCGCTTTCGATTCCGATGTTGTCGGCATTCATAGTGGCAGGCATAGTAAACCGCTACGACTTGGCACCTATGCAGAGTGCGCTTGGCGGATTGTTTTACG
>FLNY01002611.1_pt1 | contig 12615 bp, 9 predicted proteins | sample 1140381 | NCBI WGS metagenome assembly FLNY01 (sample SAMEA3878172, study PRJEB12797) | bioreactor metagenome | biome: Moose rumen | place: Sweden | collected 2011-10
TGAAGGGGCAAAAATGTATCAGGATAATTTCCTGTCGTCAGATAGTGCTCTGCTGATGGCATCGGATGTCTGTGCCAGAGTTTCACTGAAAATGTGTGCGTAGATGTTTTCCGTGGTTCTGGTATCACAGTGGCCGAGATGCTCTGAAATAACCTTTACCGGTACTCCCATATTGATGAGCAGAGATGCATTGGCATGGCGGAGATCGTGAAGATGGACATCCGGAAAATCGTGCTTTTTCAGCAGTTTCTTGAACTCCGTATTGAGATGAGTCTTACTGAGATATTCTCCGTATTGCCCTGTAAATACTGCCCTACGCTCAATCCATAAATCTCCAACCTCGGCTTTACGTTTTTCCTGCCAGGCCTTCTGCTCTCTGAGCATTTCAATAACCTGTGGTGGCAGAGTAATCGTTCTGGCACTGCTCTTGGTTTTCGGAGTAGTCAATCGATACTCATGGTTTAAGCGATAAAGATTGTATTTTATTGTTAGCGTTGCCTGCTCAAAATTTACTTCGCTCCAATGCAGACCTGTCAGTTCGCCAACACGCATACCAGTATAGAGCAAGGTTTTAACTGCACGGGCAAGTTGCGGATTACCGATTTCGTCAATAAAGCCGAGCAGCTCTTTGCATTGTTCAGCGTTGAGAAACTGCTTTTCCACTATTTCTCCATTGCGTGGCGTGGTGGCATGAAATACCGGATTCTTCAGGAGCAGTTCCTTTTTTACGGCTGTTGAGAAGATTGGAGACAATGCAGATCTGATTCTTTTTATTGAGCCTTCTTTAAGCCCAGGTTCCTCAGAGTCAATTTTGATAAAAGCCTCTCCGAGTTTCTTGCACAAAGTGTCAGCCAGCCTTTCAGCCACATCTCTGCCTACAGGAACGCCGTCAATGCAGGATTTAACCGTGTTCAGATTGACTTTGGACTTGCGGGAGACAGGTCTTCGTGTACCCTCGGGAATAAAATCAGGATTACGCAGTTTGAACATTTCTCGCTTTCTGCCATGCCGGAACAGCTCATTGAAAAGCGCATCAATTCTTGCGGTGTTGATGTCCTTGAGTTTGATGTTACCGAGATATGGCAGAACGTAAAGCTCGATCATCATACGGTTGTTTGCAAAAGTCATAGGCTTCAGCTTATGAACGGCAATCTGATCGAAGTACCAATCACAGAGTTCTGAGAAGCGGATATTCTCATTCATGTTGACCATGCCCTGACAGCGTTTCTCAAACTCGTATGCGTAAGCCGTAGCCAGCTTTTCAGCCTTGCCCGGAGTTACGTTCGGCGGAGCCTTAAAGGTTGTTGTTTTTCTGATTTGGCGGCCATCCATCCCATAGCCTAATGAAACCATGATCCGGAATGTATCGCCACGCCTAGATATACTCGGCATTCTGCTTTTACCTCCTTACTATATATAATGCTCTATACATCGCTCTAAAATGCCGTACAGTCAACGCAGATGTAAGCCATCTTCCTTATTCTTCAGAAGAATCTTCTTTCCTGATATGAATACGCGCGGAGTAGGTGCCGGAAGCGTGTAAGGATTTCTGATCACGGCATCTGTTGAATTCTGCGAGGATAATACTTTCAACCGCTCTTCTTCCGTATTCATCCAGTCTGGCATATTTGACCGCATACTCTGAAAGATCATCCTCAATCTGCATTGCTCCGAGTTCATTGGCATCCTCCTGAGTCATTATGTATGAGTTCGGCTCATCGGAACGTCCCATAAGATAATCCATGCAGACATTGAAAAGTTCACACAGATCATCAAGAGTTTCAAAACTTGGCTTGCGGCTGTCAGTTTCCCATGTGGACACGGTTCCCTTGGTAACATTCATCTTCTGAGCCAAATCCACCTGAGTGAGCAGATTCTTTTTCCTGAGTTCCTTAATTCTTTCACCTAAAGTTGCCATAGTGTTTAACCTCGTTACATATCGTTTAACAATGTACGTTAATAGTAGAATAAAGTATTACAGATGTCAATACTGTAATGTTTAAAATTGTTTTGTTTAATGCTTTGTTTACTTGTTTCGTTACTTTTAACATTGACAGATAATGTGTAAGTTACTATTATATCGTTACACAAAGTACGACAGATATCATTACTTAAAAGGAGAAACAATGACAGTTAAACAACCGCAGATGATGACAATCCGCCAGGTGGCAAAAACCGGAATACTTTCCGAACACGCTCTTCGCATCATGCTTAAAGCCGGAAAGCTTCCTGCCATCTATGTCGGCAATAAGGCTTTAATCAACTACGACAAGCTGTGCGAGCAGTTGTCCGCATTGGAAGCAGACACTTCGGCAAAAACAGTTCAGGGCTGGTGCTGAAATGCTCCTATAAGAATAAGAACAACAAGGAGGTTAATGAATGCAGAATGATCCTATGAGGGAACTCAAGGCTCAGCGAATTTGGATCCTGTGGATATGGGGAACGACCAAAGACGGCAAAAAGACTAAAAAGCCGATTGCCACCAACGGAAAGACAACAGGAACCAACGACCGCTATAAGCACACGTGGGTAACTTTTGATGAGGCTATGGCAGCCGTCAAAGAGCAGAAAGCCGAAGGCGTGGGGTTTGTTCTTCCCAAAGGTTATTTCTTTCTGGATATAGACCATGTGGCCTTGAAAGATCCGCACGTGCAGAAAATGCTTAAACGATTCAACAGCTATTCGGAGTTCTCTCAGAGCGGAGAAGGAGTTCATACATACGGCAAAATTGAGCTAGACAAACTGCCCACGGTCAAAAATGCCAAGGGACAGCTTGAACTCGATAAGACTCTCTACTACATGAAGAATCCTCATAATAACACGGAACTTTATATCGGAGGTCTGACCAACCGCTTTGCCTGCTATACCGGTAACGCCATTTTGAATGAAGAGATGAAAGACTGCACTCAGGCGGTTTTGATTACTCTCGACAACGAAATGCTCAAGGAGAATTACTCGAAGAAAGGCCGCAATAAAGGCCGCAATAAAGGCAGAGGCAAAGGCAAAGCTAGCATCCCGATCACTAAAGCAACCGGGAAAACTGCTGATGAGATTATTGAAGAGCTGAAACAGCAGAAGAACGGTGCAAAGTTTATCAAGCTGTTTGTGGACGGTAATAAAGAGGGCTACAACGATGATGACTCTGCAGCTGACTGTGCTCTGGTGTCTCTGATTGCTTTTCGCACCGGCGATGATCCGGAACTGATTTATAACATCATACAGAAGTCTGCCCTTATGCGTGAGAAGTGGAAAAGGGATGATTACAGGGAAAGAACCATCCGCGCAGGTGTGGAAGCCCTTAACGGTCAATTTCATCGTTCGGTAAAAGTCAGACCGTATTTTATCGAGTACATTGAGAGCAAGGGTATTGAGGTAATTGTTCCTACCAAACTTGCTCAATACGTTCGTGAGAATCTTCATTATATATTTGTTAGGGATAACGCCAAGGAGGGAGTACTCACCTATGTGTATGAGAACGGCTGCTATCGTCTCTATTCCGTAAATATGCTGATTGGCAGGATTAAGCAGTTTGTAGTTGAGTATGACGAACATGTAGTATCTATGGGGAGAATTCATGAAACCCACAGTCTTATTACCACTGATCTGAATTTCGTTTCCCACGAAGAAATAGATGCCAATGAGGACATCATCAATTTTCAGAACGGTCTTTTGCATTTACCAACCATGGTGCTTTTGCCGCATACACCGGATGAACTCTCAACCATTCAGATCCCCTGTAACTGGGTTGGTCATCTGACACCGACACCTGTATTTGATGGTTTCATGAACACGCTGACCAGCAGTAATCAGGGAGAGATCATTTTCATCAATCAGTTTGGCGGAGTGTGTATTTCCAATGTTCCAGGGTATCGCATGAAAAAAGCCATGTTACAGGTTGGTAAAGGCAATACCGGAAAAACTCTGTTTATAGGTCTGCTTCAAATGTTTGTGGGCAGAGCAAACTACGTCAGCATAGATTTACATGAGCTTGAATCAAGATTCGGTTCGGGAACACTTTACGGCAAACGACTTGCAGGATGTTCTGATATGAGTTTTATCCGTGTCACTGAACTTAAGGCTTTTAAGATGTGTACCGGTGGTGATCCAATCTTCGCCGAGTTCAAGGGCGAAAACGGCTTTTCCTTCAGATATCGAGGTGTTCTGTGGTTCTGCACCAATCAGTTGCCGAAGTTCTCCGGGGATGACGGAGAATGGGTATATGACCGTATTGCACCTTTGTTCTGCAACAATGTCATTCCTCCGGAAAAGCGGGATAAGTTACTGCTCGAAAAAATGTATGCCGAGCGTGAAGGAATCATCTACAAGTTTGTAATGGCTCTGAAAATGGTTATCGCCAACGGCTACAACTACTCTGAACCTGAGTCAGTTGTTCACGCAAGAATGATGTACAGATACGAGAACAATACCGTCATTGCTTTTTACCATGAGTGCATGCAGGAACGTGAAGACGGAAAGATTACCGATCATTGTACTACCGGGAAAGTGTATGACGTCTACAAGGCATGGTGCGCTGACAACAATCACGGGTACTACAAGACCGCCAGAGAGTTCAGAAACACACTTGCTGAGCATCTAAATACCAGCTTCGCAGAAATGACCGTCCGCAGAGGTAAAGGTGGTACTTTTTACCGTTCAATTACGCTGAAGGATGAAGTCAAGGAACATTACCACAAGGCCTACGGCTATGACGGCACTGAGTTTCTGGCCGATTAAACGTAAAGAGGTGACAGTAAGTGATTGTTTAGTGACAGTATTCACGATGTACTGTCACCTCGATAAACCCTTGTGGCATAAGGCTTTGAAGTGTTTTGGTGACAGAAGTGACAGTTCTTTTATATATTGAGGCTGAAAAAATAAAGAATAGTAAGAGTATGAGTGTGAATACAAATACTCAAAAACATATTAATCAAAATATTAATAAAGGACTTTCAAAAATACTGTCACTTCTGTCACCAAAATTGTGGAATCCCTTACGACACAAGGCTTTGCGTGATTTTAGAACTTTCACCTTACTGTCACTAAACTAACACTTCACTGTCACCAAAATGGGAAAAAGGAGGTAAAAACGATGAAAAATTAAGCATTTTACAACCCCTGGGGGAGGCAAAATCTCCCGAGCTGCGTTCGCGACCTTCGGGCGCTTGCCTCTACGCGCTAAAACGCTAATTCAAACGGGGAATTACCCCCACAGACATTTTTATAGGAGTAAATTAAGTGGTTTATCATCTACATCGATTCAATAAGGGCAGCAATATCCTTCATCCGTCCAATGTGTTCTGTACGGAAGAGTATGCTGAGGGCAAGTTCAGTCTGTACCTGACCGAGGTATTTCATAGGGATGAGGAAGGCTCCGTCCACAAGTATTACCGCCTTCACGCCCGTGATCCTCATTCTATCGAGGATGCTCTTGCTTATGACATCAAGTGCCCTGAATGCGGTGATCGAAATACACTGAAGCAGATTGGCCGTGTTCTTAACTGGAACAAACTCGGTCTGTACAAGTGCCCATGCTGTGATGCTCAACGAACCAAAAGGAGAAAATAGTTATGAATTCATTAATGGAATCAAATTACTGTGTAGCCGAGCCGGAATACGGCCAAAACTTCTGGAAGGCCATGCAGGGACAGATTGTTCTGCTCGACAAACTTAACGGTGGCCGCCACATTGGCACCGGTACATTCCGTCTTCCTGTTAAATCAGCAGACAGGATCACCAAAGCCATTGCTGATGAAAGTGTATTCCGTCAGATTGGAACCTGCATCAGAGCCCATGGTACTGGGAATCGTATATTTGCAGTTGACTCAAACGACATGGCGATGTTCGTTCCTGAACGTGGTGAAATTCCTATTTATGAAGGTGCTGATGATTTCAGAAAAATGCCGGTGGACAGTTGGAAGCTGGCTGCATTCATCAAGTGCGAAGCGGATTTTATTCATGATGCGACTTTCGATATCGAGAAGTGCCTTGATAAGCGTTTTGGCAAAGGCTTTGCCAGAGCAGAAACTGATGCGTTTATCAACGGTACCGGAGAGGAAATGCCTACCGGTATTCTGAATGATGTCGGAGGAGCCGAAGTTGCTTTTACTACAGAGAGTATAACCTATGACGATCTAATCAGTCTGTATTTCTCCGTGGAAGCGGAATACCGAAGTAAAGGTACATGGCTCATGAATGACGAGACTGCTATGACACTCCGCAAGCTCAAGGATGAAAACGGCAACTATCTGTGGAACCACAACAGCGATACCATTCTCGGAAAGCCTGTCGTGATATCTGAGTTCATGCCGTGTGCGGGATCTGGGAAGAAGCCGGTGGCCTTTGGTGATTTCAGCTACTACTGGGTTATCGACCGCAGGCCTGTAACCATGAGACCAATTGTAGAGAGATTCGCCATCAACGATCAGATTGGCTATATCGCCTATGAGTTTCTTGACGGGAAACTCGTCCGCCAACAGGCTATAAAGGTGCTCAGGGTAAAGTAGCAGAGCACCATTAGAACCGCCTTACTTATCGTGGCGGAATGCGGAATTGCCCGTGAGGTTTTTAAGCAGTACCTTACGGGCTTTTTTGTACTCATCACCGATGAACCCGAGCCTAAGCAGGAAACACCTGAATGCGTATTTGTCATTATCGTTTTCGGTAGCTGTAGGAATTACCCGTTTAACTTTTCTTGCCAGATCACAGAGTCTGCTCACAAACTCCGTGTAGGCTGACACCTCATCGGGATTGGAAGTAAACTGAAACCAGTCAAAACTGACATTTTCGGCATCGATGTTCAGCGTGAGATTTTGTTTGATGAATGCCTTTGAGAACAACTCCTCTTTGTTATCAACCATTTTCTGCAGATTGGCTAATGCCGGCTCCGTAAAGGTATTCTTAGGCACCGTGATTATCAGTCTGTCCTCGGTCTGCTCCATTTCTCCGGTAAAGCCTTTTTCCTGCAGATGATTAAGCAGTCGGTCAACGGTCTCGGAATCGACTGTATCCGGGATTCTGAGTGTTCCGTCCCGTTCCAAGGTGCAGTCACCGATTTTGTATGACAGGCTCGGAACCTTCTGATAACAAGGCAACGTGTGCAATGCTGCGGCAATCTCGTCTGCCAGTTTAGGCCTCTGCTTTGGTTGCAGGTTGAATTTAATGTTTGTCTGCATATATGTACCTTCCTTATTTATGTTCTGTGGTCGGTACATATATATCCCTCTAAGGGAAAGGTATAGCAAGTTGTATGTTGAGAATATAAACAGGTTGTTTTTTAGAGGTGAAATTCAGCTGTTAGGGTTCTACGCCATGCGTTCAAAATACGAACGCACTGCGTTCGCAAATGAGTAAAAATTATTCTAAAAGTCATGAAATTAACTTGATTTATAGTGTTATATCAGTTTTTGATATTTGCAATTATGATATCATTGCATTATTAGTGGGGCTAGTTACCTCAGATAGTCAAATTATGTCTGAATACCTTTGATTGGTAATGTTAATTATGCATCGAGATAATCAGCTCTCAATACGCTATTGCATTTATGCTGAGAGGTTGCGTTTATGGATAGTATTCTAGAATTATCAGAAGAAGATATAAAAAATCGTTACATCACTCCCGCCATCGAAAAAGCTGGTTGGAAGAAAGAAATGATAAGAATGGAATATTGCATTACTGATGGACAATTGCGATTGAGAGGAAGTTTGATTTCTAGAGATAAGCCTAAAAAGGCTGATTATGTCCTTTTTTACAACCATAATCCCATAGCCTTAATTGAAGCCAAATCAGCTAAGAAAACAGCTGGTTTTGGATTGCAGCAGGCAATCGAATATGCAAAAAAAATAGATGTGCCATTTGCATATAGCTCCAATGGTTCTTGTTTTATCGAGCATGATTTTTTATCCGGTCGTGAAACAGAAATACCCATTCAAAACTTTCCAAGTGCTGAAGAATTGTTTACAAGGCTCACAAACGAATCTCATAACGGCAATGGCTTATCCTCAAATGAAATCATGATGTATTCTTTGCCATATTACACGGGAGCAGAAGTTAAAGAACCTCGTTACTATCAAAGAATTGCCGTAGATAGAGTTCTAAATGCAATAGCTAGGAGTCAGAACAGATTACTCCTTGTTATGGCAACAGGAACAGGAAAGACACTTACCGCGTTTCAGATTATCTATCGTCTGTTAGCAAGTGGTCTTAAAAAGAGAGTGTTATATCTTGCCGACCGAAATATATTAGTAGATCAGTCTATTAGCCAAGACTTTAAGCCTTTGGAAAAAACATGCCATAAAGTTGATTACTCTTCTGATAAAAAAAAGTTATATACACTATCTTCTTATCAAGTTCATTTTGCTCTGTACCAACAATTGGTCGGAGAAGATAATAAAGAGAATTATAAAGATTTATATAGACCTGATTTTTTTGATTTTATAGTCGTTGATGAGTGTCATCGAGGTTCTGCAAAAAATGATAGCAAGTGGAAAAAAATTCTTGATTATTTTTCACAAGCCACTCAATTGGGCATGACGGCAACTCCAAAAGAAACCAAGTATACGTCTAATATTCATTATTTTGGTGAGCCTGTATTTACATATAGCTTAAAAGATGGTATTCAAGACGGATTTTTAGCCCCATTTAAAGTGGTTAAAACTGTACTAAATATTAGCGATGGTTGGAGGCCTACATTGGGACAAACAGATGCTTTTGGTAATCCAATTGAGGACAGAATTTATAATAATACAGATTACGATTACAACATTGTATTGGTAGATAGGACTAAACAAGTTGCCTTTGCAATAACTCAATACTTAAAAAAAATTGGCAGAATGTCAAAAACAATTGTGTTCTGTGCAGATGAAGATCATGCTGATAGAATGAGGCAGGCTTTGGTTAATGAAAATAGTGATGAATGTAAGAAAAATTCTGATTATGTGGTAAGAATTACTGGTTCAGATGATTATGGAAAATCCAAACTAAAAGAATTTATTTCACTTAATTCTAAGTATCCTGTTATTGCAACAACATCAGACTTATTGAGTACGGGAGTGGATTGTAAGACTGTAAAATTAATTGTCCTTGATCAAGTTATTAATTCAATGACTAAGTTTAAACAGATTGTTGGTAGAGGTACAAGATTAAATGTAAAGTTCGGAAAAGATCATTTTACAATTATGGATTTTAGAGGAGTGACCAAACTGTTTGCAGATCCAGATTGGGATGGAGATATTGAACAAGATGAAAATTTTGATCCAAATAATAAACAAATCTATCTTCCTCCGCCACAACCTCAGCCACCTGTTACCAAACCTTATGTTGATGAAAATGGTTGTAAGGTTGAAATTATTCAAGAAGCTGTCTTTACATATGATGTTAATGGTAAATTGCTTAGTAATGAAGATATTATAGATTACACACGAAAAAATATTTTAGGAAAATTTTCATCACTAAAAGACTTTATTCTAAGGTGGAAAAATGAAGATAAAAAGGAAAAGATAAGAGATCTATTCTTGGAAAAGAATATTGATATTTCTGAACTAAAAAAACAGCGTAATATGTCTGATGTAGACGATTTCGACTTTATTTGTCATATAGCCTACGATAAAAAACCATTAACTAGAAAAGAAAGGTATGAAAATGTTAAAAAACAGGATTTTATCAGTAAGTATAATTCTGAGGCTCAGGATGTCATTAGAATTTTAATGAAATTGTATGCAGATAAAGATATATACGAGATGGAAGATGTTCGTGTGCTTGATTTAGATGAATTTAAGCCTTTTGGAACCAAATCTAAGATTGTAAAAATGTTTGGCAGTATCGCTGATTATAAAGACGCTATTAGAGATATTGAATCCAAACTTTATGAAGATGATTATAAATTAGTGAGTTAAAAATGAGTAATTTGGGTTCTTTTGTAAAAAACCTTAGAGATATAATGCGCAATGATCCTGGTATTAATGGCGATGCACAAAGAATTGAGCAGATTGCGTGGTTATTGTTTTTAAAAGTTTATGATTCCAAAGACGAAGAATGGGCGATGGAAGCCGAAGACCAAGGTGCTACATATTCATCAATCATTCCTGAACATCTTAAATGGAAGAATTGGGCAGCGATACAAAAAGGAAAAGAGAAAGAAGCAAAGACTGATGATGTCTTGCTTAACTTTGTTAACAATGAGCTATTACCAGGATTAAAAAAGATTACTGTCTTACCTTCAACTCCTATATATCAGTCTATCGTAAAAACAACATTTCAAGATGCAAATAATTATATGAAGGATGGTGTTCTTCTGCGGCAAGTAATTAATGTTATCGATTCTATTGATTTTGAAGATTATTCTGAAATCCACGCATTTGGCGAAATATACGAAAATATTTTGAAAGAATTACAAAATGCAGGTTCTGCAGGAGAATTCTATACACCGAGAGCTGTTACACAATTTATGGCTCATATGATTAAACCGTCAATTAAGGATAAAATGGCAGATTTCGCCTGTGGTACAGGAGGCTTTTTAACAAGTTGGCTCCATGAATTAGAAAAAATTAAAGGAAAGGATATATCAGCAACTGAGTCGATTAATAATTCAATATACGGTATAGAAAAGAAACAATTTCCGTATATGCTTTGTGTTACGAATATGCTGCTTCATGGAGTTAAGAATCCTGAAATTCATTTAGAAAACTCCTTAGGTAAAGATGTTTTAGATTATACCGATGATGATTGCTTTGATGTTATTTTGATGAATCCTCCATATGGTGGCCACGAAAAAGATACCATAAAGAATCATTTTCCAACTGCATTGGCTACAAGTGAAACAGCAGATCTTTTCATGTCTGTCATAATGTATAGACTTAAAGAAAATGGCAGAGCTGCTGTGATTTTACCAGATGGTTTCTTATTTGGAACAGATAATGCGAAGGTAGCCATAAAGAAAAAGCTTCTGGAAGAATTTAACTTGCACACTGTAATTAGAATGCCACATAGCGTGTTCGCTCCTTACACACCAATTACAACCAATATTCTATTTTTCAATAAGACAGGAGCAACTAAGGAAACTTGGTTTTACAGATTGGATATGCCTGAGGGATACAAGAATTTCTCCAAGACAAAGCCCATGAAATTGGTGCATTTTGAACCTGCTATTGAATGGTGGAACAATCGCGAAGAAATAAGTGAGAACAATTTTTACAAGTCAAAGAAATACACAGTAGATGAACTCGCATCGCGTAATTACAACATTGATCTTTGCGGTTATCCTCACGAGGAGGAAGAAATTCTACCTCCTAAAGAACTGATTCTTCAATATCAGGAAAAACGAGCAAGTCTGAATGCTGACATCGATAGAATACTTGGTCAGATTACAGATATTCTTGGTATTGACCTAAAAGGAGATGCAGAATGAACGGACAGCAATTAAAAAACTCCATTCTGCAAATGGCTGTACAGGGTAAACTTGTACCGCAAGATCCTAATGACGAACCCGCAAGCGTTCTAATTCAACGTATCCGTGAAGAGAAGGAAAAGCTGATAAAAGAAAAGAAGATAAAGAAGGAAAAGAATCCTTCATATATATTTCGTGGTTCCGATAATCTCCATTATGAGAAGATCGGAGATGCAGCCCCTAAGTGTATTGAAGATCAGTTGCCTTTTGAAATTCCTAATTCATGGGAGTGGGCTAGAATATCATCAATCGGATACATGGTTCGCGGAAAGGGTATAAAAAGAACGGAAATCGTTGACCATGGTTTTCCGTGTATTAGGTATGGAGAAATATATACATCGTATAATATTTCGTTTACTGATGCTTTATCTCATGTAGAAGAGTCAATTTACAAATCTTGTAACCACATATCCAATGGCGATATTGTTATGACTTTGACTGGCGAAAATAAGCCTGATATTGCAAAAGCAATTGTATACCTAGGGGACGGCAATATAGCAGCTGGCGGAGATTTAGCTTACTGGACTCGACATGGAATGAGTCCTCTGTATCTTGTTTTTTTCATGGCTAGTCCCTATTGCATAGAACAAAAAAGAAGAACAGCAACAGGGGATATAATCGTTCATATATCAACTGAAAAGATTGGAAGTTTTTTTATACCTATACCACCATTAGCTGAACAACAGCGCATTGTTGCCAAAATAGAACAAATCGTTCCGTATATAAAAGAATACGAATTATCAGAATCAAAAATTGTGCATTTGAATGCAGCCTTTCCTGAACAACTAAAGAAATCCATTCTTCAGGAAGCTGTTCAAGGAAAGTTAGTTCCTCAAGATCCATCAGACGAGCCTGCATGTGCTCTGCTGGAACGTATCCGGGAAGAAAAGACTCGTTTGATAAAAGAAGGCAAGATCAAGAAAGACAAGAACGAATCTGTTATTTTCAGAAGGGATAATTCCTATTATGAGAAGTTGAATGGCATTGAGCGTTGTATTGATAAGGAGATCCCTCCATTCGAGATTCCTGATTCATGGGAATGGGTACGAGCTGGTACTCTGTTTCAGCATAATACAGGCAAAGCTTTAAATGCATCAAACCGAACAGGAAAACTTCTAGATTACATTACAACTTCCAATTTGTATTGGGGAAAGTTTGAGCTGAATTCGCTAAA
>FLNY01003190.1_pt1 | contig 12615 bp, 12 predicted proteins | sample 1140381 | NCBI WGS metagenome assembly FLNY01 (sample SAMEA3878172, study PRJEB12797) | bioreactor metagenome | biome: Moose rumen | place: Sweden | collected 2011-10
GCACTATTGCGGGGGCAAAGGTACAACAAAAACACAACTGCTACAACGTGTATTTCTAAGAATGCTTACAGCGGACCATTCCGGAGCAAATCAGTCATTCTCTGCCGGAGAAACGGTCCTTCTCAAGCCAAGAAGCGTTCGTTCTCAAGTCGAGAAGCTATCCTTCTTGCAACCAATATAGGGTTTTTATGATAATTCTGCGTTTCAGCCGTGAAAACAGTGGTGAAACGGTATGTCAAACATCATAATTCCTTCATTTGGACGTCATTAGCAAATGTGCCGCCCGTCAAAAAAATCCGTTGGACGAAAAGTTCGACGGGCGTTCTGGTTTTAGAATCTCCACCAAGGCTTCTTCTTTGGGTGCATTTCCTCATAAGGCGTCAAAGTTGCACTTTGGACCTCCTCAATCATCAAATCATGCCAATTCTTGTGACGTGAAATCATACGATAAATAGTGCCCCAATCGGGAAGCCCACCAATATTTCTGTCGTCAATCCATACATCAACAGAATTGAGTTTGCGGCTGAAGTATTGATTGTTGGATTCTGTTTCTTCGGGGTATTCACGATTGACGGCATAAAACTCTACGCCACGCTCACGACACCAATTGACAGCTTCATCAAGAAGACGCCCCTCACGGACCGTCCACAGGATAAGCCTGTGGCGGTCGTTGATGAGCATTTTTAGCGTATCAATGGCGAAGGGGCGCTCCTCGCCAATCTCGGGATATTTGTGTTCGACGATTGTACCGTCGAAGTCAACAGCAATGGTCATGTAGCTTTAGCGTTTGATTGAGTTATCATCCTTTCTTCCGTAATGGCTTTCTGCATAATTGCCATAGGCGCCGTAGTTTCCATAACCGTAACTGGCACCATAACGGCCATACTTGCCGTAGCGCCCATAGCCATAGTAGTAGCCATACTTTTTCTTCGACATGTCAACGCCGTTGATGACCACACACATATTGGGCAGTTTCTGCTCGGCAGAGAGTTGATTGATCATACTGAAACTATTCTTTGGAGTATAGTCGGCTCGACAGACAAAAGCTGTCACATCGGCATAGCGACCAACCTGAAGCGTATCAGTAACGAGTCCAACAGGTGCCGTGTCGAGAATGATATAATCATACTTCTCGCGCAACATGTCGATAATGACGCCCATGTTCGGACGAGCCAACAACTCAGCAGGATTGGGTGGGGTAGGACCAGCCAACAGCAGGTCAAGATTCGGGTTAACACTAGAAGGACGAATCTGACTCTTCAAATCGTTTTCCGTAATCTCCGAACGAGTCAGCAATGTTGTGATACCTGCTTGACGATCAGCAATCTCGAACAAGCGGCCGAGGGCTGGCTTACGAATGTCAAGACCTAACAGAATGACTTTCTTGCCCAAAAGGGCGAAGCTGACAGCAAGGTTTGCCGCATTGAAGGTCTTTCCTTCACCAGAGGTTGACGATGTGAAGAGAATAATCTTCTGGTCGTCCTTCATCATGAACTGGATGTTGGTACGCATCGAGCGGAAAATCTCGTCAATCTGATTATTTTGGTTTTCATGAACAACAATACCAGCGGTGCTCTTCACCGAATCGCTTGCCACTGCGACATCAGCCACTATGGGCAGACGCGTGCGCTTCTGCACATCATCATGGCCCTCAATCTTATAGCGCAAGAGTTGCAGCAGATAGCATACGAGAAGAGGAATTGCATAGCCAAGCACAATGGCTGCCAGCATAATGATAGAACCCTTGGGGCTGACTTTTCCTCCGAATGAGGGATCGTCTATAAGTTTACCCTTATCAGCTGTGGCTGCTAACGAGATAGAGTTTTCCTCACGCTTCTGGAGCAGCATAAGGTAAAGACCAGACTTAACCTCTTGCTGGCGGCCAATCTGAGTGAGAACACGCTCCTGCTCAGGTGTGTTTTCCACTCGCGTCTGATAGGTCTGGTACTGCTGTTGGATATTCTGGCGCTGGATATCAGCCGTGCGGCGTGCCTGTGTGAGGGCTTCACGAATACTTGTCTGAAGGTGATCGAGCGTGTTTGTGAGTTGCATCACCTGAGGCGAATTCTCAGAAGCAGATGCAAGCAGGCGGTTGCGCTCTTGAACTGTAGAATTAAACTGATTGATTAGCGATGCAGAAATAGGATCACTCAAACCCACGTTAGAGGGGATGATCTGATACTTGTTGCCTGCCTGATTGACATATTCACGAAGATAGTCAAGCAGTTGAAGCTGCGTGTTAGCATCAGCCAGTTGAGCCGAGAACTGGTTCGCCTGTGCCATTGTCTGGGTAGCATCCAATCGCAATTGGGTCAAGTTGTGGCGGCGTTTGTAAGCCTCAAGGTCGCTTTCTGTAGATCCGAGTTCTGCATTGATCTTTTCGAGACGGTCGTTGATAAACTGTTCCGTCTTGACGGCAATCTCGTTTTTATCGGCATTAGCCTGACGGTTATAGACGATGGCCAACTGCTTCAGATAGTCGTAAGCTCGCTCGGGGTTCTGATTATTGATTGTGAGCAGTGCAATCGACGTAAACTTTGACGTCGGAGCGACCGAAAGGGCTCTTGCATAACCAGTAGCAACGGCAACAGGTGAATAGATCGTGACAATAATCGTCTGCTTGTCAACCATCTCTTTTGCGGGATTCTTTGTAAACGTAATGTTACCGAAAGGAGATTTCATCAGCGCGGGCATCGTAGTGAATGAGCCTTCGAAGGTGTTGTTTATTTCAACAACATGATACTTGGCGCCCTCCTTGGTAATCTTAAAACGGAAGCCGGAACGTTTTTTATCGAGCTCAGCAAGATGTGCTGCATCGAGGTCGACACAGATAGGCTGATTCTTGTAAAGCAGGCTTTTCTTGACCCTGCCCTCACCGTGATATTCAACATAGAGTTTCAAATCCTTGACTGCATCAAGGGCTAAGATCCTCGATTTCAATATCTCAACCTCGTTCTCAATACCTGCAGAATTGGAAATGAAGCCAAAATCCTGCATGTTAGCCAGCATCATCTGGTTGCTGGCCCTTCGGTTGTTCGTCTCCTCTTTAATAAGCATTTTTGCCGATACTTGGTAAACCGACGACTTGTAGCGAAGGTAGATACCTGCCAAAGAAATGCAGATAATCAGCGACAACACAAACCACTGCCAATTGAGCACAATCAGTGTGATGATCGTTTTGATGTTGAACGACGACTCGTCATTTTGAACTTGTGAGTCAAAGTTCTCTGTTCCTGACTCGAATTGCTTATTTACTTCCATGTGTTTGTATAAAATACATTATATTATTTAATATCGTTCAGATTTGGGCAAGCTGAAGCAAGTAGCTTCCATAATCGTTCTTTTGCATCGGCTTGGCATCCTCTATCAATTGCTCTCGAGTAATCCAGCCATTTGTGTAAGCGATTTCTTCTAAGCAGGCAATCTTGAGGCCTTGCCGCTTTTCAATGACCTCAATGAACGTGCTGGCCTCAGCCAAAGAGTCATGTGTACCGGTGTCAAGCCAGGCAAATCCTCGCAGCAAAGTCTGAACACACAGCTGTTCGCGCTTCAGGTACTCTTGATTGACGGTTGTTATCTCCAGTTCTCCCCGTGCACTCGGTTTTATGTTCTTGGCAATCTCAACGACGCTGTTGGGATAGAAATAAAGGCCAACAACAGCATAATTGGATTTGGGGTGCTGGGGCTTTTCCTCAATGCTGAGACATTTGCCAGTAGTAGCATCGAATTCTGCAACACCATAACGTTCCGGATCGTTCACATAATAGCCGAAAACTGTAGCCAAGCCTTTCTCTTCTGCATCCCTGACGCTCTGACGGAGCAAATCTACGAAACCAGTCCCATGAAATATATTGTCTCCCAAAACCAGGCAAGCACAATCATTTCCAATGAACTCTTCACCAATAATAAACGCTTGAGCCAAGCCATCAGGGGAGGGTTGTTCTGCATATTCAAACCTAACACCCAACTCATGACCATCGCCCAAAAGACGACGGAAGCATGGCAAATCATGTGGGGTGGAGATTATCAGTATCTCACGTATGCCTGATAACATAAGTGCCGAGATAGGGTAGTATATCATCGGCTTATCAAATATTGGTATCAACTGTTTGCTGACACCTTTTGTTATCGGGTAGAGACGTGTGCCGCTTCCACCTGCTAAAACTATTCCTTTCATATCCTATTACGTAATATTCGGAGTGCAAAGATACTGATTTTTTTGCTCTTAAAGATGTTTTTGGACAAAAAAATGATTGTATATAACAAAAAATGCTTAACTTTGCAGCAAAATTTACGAATGATATGGGAATTTTATCAAATCTTTTCAGTCGGAAGTCGGCTAATGATTCAGAAATGAAGATTGGAGGCATGGAGGATTTCATGACTTTGATACGCGTGTATTTTCAAGCCGTAATGGCATCAACAATTAACATATCCAACATTGCAGCCCTGCCTGACCTAAGGGTCTTCAAGACAACGCTTCGTATACCCACTCAAGGAGGACGACTTGGCATTGCAGAGAAGGCACGATGCAAGAAGATGCTAAAGGATATGTATGTAATGGACGACCAGTTCTTCAAAGAAATTGATCAGAGCATCAGTCACAGATGTCGCCGGATTCAAGATGTGCAGGCATATTTGCTGCAGTTTCAGGCTTTTGTCCAGGATGTAATGATGCTTACAGGAAATCTGATGAAGTTTAAGCTTCGACTGCCCAGTTTCTTTAAGAAGGCCATACGTTCTATGACAGAAAAAAACGTTCACGAGATATTCACCAAGAACGACTACACTGATGCTTCTGTCATGAAAACTGTTGTTTCCGTGCGTGAATATAACAAGCGATTGGGATTTTCCGAGAAATGGGTCACAGACTTCGTATACCGTGTAGTGATGCTTGCAAAAAAGGAAAAACGACCTCAAACTGACGATAAATGATTAAATAATATTAAATCTCCGATGTTAAGGCAGGCAATTCAATGATTTTTGCCTACCTTTGTAAGGAAATATCTAGTTATGGCTCAAAACGAGAAAGCACTCTTGACGTTTCAAACCCGCGTAAGGCAGATGATTCTCCAGTTTCAAAAGCTGAAAAAGGAGAACGAGGAGCTTTATGCCGAATTAGAGCAATATGACCAACGCATTAAGCATTTGGAACAAGAGGTGACTCGCCGAGAACATGACTATGAAACGCTGAAAATGGCTCGCATGATAGAATTATCAGGAAGCGATATTGAGTCGGCAAAAGCCAGACTTGCCCATTTGATACGCGATGTAAAAAAATGCATTGCCGTGCTTAGCGACTAAGAAAGAAAGTTAATCGATGGCAGAAGGAAACAAAGAGAAATTAAATATAAGGTTGCATGTTTACGACGAAGATGTCCACGTCTCGATTGACCGCGAAGACGAGGAGTATTATCGTCGGGCTGCCAAGCTTGTCAGTGAGCGCTATGGTGCTTATACCCAAGTGTTTACTGGCCGTAAGAGCGATCACTCCATAGCATTGATGACACTCATCGAGATTGCCTTGCGCTATGAAAAAGAGGTCGACCGCAACGACACCAGCCCTTATGAAAGTATTCTCGGCAAGCTGACTTCTGAAATCGAAGAAACCCTGAAATAGCAAAATAGAGTAGGGGGCTCTCGTTCGAGCTATCAATCAAGCGTTGCCAAATGAATAGTTTTAAACCTTATATATAAATAAAATGATTAGTACAGTTTTAGCAATTATCATTGCCGTTGCTACGCTCGTAGTGGGTGTAGTGGGCGGATATTTCTTTTTTCTCAAAGTAGTAAAGGGGAAATATAATGAGATAGTCGATGCTGCCAATAAGGAAGCAGAAGTCATCAAAGAGAAAAAACTCCTTGAAGTAAAAGAGAAGTTCCTAAACAAAAAAAGTGAGCTGGAAAAAGAGGTGCAACAGCGGAACCAACATATCCAGCAGAATGAAAATCGTCTGAAACAGCGAGAGATTTCCCTCAATCAACGCCAAGAAGAATTAGGTCGTCGAAAAAACGATCTTGACAACCAGCAGCAGCGTATTGATAATGAAAAGCGTGCGCTCTCTCTGAAACAAGAAGAACTCGGAAAGATGCAGCAGAAAGAACGTGAAAAGCTTGAAGAACTCTCCGGCCTTAGCGCTGAAGAAGCACGTAACAGACTTGTTGAGTCACTTAAAGATGAAGCAAAGACTCAAGCAGCCAGCTACATCAATGAAATTATGGATGAAGCCAAGTTGAATGCCAATGCTCAAGCAAAGAAGATTGTGATTCAAACAATTCAGCGCGTTGCTACTGAAACGGCCATTGAGAATTCGGTTTCCGTATTCCATATTGATAACGACGAAGTTAAAGGCCGTATTATCGGCCGTGAAGGTCGAAATATTAGAGCCTTGGAAGCTGCATGCGGTGTTGAAATCGTCGTTGATGATACTCCAGAAGCCATCGTCATTAGCGGCTTTGACCCTGTAAGGCGCGAAACATGTCGTCTTGCACTTCACCAACTTGTAAGTGATGGTAGAATCCATCCTGCCCGTATCGAAGAAGTCGTCCAGAAAGTTAAGAAGCAGCTTGACAACGAAATCATAGAGACAGGCAAACGTACAACCATTGATCTTGGAATTCATGGATTGCATCCAGAACTTGTCCGTATCATAGGTAAGATGAAATATCGTTCCAGTTACGGTCAGAATCTTCTCCAGCATGCCCGTGAAACAGCAAATCTCTGTGCCGTAATGGCTGCCGAATTAGGATTAAATCCTAAAAAAGCAAAACGCGCAGGCCTGCTACACGACATCGGTAAAGTCCCTGATGAAGAGAGTGAAATGCCTCATGCACTATATGGAGCCAAAATAGCTGAGAAATATAAGGAAAAACCTGATATTTGTAACGCAATTGGTGCTCATCATGACGAGATGGAGATGCAGACATTATTAGCGCCTATTGTACAGGTCTGCGACGCTATCAGTGGTGCTCGTCCAGGTGCACGTCGCGAAATCGTAGAAGCGTATATTAAGAGACTAAATGATCTTGAAGCAATCGCAATGAGTTATCCTGGCGTCACTAAGACATATGCAATTCAAGCAGGTCGTGAACTTCGTGTCATTGTCGGAGCAGACAAGATGGACGATGCAGAAACTGAAGCTCTGAGTGGTGAAATAGCTACAAAGATACAGAACGAAATGACTTATCCTGGACAAGTGAAAATAACAGTCATTCGTGAAACCCGTTCGGTTGCATACGCAAAATAATATAAGCAAAAGGGGAGATTCTCCCCTTTTATTTATGCGTCCAACTATTTACCATAATGCCGATTCTGTGTCGAATTTGTGTTTTGATCTTACTATGCTATCAATACGAAAAATTTCTGGACTTTCAAAGATGGTAAGGCCGACAGATTGATTTACTATCCATTGGATAATTAATTTATCTGTAGAAGGATATAAACTAAGTAAATAATAATAGATGCAATCAGGAATAATAGCAGAACGTGTCATCATTTTCCGCTGATGATCGGAATAATTAAAATGTAAATACAGAGGATAGTCTTCACCCAGATACTTGTCGAGTGAAATTCCAAGAATGCTGTCGCCGATTATGATGCTTTGATCAAGTGAACCAATCTGAGCGTAAAACCTGGGAATCTTCAAACCAGGCAATAATTGTTGTAAATTATCAAAGGCTTTCGACAATCCGATTGTAATATCACTCATGTCAGCAAACTCCAATTCAACATCTCTAACGATAACTTGCAAAGTTGAATCCTGAAAATAAGATAAGAAACGTCTGTTAATATCTTCATCGTTGACATGTCCAAGTTGAAGAACGTCCTCAATAAGAGTTCTAGTCTCAGTGGGATAAAGTGTTTTTAATTCTTGGAGAGCTGCGAAATCACCCGTAGTCAGAAATAGACGTTCAATCCGATCATAGCGCTCAATAGTGAATTCCTTAGCAGAGTTAGTATCATCATGTTGTGACAATGGCCACTGACAACCTGCACAGGTAATCAATGAAAGAAATACTATGACGTAGAACTTGTTAAGCATCAAATTGTTTTATGTTTGTTAAAACCCGTTGCAAAAATACTAAAAAATATTGAATCAAGCAAGCATTAACCTAAAATAATTAAAAATTAGCAAGATTTTAATGATTATTGTGTAATTTTGCAAATAAAACACGAATATGAGACAAAAACTGACACTCCTCTTGCTTTTGTTTGTTCTGAGCATCGAAGCCCAGTACACTATCGAAATATCTGTTGAGAATCCCCTAAAAAGCTTTAGAAAAGACGTTCCTGTTGTCGTCAATATAAAGCCTTATGGACATATAAGCCGTTCACAGGTGTGGCTCGATGGTAGGGAAATACCTTCACAGTTAGACGATTTGGACATTGATGAGGAAATGGATGAGCTCTGCTTCCTTGTTGATTTGGCTCCAAAACAGAAACAGACTTATAAGGTGGAACTTTATCCTGAAGGCGAACAGTCCCCCTACCCTGCCCGTGTCTATGCAGAAATGCTGATGCGCAATGACAAAGTGAAAGAAAAGAACAAGCATAATAATTATGTCGCAAGTCTTTCCGTTAGAGGCGATTGTGTCAATTCATATAATCTCCTGCACCATCATGGTGTATGCTTTGAGAGTGAGCTTAATGGTATCCGTATATACTTTGACAAGCGCCAGACACTTGACCTTTATGGCAAGTTCTCAAAGCGATTAGAACTAAAAGACACCCAGTTCTATACAAGTAAAGAACAGAAAGAACAAGGTTACGGCGACGACGTTCTGTGGGTTGGCAACACTTTCGGCTTAGGCGCTATGAGAGGATGGGACGGAGTAGAGTCAACGATGATTGAACCGGTGAAGACCCGTACGCAGCGTGTAATCAGCTATGGCCCATTGCGCACGATTGTTGAGATTATCGACCAAGGCTGGAAACCGTCTGCGAATCTTCCGGCCGTTAACATGACCATTCGATACACGCAATATGCTGGTCACCGGGATACTGACGTTGACGTGATGTTTAATCGTACAGTCAACGACTACCAGTTCTCAACGGGCATCATCAACGTGAAAGGCTCCATGGAATATTCCGACCATAAGGGCCTTCGTGCCTGCTGGGGCACCGACTATCCTTCGACTGACACCATCAAATGGAAGCCAGAGACCGTAGGCCTGGCCATTCTCATCCCACAACAGCACATCGTCAGTGAGGACAAGGCAAACAAGGACAACTATCCCTTCGTGGTGAAGGCTTACGGCCGGCAGCTGAGCTACAAGGTAGCCTACACCTCAGCCAACGAATCGTTCGGATTCGCTGACAAAAATGCATGGTTTGAATGGCTGAGGGAATGGCGCCGCGACGTTGAGAATCCCGTCAGGATCAAGGTAAATCACTGAAGCGCTTCTTGCCCTTCGCATAATATTGCCAGAGCAGCATAAACGGCCGCTGCTCTGGTATGTTTTGTGCTATACGGCTCTGTTGAATGCTCCTGCGATCGTCATCGAAGTCATGTTTCCAACGCCGGAAAGCCTTGCGTGCCCGATAAACCGCCCGGAATTCGCCAACGTTATGTTCCAGCAACAACATTTCCCATGCTGCCAAATAATCGAGGAACCAGCGAACCGTCATGACATGTCGCAATTCACTGTCTGGCAAACATTTATAAAGCATTGTCAGGTTGTTTCTGAAATTATAGAAAGTCTTCATTGGATTAACTTTTGGAAGAGTTCCTCCGCCAACATGATAGACTTGGCTGTCAGGCACACACACAATGCGCCGTCCCAGAATGCGCAACCGCCAACAGAGATCGATTTCTTCATTGTGAGCAAAGAAGCGTCCGTCAAGTCCTCCCACCTTATTGTATTCACGCGCGCGTATAAGAAGGGCTGCGCCAGTAGCCCAAAGAACATCATCCACGTAATCGTACTGGCCGTTATCTCGCTCAACCGTCTGGAAGATACGCCCTCTACAGAACGGATAACCGTAGCGGTCGATGAATCCTCCACAGGCGCCAGCATACTCGAAGCAGTAGTGATCGAAGACCGAAAGCAGTTTTGGTTGGCAGGCGGCAATATCAGGATGAGAATCAAGCTGTTCGACAAGTGGTGTCAGCCAATGATGGGTCACCTCAACATCGCTGTTCAGCAACATATAATATTCCGCATCAACCTGAGCCAATGCGCGATTATACCCCTCAGAAAATCCCCAGTTACGATCAAGTCTTATCAATTTGACTTCAGGATATTCACGTTCAAGCAATTCAATGCTGTCGTCAGTTGAAGCATTGTCAGCCACATAAATGGCAGCTTCTTCGCGCGAATATCGAACAACGCTGGGCAAATACTTCTCAAGCATTCTTGCACCATTCCAATTGAGTATGACGATAGCAACCTTATCCATTGATAAATCGTTTGACTAATAGTGATGACTTGTCATGATTGAAGCCGCCCAACTCAACATTGACCAGCTGATTGTCATATTCGGGAAGAGCGTCATGAGGCGGCAGTTCCACACGGATATAATTCCTCGTGAACCCGTGCATGGCCCTACCCCGTTGAGCCTTTTCAAAAAGCACCTCTGCCCGTTGGCCAATATGGCTGGCATAGAAAGCTTGACTCTTCTCGTCGCTGAGCGAAAGCAACTGATGAGCACGCAATTTCTTCTCTTTCTCATCAACAACGTTTGGGATTCTGAGCGCCGCTGTACCTGGACGTTCTGAATATGGGAATACGTGCAACTGCGTGACAGGCAGTTCCTGCAGAAGTTCAAATGTATCATTGAAACACTCTGGGGTTTCGCCTCGACATCCCACCATCACATCAACACCGATGAAAGCATGCGGCATGAATTCCTTGATGCGCTTGATCTTCTCAACAAAGAGTTCACGATTGTAATGGCGATGCATTAAACGTAGCACTTCATTGCTGCCACTTTGAAGTGGAATGTGGAAATGAGGCATGAAAGCACGGCTCCCGGCACAGAACTCAATCAGTTCGTCAGATAGCAAATCAGGTTCAAGACTGCTGATGCGATAGCGGCTAATGCCCTCCACGCCGTCGAGCGCCTTGACAAGATCAATGAAGCTTTCGCCTGTTGTCTTGCCGAAATCGCCAATATTGACTCCCGTCAGAACTATTTCACGTCCCCCTTCAGCTTGTGCCTCACGTGCTTGCTCAACTAATGACGTTATAGAAGGATTGCGACTGAAGCCTCGGGCATACGGTATGGTGCAATAAGTACAGAAATAGTCGCACCCATCTTGAACTTTCAAGAAGAATCTCGTCCTTCCCCCGCGTGAACATGATGGTGCAAACGAATGGATATCCTTAGTCTTGCGAGTGAAAATCCGATCTTTTGCTTTGCCCGCACCATCGTTTGCCCACGCATCGTTCAGATACTGAATCAGCTGAGCCTTCTCATCACTTCCCAATACCAAGTCAACCCCATCTATAGCAAAAACCTCATCAGGTTCCAACTGTGCATAACACCCCGTGACAACAACAAAAGCTCCGGGATTCTCGCGGACAAGTCTGTGAATCGCCTGACGGCATTTATGATCAGCAACATCCGTGACTGAACAAGTGTTCACAAGGCAAATGTCGGCATGTTCGCCCCGCTCTGTCGTACGAACACCCATTTGCTGAAGCATCTTCGCAAAAGTCGACGTCTCAGAGAAGTTAAGTTTACAGCCAAGTGTGAAATAAACGGCCGTTTTGCCTTGAAAAGCAGAAGTGTCAATCATATCGTCTGCAAAGGTACACAAAAAAAGTGGAAAACAAACCGTTTTTTGCTAATAATCGTTGAAGTGTTATTTTAATACCAATTTTTAACATTTCGGAAACAACTGATATACAACCACTTATAAAAAAGTTACAAAATCAACACAAAAAAAAACGAAAAAAAAGTATCAACATATCAAAAAAATGCCTACCTTTGCACCGTTTTAATAAACTAATGATTGTTTTACAGATTAAAAAAAGAAGCAAAGAAATGAAAAAGATTGCATTTATGTTCGTTGCAGCTGCTCTGTTTGCAGCTTGCGGTGGTGAGCAGAAGCCCGCTCAGGAAGCAGAAGTTGAGGCACCCGTTGAGGAGGCTGTTGAGGAGATTGTCCTGACCGCTGAGGATTCAGCTGCTGTTCTCGCTCAGTTCGAGGAGGGTGTTGAGGTTGCCGACTCTGTTCTGGAGGCTGCTTTCGCCGAGTGCCTGGCCCAGAAGGTCGCCGCTGCTGCTGAGGCAGTAGAGGAAGTGGCCGAAGAGGCTGCTGAGGCTGTTGAAGAGGCTGTTGCCGAGTAAATCTTCACTTCGGACTTAAAAAGTTACATTTAGAGGGAGACGCCTATTGGCTCCGAAAGGAGAAATAGGGGTCTCCTTCTCTTTTATGCCAGTTTCATTAGTTCTACCAAATTAAGGGTGAAGCGGTACTTTAATTGAAGAAAAGCGACACTTTGAGTGAAGAAAAGCGGCACTTTGAGTGAAGAGAAGCGGTACTTTGAGTGAAGAGAAGCGGTACTTTGAATGAAGAGAAACGGCACTTAAGCAAAAGAAAAGTGATAGTAGCGCGCCCAGAGTACCGTTTGTAGCGCACTCAGAGTACCGCCGTTTCACGCTGCTCG
>FLNY01003191.1_pt1 | contig 12592 bp, 12 predicted proteins | sample 1140381 | NCBI WGS metagenome assembly FLNY01 (sample SAMEA3878172, study PRJEB12797) | bioreactor metagenome | biome: Moose rumen | place: Sweden | collected 2011-10
TTAATTTAAGAATTGCGGCATCAAATTCTTTGGGTTTGCCTGTGGTTCCATAGAGCTTACGCAGCAATTCCTTACGAATGAGGGAAATGTAGGCATCTGTCACTCCAAGCATGTGGCTGATAGGGGTTGGCTTGATGCCCATGCGGACGAGGAAACAAACATGCAAGTTGGTTTCGTCCATTAAATGCCGATGAGCGTTGATAAAGGTGTATGTTTCCGGCAGATACCGCTTAAAGGCGTGCTCCAGTTCCTGCCAGTCATCTTCCGTCGGTCGTTGCCCACGATTAGCAAGAACACGAAAGTGACGGCAGATTTCAGTTGTCCCTATAACCGTGCTTTCTCGAGAAGGGTCAATGTCGGCTACTGCTATGCTCTGCTGATATTTGAGCACCTCCTTTTCCAAGTCGTCCTTTTCGCCCTCCTTCTTTGCTACCAAGGAAGTCACATTATGAACTTCTCGTAACACTTCCAATTCCTTTCTGACGTCTCGCAACTGCGCAACATTACGTAAATATTGCTCTACAGCTTCTCTGCGTTTTGATTTCTCAATCCGGAATAATGCAATCATAGCAGCCATAATAAATAGGAACAGGAATGATAATCCCATGATATAGAGCTGCAAGCGTTCTGCCTTGAATGTTTTCTCGTGGGCAATGCGCTCGCTCTGACTGTAATCAAAGAGAGCCGTCATTTGATGGATTACCTCAGTCTCGCGAAGCATGTACCGCTCATCAGAAGCCCTCTCAAACAAGTGAGCGAAACGAACCACGGAATCAGGGACTTCCAGAAGGCTATAGATGTTAAGAAGTCCCCGATAGCCATTCATCTCCTGATTGCAGGTGAGAAGCCGGCGCATGTAATGTTCTGCAGAGTCCAATTGCATCTGCTTCTGATAATAGAGACCTTTGAAATAATAGTATACTTCACGTCCCGCTTCTATGTTCCCATTGGAATCGAACAGTCCAGAGTTCGTTTCATATTCCTGCATCATATGGTATGCGCTGTCCAATTCCCCGCGTTCTATGGAGACATAAACAGGAACAGCAAGCGTTCGGACGCGGTAAGTTCATCTTGCGCCAAACCTTGAGCATGATACAAGTCGGTCATCTGCCCATAGACAGCCATGAGACGTTGGAAGTCGCAGTCACTGCTTAGCGTGTCGGCTTTGTCGATGGCGTCCTGATAGCATTTGAGGGCTTCGGGGGCCTGGCCTTGGTCGCGGTAGGCGCATCCGAGGAGATAGTGGGCACGGACCTGGTCGTTGCGGGTACCGTGGCGGTCGAAGAAGTCGGCGGCGCGGCGGAGGAGGCTGTCGGAGGGCAGCGGGGCGTAGGCACGGTTAAGGCTGTCGGCCTCGTCGAGGAGGGCGAGCATCGCGCGGCGCTGACCACTGTGGCAGGCTGAGAGCATGGTCAGCGCAAGAAATAGGAGAAGCACTCCGTGGGACTTCATCTTTTCGCCAATTGGTCTATCCCACAATCTTGAAGCGCACGCGGAACGAGCGTTCGTGCTCGTCCCAGTTGGTGCCGAGCATCTCGAAGCGGCCTATCTGCGACGTTGAGCGCACATGCTTGCCGATGCAGGGACAGACGTCGTAGTCGCCGATGCGCACCAGGCGAATGGTCTCCGAAGCATCGGCGGGCAGACGTGAAGGGTCTATGCCCTCGGGCAGCTCGTCGCGCGTGACATACTCGAACTTGACGGGCAGGTCCTCCTCAATCAGTTCGTTCATGCGCCGCTCAATCTCGCGCTCCTCCTTGCGGTCGGGCTTATGGTCGAGGTGGAAGCTCATCTTGCTTTTCTTCCGCTCGACATGGGCATTATAGCTGCGCTCACAGCCAAAGAGGCGCTGCATCGTCTGGTTGAGCAGGTGCTCCGCCGTGTGCGCAGGCGGGAACTCTTCCTTGTTGTGGTCGTTCAGGTAGGGTTCGTCGGTCATTATAGTCATAGGTTACAGTATGAATTTCAGCACGATGGCGCCGTGGGCCTCAAGAACCACGCGGACGTCCTGATTGCGACGGAGGCTGGCCTTCAGCGGCTGGCCGCTCAGCAGGTCGACGGCCTCATGCTCGCCTTCAGCGATGTCGAGATAGTCGAAGGCATGGGCGGGCAGACAGATGTCCGGCTCAACGGGCGTGTCGGTGAAGTTGGCCACGACGAGCAACAGCTCGCGGCCGGCCTTGCGCAAGAAGGCATACTGCTCGCGCAGATGAGTGTTGACATACATCAGGTCGAACATCAGGCCTTTGCCGACGGCACGCTCCTGTCTGGCAATGCCGAGCACACGGCTGTAGAGGTCGTAAAGGTCGTTATGCTGAGGCGCCAGTGTCCAGTAGTCGAAGATGGTGGTGCGTCCGCTGATGCCGCTGAAGCCCTCGGCGTCCATGCCGCGCTCGCCCCACTCCTGTCCGGCATAGAGCATGAAGGGCCCCGACTGCAGCAGCGTGCCGACCACCAGTGCCGGCAGGGCTTTGCGGCCGTTGCCCACAAGGAAGTCGCTGGCCAGACGCAGCTCGTCGTGGTTCTCGAGGAAGTAGAGCATGTGCTGACGGATGTCGTCGGTCTGTTGCCAGGCCTGGGTGATGCACTCCGTCGGACGGCGGTGCTGCAGGACATCGCAGAGCGTGTCGTACATGCCCACCTTGTCATACAGGTAGTCGAAGCCTGAGGCCACGTAGTGCCGATAGAGCGACGGACGGTAGACCTCGCCGATGAAGATGACCTCCGGGAAGCGGCTGCGCACCTCGGCGGTGACCCAGGCCCAGAACTCAGGCGGCACCATCTCGGCCATGTCGCAACGGAAGCCGTCGACGCCCTTGGCCGACCAGTAGAGCAGCACGTCGCGCATCTTCAGCCACGTGTCGGGCAGCGGGTCGAAGTGACCGATGCCACCGGCATAGTAGTCGACGCCGTAGTTCAGCTTGACGGTCTCATACCAGTCGTTCTGACCGGGCGCGTTGTGGAAGCAGTCGTTGCCAGTCGCCTTGGCCGGACATTCCGTATATGGCTCTTTCTCACCATGATAGAGGTCAAAGTATGGCGTGAAGGTTTGCCCCGGGCAGTAGTAGAAATTATTATGCGCGGGGTCGAAACCGACGTTCGGGTCGTCGTCCTCGCCTATGTCCCTGACGCCCTCGGGCTTGGCCACACTCTGATACTGACGGGCCACATGGTTAGGCACGAAGTCGATGACGACCTTGAGCCCTGCGCGATGCGTGCGGTTGACAAGCCGCAGGAACTCCTCCATGCGCTTGGGCACGTTCACGGCCAGGTCAGGGTCGACGTCGTAATAGTCGGCCACGGCGTAGGGCGAGCCTGCCCTACCCTTCACCACGGCGGGGTGCTGGCGGGGGATGCCATAGGCGGAGTAGTCGGTCATCGTGGCGTGGCGCAGGATGCCCGTGTACCACACGTGCGTGACGCCGAGCTGCTCGCGCCACTCCTTGAGCCGCGAGGCCGTGTAGTCGTTCATCTTGGCCGAGCCGTTCTCAGCGATGGTGCCGTTAGGCAGACGCGCCTCACAGCGGTTGCCATAGAGACGCGTCAACACCTGATAGATAATTATCTTATTGTTATTCACAATTCTCAACTCTCAATTCCATGCACATTGACATCTCGGTTAATCTTGGCAATCATGCCCTGCAGGGCCTTGCCGGGGCCGCACTCCGTGAAGTCGTCGGCACCGTCGGCGATCATCGACTGCACGCACTGCGTCCAGCGCACGGGGCTAGTCAGCTGGGCAATGAGGTTCTGCTTGATTTCCTCAGGCTGTGTGTGCGGCTGCCCGTCGACATTCTGATAGACGGGGCAGATGGGCTCGCTGAACGTCGTATGCTCGATGGCCTGCTGCAGTTCGTCCTTGGCGGGCTGCATCAGGGGTGAGTGGAAGGCGCCGCCCACCTTCAGCGGCAGGGCGCGCTTGGCACCGGCTTCCTTCAGGCGCGTACATGCCTCGTCAATGGCCTCAATGTTGCCGCTGATGACCAGCTGGCCGGGGTTGTTGTAGTTGGCTGGCACGACGACGCCCTTGCCCAGCTGGCTGACCTCAGCGCAGATCTCCTCAATCTTCTCGTCGGCCAGACCGATGATGGCGGCCATCGTCGAGGGCTGGGCCTCACAGGCTTTCTGCATGGCCATGGCACGGGCATAGACCAGGCGCAGACCGTCCTCAAAACTCAAGGCACCGGCCACCACGAGGGCCGAGAACTCACCGAGCGAGTGACCGGCCATCATGCGCGGACGGTTCTCCTCGGGGTTGTCGTTAGGCGTGGCGCACAACGCGGATATGACGGAGTGCAGGAAGACGGCGGGCTGCGTCACCTTGGTCTGCTTCAGGTCCTCATCGGTGCCCTCGAACATGATGTCGGTGATGCGATAACCGAGAATCTCGTTGGCCTTCTCGAATAGTTCACGTGCTGTCTGGTTCTCATCGTAGAGGTCCTTGCCCATGCCTACGAACTGTGCCCCCTGTCCGGGGAAAACAAATGCTTTCATCTTTTACCTTATTTGTATTTATTATTTTCGCGGTGCAAAGGTACACATTTCTTTCCGTTCGGCAAAATAAATCGTGCAATCTTTGGTTTTTTCACGAATAATCGCTACCTTTGCATTTACTATATGGCACACAATATTCACTTCACCGTCCATCGCAATCCGCTGCCGGATGCCGACGGAAACGACACTTATCAGGTGCGCCAGGCACCTTGGTTCAACATCAATTCAAAGAGTTTCTGCGAGTCGGTCGAGCGTCATCAGATGCTCCGCGCCCACGCCGTAGAGCACGCCCTCATGGCCATCGAGGACGAGCTCGTCAGGCTGTTGCTCGACAACCACCGCGTCCACCTGGGCCAGATTGGTACGTTCTCGCTGAAACTGGGTTTCCGCAAGCGCACCAACAAGGACGGCGAAGAGACGAAGCCCGTGTTCACCAACCCCAACGACATCACGGGCGACGACGTCGTCGTGGAGGGCATCACGTTCGTGCCCGACCGCCGACTGACGGAGACGGTGACGCTCACCCCCTGCCACATGCACAACAGCCTGCCCCGCGGCTCGGTCGGTCATTCGGCCCAATATGGCGACACCGAGATGCGACGGCGCGTGGCTGACTACATCGGCGAGCACGGCTACCTGACCATCCCGCGCCTCCGTCGTGATTTCGGCCTCACGCGCTATATGGCCTACAAGTGGCTGGCCGAACTGACCAAAGGCCAAAATCCCCTCCTGCGAGTTGAGAAGGAGGGCAACACCAAGATCTACCGGTTGATTTGACGAGTGTCCGACAGTAGTCGCCACGTCCGTCGACTACAGTCAACACTATTGCCGACTATAGTCGACACATCTGCCGACTAAAGTCGAACAGTCGGTAAATGCCGCATCGACGGTTCCTGAATCCGTACTATCAGGTCGTCGATGCGGCATTTTATTCATTTCATCCCTACGGCTCGCTATTTTTACGGTTATTCGTTTCGTCGTTTGAAATAAAATTAGTATCTTTGCAGCCAACTATTGGTACGCAGGTGCTCACCTGCGGCCGAGTCGCGGGTGAGACACCCGCGTACCAATGCGAACCAGTGAAATAACTTTAGTTATGTAGAAGCCAACTACACCAAGGAATCATCGGAAGCATGCCGACAAACGGCATGCACAGACAATACAATATGGACAAACATAATTTCGTAACCATCGCCGATCTCACCCGTGAAAAGATCCTCTACATGATTGAGATGGCACAAGAGTTTGAACGACATCCCAACCGCGAACTGCTCAAAGGCAAGGTGGTGGCAACGTTGTTCTTTGAACCGTCAACCCGCACGCGTCTCTCCTTCGAGACGGCTGCCAACCGCTTAGGCGCACGCGTCATCGGATTCGCTGACCCGAAGGTGACCAGCGGCACGAAGGGCGAGACCCTGAAGGACACCATCCTGATGGTGTCGAACTACGCCGACGTCATCGTCATGCGCCACTACATCGAGGGCGCTGCCGTCTATGCCTCGGAGGTGACCCCCGTGCCCATCGTCAATGCCGGCGACGGCGCCCACCAGCACCCCTCGCAGTGCATGCTCGACCTCTACTCCATCTATAAGACACAGGGCACGCTCGACAACCTGAACATCTACATGGTGGGCGACCTGAAGTACGGGCGCACCGTCCACTCGCTGCTCATGGCCATGCGCCACTTCAACCCGACCTTTCACTTCGTGGCGCCCAAGGAGCTGGCCATGCCGAAAGAATACAAACTCTACTGCGACGAGCACGGCATCAAGTATCAGGAGCACACGGCCTTCAACGAAAAGATCATCCAGGATGCCGACATCCTCTATATGACACGTGTGCAGAAGGAGCGCTTCAGCGACTTGATGGAGTATGAGCGGGTGAAGAACGTCTACATCCTGACGCGCGACATGCTGCGGCTGGCCAAGCCGACGATGAAGATCCTGCACCCCCTGCCCCGCGTGAACGAGATTGCACAGGACGTCGACGACAATCCGCACGCCTACTACATCCAGCAGGCCGGCAACGGACTCTTCGCCCGCGAGGCCATCTTCTGCGACGTGCTGGGCATCGGGCTCGAACAAGTTAAGAACGACAAAACCATCATAGCATGAATAAGAAAGAACGCCTCGTGGCCGCCATTGAGCACGGCACCGTGATTGACCATATACCCGCCGACAAGACTTACCAGGTGGCTCAGCTGCTGGGCCTGTTCGACCTGAAGACACCCGTCACCATCGGCATCAACTATCCCTCGCTGAAGGTGGGCAACAAGGGCATCATCAAGGTGTCGGACAAGTTCTTCACCGACCAGGAGATCTCGCGCCTGTCGGTGGTGGCGCCGAACGTGATCCTCAACATTATCCGCGACTATGAGGTGGTGGAGAAGAAGACGGTCGTCACGCCCGACGAAATCAAGGGCATCGTGCGCTGCAACAACCCGAAGTGCATCACCAACAACGAGCCGATGCACACCCACTTCCACGTCAATGGCAACGTGCTGACCTGCCATTACTGCGAGAAGGAACAGGACATCAACAAGGTCGAGCTCGTTTAATATAGAAAAAGAATGATAGGAATGAAAACATTGTTGCTGTTTGGGCTGGGCGGCCAGGAGGTGCTGCTCATCGCCCTCGTAGTGCTCCTGCTGTTTGGCGGTGCCAAGATTCCCGAACTGATGAAAGGATTGGGCAAGGGCGTCAAGAGCTTCAAGGAGGGCATGAAGGAAATTGACGACGAGGTAAAAGAAGGATGACTGACACAGGACAGGGCACCTTCTGGGAGCATCTCGACGTGCTGCGAGGCGTCATTCTGCGCGTGCTCGCCGTCGTGGTGGTGCTTGGTGTCGTGGCATTCTGCCTCAAGGACTGGCTGTTTGCTGTCGTGCTGGCGCCCCGTTCGAGCGACTTCATCAGCTATCGGCTGTTGGACGTCGAGCCGTTCTGCCTGCACCTGATGAACACGGGCCTGACTGAGCAGTTCATGACCCACATGCGTGTGGCACTCTACGCCGGACTGCTCTGTGCCTTGCCATACGTGCTCTATGAACTGTTCCGCTTCGTGTCGCCCGGGCTCTATGCGGACGAGCGGCGGGCGGCCATGCAGATTGTCACGTCGTCCTACGTGATGTTCGCCCTGGGCACGCTGGTGAACTATTTCGTCATCTTCCCGCTGACGGTGCGCTTCCTTGGCACATATCAGGTGAGTCCCGATGTCGACAACATGCTGACGCTGAAAAGCTATATCGACACGCTCATCTCGATGAGTTTCGTCATCGGCGTCGTCTTCGAGTTGCCCGTCGTCTGTGCTATTTTAGGACGTCTGGGGCTAATCAACGGCAAGATGATGCGCCAGTATAGACGACATGCCGTGGTGGCCATCCTCATCGTGGCAGCCATCATCACGCCCACGACCGACGTATTCACGCTGATGGTGGTGAGCCTGCCTATTTGGCTGCTCTACGAGGTGAGCATACTTATTGTGAGATAAGAGATAAGGGATAACAGATAAGAGATAAGAGATATATGTTAAGAAAAATCAGAATCTTGCTGGCTACGGTCATGTTCGTGGGACTCGCACTGCTGTTCCTCGACTTCACCGGCACGCTGCACGTGTGGTTCGGCTGGATGGCTAAAATCCAATTCCTGCCGGCCGTGATGGCACTTAACGTGGGCGTCATCGTGGGGCTCATCGTCCTGACGCTTATTTTCGGGCGCATCTACTGCTCGGTCATTTGTCCGCTGGGCATACTCCAGGACATATTCGGCAGATTAGGACTGAAGGCTAAGAAGAACCGCTACACCTACTCGAAGGCCGTGTCGTGGCTGCGCTATGGTGTGCTGGCCGTGTTCATCGTCGCCCTCGTGGCCGGCGTCGGCTCGCTGGTGCAGTTGCTGGCGCCCTACAGCGCCTTCGGCCGCATCATGACCATGCTGCTGCAACCCCTGTGGATACTGGGCAACAATGTGCTCGCCGCCACCGCCGAGCGGTTTGACAGCTACGCCTTCTATTCGGTCGACGTATGGATGAAGTCGCTGCCCGTCTTCATCGTGGCATTGGTCACGCTGGTCGTGCTCTTCGTTCTCGCGTGGCGTGGCGGCCGCACCTATTGCAACACCATCTGCCCTGTTGGCACCATGCTATCGTTCTTCGCTCGCTTCTCACTATTGAAGATTCGCTTTGACACCGACAAATGTCGCGCCTGCTCGCTTTGCACGAAGAACTGCAAGGCCTCCTGCATCGACTATAAGAACCATAAGGTGGACTATTCGCGCTGCGTCGTCTGCGGCAACTGTATCGACAAGTGCAAGTTTGGGGCACTGAGATATGGGAGACCCACCAGCCCCAGCCCCACCCCCTCTTCCCGCCGCTCCTTCCTTCTCGCCTCGGCCATGCTCACCACGGCTGCATTGGCTCAGGAGAAGAAAAAGGTTGACGGCGGACTGGCCGTTCTCGAGAAGAAACAGGCTCCCAAGCGCACCACACCTCTGACACCGCCGGGCTCGCTCTCGGCTCAGAATCTGGCCCAGCGCTGCACGGGCTGTCAGCTTTGTGTGTCGGAATGTCCCAACGGCGTGCTGCGGCCATCGACCGACCTGATGCACCTTATGCAACCGACCATGTCGTATGAGCGCGGCTACTGTCGCCCGGAGTGCACCCGCTGTTCTGACGTCTGTCCCACCGGGGCTATCAAGCCCATCGACGGCGTTGAGAAGTCGAGCATCCAGATTGGCCATGCCCAATGGTACCACTGGTATTGCCTGCCCGTCACCGATGACGTGGAGTGCGGCAACTGTGCCCGCCACTGCCCGACGGGAGCCATCGAGATGGTGCCCCTCCACCCCGACGACGACCTCTCGCCCATGGTGCCATCGGTCAACGAAAGCATATGCATCGGCTGCGGTGCCTGCGAGCATCTCTGTCCTGCACGTCCCGTTGCTGCCATTCAGGTGGTAGGTCATGAAGTTCACAAATACATTTAAGCACGCCATGGAGAAGAAAGATATTTCACGCCGTTCCTTCCTGAAACTCATGGGAGCAGGGTCGGCTGCCGCATTGGCCGCCTGCGTCGGAAAGAAGTCAGACGACACGGACACGCTCACGGAACCGCCTGTGGGCCAGATGACCTACCGCCAGCACCCCAAGACGGGCGAACAGGTGTCGCTCCTGGGCTACGGCATGATGCGCCTGCCGACCGTGACCGGCGAAGGTTCGGCACGCGAGACTAAAGACGGCATAGACCAAGAGATGGTGAACCGCCAGGTGGACTATGCCATTGAGCACGGGCTGAACTACTTCGACACGTCGCCCGCCTACTGCCAGGGTCTCTCGGAGCACTGCACGGGCATTGCCCTGAGCCGCCATCCCCGCGAGAAATTCCTGATTGCCACCAAGTTGTCGAACTTCAACGACGCCACATGGAGCCGCGAAGCCTCCATCGAGATGTACCACAACTCGATGAAGGAACTGCAGGTGGACTATATCGACTACTACCTGCTCCACGGCATCGGCATGGGCGGCGACGGCATGGAGGCACTGCGCGAACGCTTCATCAGCAACGGTCTCTTAGACTATCTGATGGAGGAGCGCCGCCAAGGTCGCATACGCCATCTGGGATTCTCCTATCATGGCGACATCAAGGTCTTCGACTATCTGCTGGAGCATAACGACGAATACCAGTGGGACTTCGCTCAGATTGAGCTGAACTACCTCGACTGGAACTATGCCAACGAGATTAACCAGCGCAACACCGACGCCTCCTACCTCTACGAGGAACTGCACAAGCGCGGCATCCCGGCGGTCATCATGGAGCCCCTGCTGGGCGGACGACTGGCCAAGGTGCCACAGTATGTCGTCAACGAACTGAAACTGCGCGATCCTGAGCGCAGCGTGGCCTCATGGGCTTTCCGCTATGCAGGTACGCCCGAGGGCGTGCTGACCGTGCTAAGCGGCATGACTTTCATGGAGCATCTGAAAGACAACCTTGTGAGCTATTGTCCCCTGCAGCCCCTCAGTGAGGAGGAACAGCGATGGCTCGACACTACCATCGCCCACCAGATGATGGAGGAGGGCACCATCCCCTGCAACGACTGCAAATACTGCATGCCCTGCCCCTACGGTGTCGACATTCCCTCCATCTTCGTCCATTACAACAAGATGAAGATTGACGGCCGGCTGCCCGAGGATGCCGGCGATCCGACCTACCGTGAGAACCGCCGCCGCTACCTCATCGGCCTCGACCGCTCCGTGTCACGCGACCGCCAGCCCGACCACTGCATCCAGTGTGGCCAATGCGTTCCCCATTGTCCGCAGAACATCCGCATCCCCCGTGAGCTGGCCCGCATCGACAAGTTTATTGAGGAACTGAAGCGCCAAGGTAAATAGCCACAGTAAATAAAATGTGTACGGCCCGATTATACAAAGCGTATAACCGGGCTGTACTGTGTATAAGAGGAATGCTCCGTCAAAGGCTTCAGCCGCAGTGGAAGTATTGCTCGACGAGCTTCTGAATCTCCTCGGGGTTGTCGGCAATGTCAGCGCGGAGGGTGCGGTCGTCAAAGGCACGCAGCTGAGCGATGATGCCGTCGATCATGGCGGGGCTGAAGACACCCTGCTCCTCAAAAACGGCGCGTTTCTGCTCCAGACAATCAGCCGAGGCCACGCAACTGTCGGGCAGCTGTGCCAACTGAGCGAGCCGGTCGGCATTCTCTGCGTCGTGGATGTTCACGTTGACATAGTTTCTTTCAGCCACCTCAAGGGCATTCGCCATCTCAAAGCCGTGACGACAGGCCACGCAGAGGCCGGCCAATAGCTGATAGAGGTCGGCAGAGCCGTCGGGCGAGCGCATCTCAACGGTCTGCTTGCCGCTCATGTCGCGATCCTGAACGGTCTCCAAGGGGTTGGCATTGGCCGACATATCGACACCGGCGGCCCAGCCGAGGGGCACGCGGACGAGCACCGAGCGGTTGCGGTCGCCCCAGCAAACGTTGGTGGGTGCCTCCTGATGGGGCACGAGGCGGAAGTAGCTCGTGGGATTCTTATTACCGAAGGCCGTGATAGCAGGCGCAACGTCCATCATGCCGGCAATCATGCGGCGGGCGTCGTCGCTGAGCACGCCGTCGCTCAGCATCTGGTTGTGTCCGTCCTTGGTCATGCGCATGTGGATGTGGAGACCACTGCCGGCCTTGCCCGTCGTAATCTTCGGAGCAAAGGTGACATCGTAGCCCTCCTCGTAAGCCATGTTGCGGATGACCCACTTGGCCAGCATCAGCTGGTCGGCAGCCTGCTCTACGGGCACAGGCAGGAACTCTATCTCGTTCTGCTCGTAGGTCAGTCCGCCGAGGGTGAAGTTGCCCACCTCGGAGTGGCCGTACTTGATCTGTCCACCCGTCTGGGCAATATATTTCATGCAGCGGGTGCGGAAAGCGTTGGTCTTGGCGTATGGAGAAGACTCATGATAGCCGTGCTGGTCGATGGCGGGGAACACTTCCTCATCGGACGAAATGACATAGTATTCCAGTTCGCCCATGGCCTCAAACTGCATGCCCGTCACCTTCGTGAAGGCTTCCGAAGCCTTGCGTAGCGTCTGTTCCGGAGCGCTGGACAAAGGCTGCCCGTCCTTGTCGAAGAAGGAGCAGAGCATGGAGAGCGTGGGGATGTCGGCAAAGGGATCAAGGAATGCAGTGCGGAAGCGGGGCAAGACATAGAGGTCGCTGGAACCGGCCTCGATGAACGAGAAGAGGCTCGAGCCGTCGACACGCTCGCCGCAGGTGAGGATGGTGTCGAGATAGGCCAGATTGGTGATGACGAAATTGAGCGTCTTGAGCTTGCCGTCGCCACCGGGATACATGAAGTTGATCATGCGTATGTCGTTCTCGCGTACGTACTTGATGATATCAGCTTTGGTCAATGTTTCTGCCGGTTTCTGAAGGAAAGCCACCACGGGGTTGGCATTCAGGATGAGTTGGTCGTTATTCATAGTAATGTATAATTTAAAAGGTTTATAGATTGTGAGGCAAAGGTAATCATTTAAATTGAAACGGCAAAATCGAGTAGGAGGAAAATGAAGTAGTTTTCCTCCTACTTCATTTTCCGACCT
>FLNY01004596.1_pt1 | contig 12589 bp, 13 predicted proteins | sample 1140381 | NCBI WGS metagenome assembly FLNY01 (sample SAMEA3878172, study PRJEB12797) | bioreactor metagenome | biome: Moose rumen | place: Sweden | collected 2011-10
AAGTTTAAATTTTCCAGAAAAATTTTTTCCTCAATCAAAATTTCTTTTTCACCGGCGGGCGTAAATTTTCCGGCTTGAATATCTTCAGCAAGCTTTGTTTCAGGAAAAGCCGTCATTGTGTTAATCAGAATTGTATCGGGTTTAATTTCGTTGACAAGGTCGGCGGAGGCAATGGCGCACTCTTCGCCGCGTCCTTTTCCTGCCGTGCCGAGCATTAGCATATCCATATGGCGAATTTGTAAATCATTCAGCCTGCCGCATTGTTCACGAATATCTGAAACGCTATTACCTTTGTTGAGAAATTTTAAAACATCATCAAGTCCGCACTCAACGCCTACATATAAATCATTGACGCCCAAATTTTTCAGCCTTTTCAAATTTTCGTCAGTTTTGGCTTTAATGTTTCTAACTGCCGCGTACATTGTGAAAATTTCAATGTTCGGCAGATATTTTTTTACAAGCGTGATAATTGCTTCAAGCCGCTTTGCCGAAATTGCGAAAGGATCTGCGCCAACAAAATAAATTCGCCGAAATTTTTTGCTGTATTCGCCCGCGTCAAATAAAATTTCATTAAGCCAATTTTCAATTTCTTCTTGTGACAAAATACGAAATTTTACATTGTGATACATTGAGCAAAATCTGCAACTTGGATTGTGGCTGCAACCTTCAGTAACGGGCAGTAAAAGCGTATTCGCCTCAATCGGCGGTCTGTAAATTGTTCCGTTATATTTCATAATATCACCTGCATTTTTTTCTTGGCAAAATTCAAAATAGTTTTGCCGTCCATTAAACCGTAAGCCTTCATTCCGAGTATATCAATCGGCGTATTTGGGCAAATTTCCTGTATTTTTTTGCTTGAATGAAAACACAGCGGCTCCAGTAAAATAATATCTGCGTCGATTTTTCGCAGTTCGTAAATTTCAGAAAGTGAAAGTGCCGCAACTTCGCAAGGATAATTTTCTGAAATTGCCACTTCCTGAATTTTTTCGGCAACCATTGCGGCGAACGCTCCCCGCGAGCACATTGAATGTACCAAAACAATTTTTTTCATTGACAGCACCGCCCGCACAATTTTACATAATGGGATTTTCTTCACGGTGGCGGCGCAAAGTTTCTTCGCCGACGTTGTCAATAATTTTTTGTATACCGTCAATCAGTTCAAATTTTTGTTCCGGCAATTCGGCGCGGACGAAAAACGGCATTGAAATATGATCTGAAAGAAAAATTGTTTCGTTGCTAAGTTTGCGGAGAAATTCCTGCATTTCTTGAAGGCGTTCAATTTCGGTTGCCTCTTCAAATTTGCCTTTAGTTTTTTGGTAATAAAGCGGCGTGTGCGGTACTAAAGTCAAAGAAGAAACTTCAATCATTGAAATTTTTATTCCGTCGTAAAGTTCGGCGGTTTTCTGCGCGTGACTCAAGCCGTAATTTTTGCCGCCAATTCCATTTAAAAAATTTGCGATAATTGAAAAATCTGCCGCAGTCAATTTTTCAAGTTGCTCTCGCGCAGTTTTAGCGTCGTAGCCTTTATTGACGCGCTTTAAAATTTCGTCGTCGCCACTTTCAACGCCAATGTAAGGGCTGGAAAATCCCGCGTCCTTCATATTTTTCAACTGCTCCACCGTTTTATCAAGAAAATTATCAATCCTTGCGTAGCCGCCAATAGTTTGAACGCTTGGCACGTATTTTTTCAAAAGTTCGGCAACCTTCATTAAAGTATCATAAGTTGTTGCAAATCCGTCCGCGCCTTGCAAAAAAATTCTTGTCGGTGCCCCAAAATATTTTGGAATTTCTTTTATATCCGCCTCAATTTCTTCAATCGCCGAAAATTTAAATTTGGCTGATTTGAAGTAAGCACAGAATTTGCAGAGATTATGGGAGCAGCCGCTGGTTACTTGCAAAAATCCTGAATTTGCCTCGAAAGGCGGGCGATTTATTCCGCTTGTAAAATGCATTTAAATTCCCCTCCTCAAATTGAAAATACACTGATGAAATTTTGTATTGTAACACGAATTACAGGAAACGCACGACGAAGGCTTTAAATTGCCGCTTTGCCAACGATTTATCAAATTTGGTTCACGAATAAGCGGGCGTGACATTGATAAAAATTCAATCGCCGTTTCATTCAAAGTTTTATTCATTTCCTCAAAACTGCGATGCCCGCCGACCAAAATTATTTTTAAATCCGGCAACGAATTTTTCACGGCAACCGCTAAATTTTTAAAGTAACCTTCATTGACAAAAACTTTTGCATCGCGTGAAGTATAATTGCCGCTGATTTCTACCGCGTCAATCCCGTGCAACTTCATAACTTCGCAAGCCGCAATACAATCTTCAATTCGCAAGCCGCCCTGTGTAAAATCGTCGCCGTTAATTTTGGCGATTATACAAAAATCTTTGCCAACTGCATTTCTTACGGCGTCGAGAATATCGCCTAAAATTTTTGCACGTTTTTGAGAGTTGCCGCCGTATTCGTCGCCGCGCTGATTGTAAAGCGGGCTGATAAATTTACTCAAAAAGAAAAAATGCGCCGCGTGAATTTGTAAACCGTCGTAACCTGCCGCCTTTGCACGAATTGCCGCCGCTTTAAAAAGTTCAGCAACTTCAGAAATATTTTCGGCTGAAAGTTTGTTAATTGGAATTTGATAAAGTTCGTCGCCAATGTAGAAAACTGAATCGACAATCGCCGCCTGAAGAAAAATTTTTGCGCCGTGTTCGTGTACCGCGTCGGTTAATTTTTTGTGTTGCGAAATAAAATTATCTGAATGAAATTGCACAATTCCTTCAATTAGGTTATCGTGCGGCGAAATTGTAGTAATTCCCGTGATAATCGCTCCAACGCCGCCCGCCGCAAGTTCAGAATAAATTTCATAAAGCGGCGCGGTTAAATTGCCTTCATCATCAGCCGCCGCCCCCCACGTTGCCGAGCGAAAAATTCTGTTTTTCAATTCAAGTTGATTTAATTTAACTTTGTCGAAGATGTTTTTCATTTTGAATTTCTCTCCTAAAATCTTTACAAAATTTTTTAGCCAAATTATAATCGTCAAAAATAAGTTCGCAAGGAGCCAATTTTTTATGGCTTGCCGCTTTTTTTCTGGGCTTAATTGGAGTGATTTTATGGCAAAAAAATTCGACGCCGATAAAAGCGTCTACGATAACAAATGCCCAATTTTGTACACGGTGGAAATTTTTTCTTCAAAATGGAAAATTCCAATACTTTGGTACTTGACTGAAAGTGAAAATAATACCCTGCGCTACAGAGAATTACAGCGAAAAGTTACGGGAATTACTGAAACAATGCTTACAAAGTGTTTGAAGGAATTGGAACAGGCAAAAATAGTAAATCGCCAGCAGTACAATACCATTCCGCCGATTGTCGAATATTCTTTGACGAAACGCGGAAAATCTTTAATCCCCGTGTTAAATTTAATGTCAAATTGGGGCGAAACGCAAATGAAATTGGACGGCGTACTTTAAAAATTACTGGAAGGATAAATTTATTGCTGAAAAAATTTGAACTGCTAATGGTAAATTTTTCAATTATAGAAATACGTTTTCCTTTGTAAATTTTAACTGCTACGCAAGCCGCGCCAAATTGAAAATTTTCTTGACAGCGATAGGTTACATTTTTTAAAATCAAATTGAAAAATTTTTTGGAAGAAGGGCTATTTTATGCGGTTTAAAAATCCTATCGGCAAATTTAAATTTTCAGAATTGGGATCTCAACTGCCGTCGTTATGTTTGTTGATTATGACGCTTGTTGCGGCGTTTGCCTCACTTTATGCCGGCGGTAACGGCAGCAAAGCAATTTTATCCTGCTACGGCTGACAAGGAAAAATTTGAACAACTAAAAAAAAGATATGAAGATAACATCGCTAAATATGAAACGAGAAAACAAGAAGCTAAAGAAAGAGCCGAGCGAAATGAAGCAGATCGAGAAACATTTCTTGAATTGAAAGTAGCCTTTGCAGATGCAGTTATTCTTTTACAAGTTGGAATTTTATTTATTTCTTTGGCAAATTTAACAAAGCAAGCTTACTTTTTCCTTTTTGGAGTAGCATCGGGAGTTATCGGGATATTTAAGTTTGCAATTTTAATGATTTAAAAAAATTTTTTACAGAAAATTTATTTTCAGCCGTAAGTAACATTGCGGCTAATTTTTTTGTCCAAAATCGCCGCCACATTAAATTTATAGACAATGAACGAATTTTGAATCATACTTTTTTAGGATAAAAAATATTCGCCTCAATCGGAGGTCTTTAGATAGTACCATCATAATTCATAAAATCATTTGCATTTTTTCTTGGCAATGTTCAAAATAGTTTTGCCGTCCATTAAACCGTAAGCCTTCATTCCAAGTATATCAATCGGCGTATTTGGGCAAATTTCCTATATTTTTTTGCTTGAATGAAAACACAACGGTTCCGGTAAAATTATATCTGCGTCGATTTTTCGCAGTTCGTAAATTTCAGAAAGTGAAAGTGCCGCAACTTCACAAGGATAATTTTCTGAAATTGCTACTTCCTGAATTTTTTCGGCACCATTGCGGCGAACGCTCTCCGCGAGCACATTGAATGTACCAAAATAATTTTTTTCATTGACAGCACCGCCCGCACAATTTTATATAATGGGATTTTCTTCACGTCTTCACGATAACGGCGCAATTTTTCCTCTCCGACGTTGTCAATAATTTTTTGTATACCGTCAATCAGTTCAAATTTTTGTTCCGGCAATTCGGCGCGTACGAAAAACGGCATTGAAATATGGTCTGATAGAAAAATTGTTTAGTTACTAAGTTTGCGAAGAAATTCCTGCATTTCCTGAAGACGTTCAAATTTGTTTGCCTCTTCAAATTTGCCTTTCGTCATTTGATATTGACACTCATAACGGCTAAATCCGGCAGGATTTTACGACGAGTATGATAAATTCTATATCTCCAGACTGTAAATGGATAGAAAATTTATTTTCATAATAATCTATACGGCAAATCCACTTTTCGGAATTGTCGTATATAAAAACTTCAAGCAATGATTTATTTTTCTTATATTTCAATTCTTGATTATTAAGGCAATCGTGGACAAGCGTTTGATGAGTGCCACAAGTAGCGGCAGAATTTCTACGGGAGCAGAGGGGATTTATTATTATTTGGCACAATAGAATTTAAAACTTTAATCCAAAAAATTTCACGTTCATTAAGCGGGATATTAATTTTTGCAGTACTCAATGAATTTTAATGGTAAAATTCTCCACTACACATTGGCGCATTGCTTGCCAAGCTGTTGTATAAAAATTTTTCTATAGGCTGTTTTGTTTGACTAACATACAATTTGCTGTTTCATTTGTTTGTAACTTTGTAGACTTTATAAATTGTCATAAAAATTATTTTTAAAATTATAATAAGAAATTGCTACATTTGATAAGGACAGGAACTTCAAAAAATCTCTACAGAAATTCTGGAAATTCTTGAATGTCTGCTACTGATTCAAAATGGCAAAAATTCTCTGATTCTGTAAAGCCACAATTTACAGTTACGATTTAGTTGACACCCCCATAGCTAAAGCAAATATTTTTACTCATCACATTTACAGGGGAATTCTTGAAACTATAAAATGTCTAGTTTCAAACGTCGATTCTTTATTTCGCTTTTAGGCTAACCGCTTTTTTGAATTACGCGCCGCCGCACACTCGTGACTTTAGGCGTGAGTTAGGTAGCGCAATATTGAAAAATTCTTCAAAAGTTTTAAAATAATCACCAACTAAAGAAATACTGAAGAAAGGAGAAGTCTTGCGCTGACGGTTGCTGAAATCGAAAATCAAGTGCCTTATCTAGCAAGAAATAGGTTGCTTGTACCAACCTCTGGGCAATTTAAAGACCTTGCAAAGTTATAAAGTGCTAGTGCATATATACAAACGAACCGTAGGAACTACGGAGATAGCTTGGTAATGAAGTGGGCAATGGCTCACTAATCCCGAGAAATCCGAGATTTTAATCGTGGGAGGTTCAGTTTAGTTTTGATGACTTAAAAAGTCAATATTGCGGCTTATATGCTTTTACTCCGCTTTTCGATAAAATCAAACAGATTGAAGGCACTAAAAATTTTTCCGATCAAAGAGAAAAGCCCCGCCAAAAAAGCAGGGCTTTTTTCTGTATAGACTATAAAAACAATCAAGAATAGCTTTAAAATACTACAGGAGATTAATCACTCCGGTAAATAAATTAATTCCCGAAGGTACGTCACGAATCACAAAAAGAAATGGTCTGTCGGCGCAAAAATAAATAATTTTCGGTACACCCGGAATTGCTGTTGCAAGCATTTCAATTTCAGTAACGGCGGCAGCCTCAGTGCCTTTTTCGTCAACTTTAATTTTTGCTTGATGAGTGGCGTTACTGATTTTTAGTTGAGTATTTTTGATAATATTGGAAAATTCGGCGGAATTTGTAAAGGCGCGGCGAATTCCCATTTTCTTTAAATCTTCATTAAGATCATTTTTTATATCGAGTTCAAATTTGGGAATGAAAACTGCAACGGTATCTTGAAAAATTGGCGCGTTTTGTAAATTCCTCAAAAAATTTTCTCTATAAGAAATTTCTTCAGCGTTCCAACTTTCGGCAATGCTTAAATCGTTTTCATTGTAGGAATTTTTTTCATTATTTGAACGACCGGGATTTTTTTCAGTGCGCGGCAAAATTACATACATTGCTACAACTTCGCCGCCATCTTCAAGTTTTTTGTAAGGCATTTCAATTCCCATGTATTTTTCATCAGCGTAATAACGAATTTCATTTTGGAAACTTTGCGACATCATTTGAACTTTACTTTTAGAGCCGTCCCTGTTGAAAAAATCTGATTTCCAAGTGTCTGTTGCCTTAAATGGATTTTCCCAATCGCCTTTAAAGTAAATGACGTTCAATAAATCCAAAACGGTACTTTCAGTAACTAAAGATTTATAATTTGAAATAAAATTGTTGGTTTTTTCAGCAACGAAATTTTTAATTCGGCGTTTTTCGCCGCCCAAATTGCCTTCAAAATTTGCCGTGTCAACTTCGGAGCCGTAAATATTTTCTACAACGTCTTTAAATTTTGGATTAATTCCCTTGCCGATAAATTTTTTGTCAATGAGAATTAAATTTGACTCGTTTAAAATTCTGCCGCCGGTGTATTCATTTTCCATAACTTCACGAAAATTTTTAAAGCCGTCGTTAAGCATTTGAATATTTTTTGCGTCAAGTGCGGCTAGAATTTCTTTTTGAGTAGTACCCTTTGCGCCGTTTGCAACGATTGAAAAAGCGGCGGCGATACTGTAGGGCGAATAGAAAATATTTTTATTTTTGTCAAGATTTTTGAAGTAATTCCAGTTGAAAATATTTACACTTTCAGAAAATTCTTCAAGCCCTGCGCGAGTTTCTGCAGCAAAAACTTTTGAACTTGTCAACATAAAAATTATTAAAACCAAAACGCTAAAAATTTTCAATTTTCTACCCCCTAGTCTTTAATCTTTAAACTTTGCGGCGCGGCGGGCGGTTGCCGTTTCTGTCATTGGAATTTGAATTTCTGCCGAAAGAATTTCTATCTGAAAATTTTTTTTCCGGAAGTTTTTTATCTGAAGTTTTTCTATCAGAAATATTTCTGTCTGAATTTGGTCTATCCGGAGTGCGGCGAACGTTGCGATTTAAATCAGCGGGCGTCAAAGTTGCCTTGTGGCTTACATTAACTTTGCCGCGTTCGTCAATTTCGATAATTTTTACAGTTAAAGTATCGCCGACTTTTACAACATCTTCAACTTTTTCGACGCGGTTAAATGAAAGTTGCGAAATGTGGCAAAGTCCTTCACGTCCGGGCAATAAATCCACAAACGCGCCGAAACTTTCAATTCTGGTAACGGGGCAATTTTCGTAAACTTCGCCAACTTCAAAATCGTGAATGACGTCTTCAATCATCTTGAGAGCTTTTTTAATTCCCTCAACGTCTTGTGAAGTAACAAAAATCCCGCCGTCGTCTTTAATGTCAATCGTAACGCCGGTTTCGTCAATAATTTTGTTAACCATTTTACCGCCCGTGCCGATAACTTCACGAATTTTTTCAACGGGAATTTTAATAGTCATAACGCGCGGCGCGTAAGGCGAAAGATCTTCTGCAGGTTCGCTAATACATTCAAGCATTTTTTCAAGAATAAAACTTCTGCCGCGTTTAGCCTGCGCGAGTGCGTCGCTTAAAATTTCACGGGTAATTCCGGCAATTTTAATATCCATCTGAATTGCGGTAACGCCTTCAGTTGTCCCTGCAACTTTGAAATCCATATCGCCGAGTGCGTCTTCCATTCCTTGAATATCAGTTAAAATTGTGTGCTTATCGCCGTCTTTAACCAATCCCATTGCAACGCCGCTGACAGGGCGTTTAATTTTTACGCCGGCGTTCATCAAACTTAAAGTACTGCCGCAAACACTGCCCATTGAACTGGAGCCGTTACTTTCCAAAACTTCAGAAACAAGGCGGATTGTGTAGGGAAATTCTTCAATAGGCGGGATAACGGGTTCAAGTGCGCGTTCGGCAAGTGCGCCGTGTCCAATTTCACGTCTGCCGGGACTGCGCGACGGGCGCGCCTCTCCTACTGAAAAACCCGGAAAATTATAATGGTGCATATAGTGTTTAGTAAATTCCGGGTCTAAGCCGTCAACAATTTGTTCATCGCCGATTGATCCTAAAGTTGCAATTGTCAAAACTTGAGTTTGTCCGCGCGTAAAAAGTCCGCTGCCGTGAGTGCGTGCAAATAATCCAACTTCACAAGTTATAGGGCGTACTTCCTCAAGTTCTCTGCCGTCGGGGCGAATTTTTTCATGAGTTATCATTTTGCGCACGACGTCTTTTTTGACTTTGTAAAAGACTTCGCCAATTTCTTGCTCGGCAGTTGGATATTCTTCAGCAGGGAATTTTTCCAACAATTCGGCGGTAATTTCTTCCTGCACTGCGTCAACTGCGGCATCTCTTGCAAGTTTGTCGGGGTTTCTAACTGCCTCATCAATTCTTTCCGGCGCAATTTCACGGACTGCCGCCTCAATTTCTTCATTGGGGTGGAAAAGCGGATAATCAGCTTTTTCTTTACCAACTGCGGCGATAATTTCATTTTGGAAGGCAACAAGTTTTTTAATTTCTTCGTGTCCAAATAAAATTGCCTCAAGTACAACTTCTTCAGGTAATTCCTTAGCCCCCGCCTCAACCATCATAACCGCGTCAGCACTGCCGGCAACCATTAAATCTAAATCTGAATTTTCGGCTTGTTCCTGCGTGGGATTGATAATAAATTTTTCGTCAACTCTGCCTACACGCACGCCGGCTATTGGTCCGTTGAAAGGAATATCAGAAATGCAAATTGCGCAGGATGCGCCGAGCATTGCGGGAATTTCAGGCGCGTTATCGGCGTCGTAACAGATAACAGTTGCCGTAACTTGTACATCATTTCTAAAACCTTCAGGAAATAGCGGGCGAATTGGTCTGTCAACTAATCGACTGCGTAAAATTGCGCTTGTTTGAGGGCGTCCCTCGCGCTTGTGAAAACTGCCGGGGATTTTGCCGCTAGAATACATTTTTTCTTCATAATCTACAGTCAAAGGGAAAAAATCTGCGCCTTCACGCGGCTTGGCTGATGAAGTTACAGCCACTAAAACTGCCGTATCGCCGTAACGTACCAAAACTGCGCCGTTAGCTTGTTTTGCCATTTTTCCCTGTTCAACAATTAATTTTCTGCCGCCAAGTTCTGTTTCAAATAAATTCATTAAAAATTTTTCCTCCTCAAATATTAATCAGTCTAAATTTCGACACTGAAAAAAATCTTCCTGTATTTGTAGTGTAATTACTGTAACGAAAAAATTTTTTTAAAATTAGCTTGACAAATCGTTTTTTTTTTTATAATTTCTCAAATTTTTTAAGGAGGTGTTTAAAATGGCATTCTGGAAAAATGCACTGTGGGTAGCGTCTATTATTGTTACAAGTGGCGCAACTCTACTTATTCCGCCGCCTGCAGATGATAAAGATGAAGATGCTGATAGTGATGATGACAACGATAATGACGATTAAATTTTTGTGTTTACCATTGAAAAAAAGGCTCTTGCAGAAATGCAGGGCTTTTTTTGTTTGACAACTTCGCGCAGTTTTAAAATTAAAAAAGCCCGCCTTTTGAGCGGGTTATTTTTTATTTCAAAAGAATTTAAACTCCACGATTCATTAAAGAAATTAATGAATTTATAATTCCAAAAACCGCGTAGGTTGAAAAAATCGCCGTCAAAATTCCTTGTATTGGAAATTGTTTAGTGAAAAAAACAATCGCTGCAAACATTGCTATTGCAAAAATTTTTGACAACAGAAAAATTTTTTCGCCGCCGTCGCCTTTAAAATTTGGGTAATGCACGTGGCTAACCATCAGATAAGCTACGATTATAATTGTGATAGGATAAGTCAAGCCGAAATTTACAGGCTGAATATTAAGCGCAGTAAAAAGCAAAGTAGTTGTTGCAACAATGCAACCGCCCGCCGGTATCGCAAGCCCCATAAAATATCCGTGTACAATGTCGGTTGAAACGTTAAAACGTGCAAGCCGCCACATTCCACACAGCGCAAAAATTATCGCTGCCGCCTTGCCAATGTAGCCGAAATTGTGCAAGCAGAAACTGTAAGCCAAAAACGCCGGCGCAATTCCAAAACTGCCTAAATCGCAAAGTGAATCCATTTCTTTACCAAATTCAGATGCTACGCCTAACGCCCGCGCTATTCTGCCGTCTAAGCCATCCGCCACCAATGCCAACAATATAAAAATGGAGCCGTAAAAATAATCGCCCTCGTACGTTGCCAAAATCGATAACATTCCAAAAAATAAATTTGCCGCCGTACAAAGATTAGGTATCATCGCCTTCAATGAAAATTTCTCCTTCGCCGAAATTTTAGAGACTAAGGAATAAAGCCTAAAGACTAGGGGCTGTTGAAAAAAGCCGCCAAAAATCAATTTTAACGGGGCTTTTCTTTTGTTTTAATATAAAAGTACCCTTGAGCTTAGAAAGGGCAATTCTCGTGGCTCTCAAGCGCAATTTTGAGCTTATTTTTATATCTATATTAAAATTTATTCACGTCCAAAATTATTTTTTCAACACGCTCTAGTTATTTTTTCTTATACTCTAGTCCTTAATCCTTAGCCCCTAATTTTCCCTATGATAGTTTCGCCGCCACGTACTTTTTCGCCCTTTTTAACCAAAACTTCAACATTTTCCGGCACAACAATTTCAGTACACGAGCCAAAACGAATTAAACCGTACAATTCGCCTTTTTCCAATTTGTCGTCCAAAGTTACCCAACTGACAATTCGCCGCGCCAAAATTCCTGCAATTTGAGTAACTGTAACGCGCAGATTTTCATTTTCAATACCGATTAAGTGGCGTTCGTTTTCAAAGCCTACGCTGTCTTTGTAAGCCGGTCTGAATCGCCCGCAAATATATTTTTGAACTTTAATTTCACCGGCAATGGGCGCGCGGTTTACATGAACATCAAAAATCGACAGAAAAATAATTACTTTGTTGCAGGGCGCGTGAATAAAATCATCAGTGTCAAGGTGTACAACTTCTTGAACAGTTCCATCAGCCGGCGAAACAATCAACGAAGAATCAGCCGGAATGTTACGTTTAGGATTTCTGAAAAAATAAATACAATAACAAGCTAAAACGCCCGGCAAAATCGCCGCGTATGAATTTACAAAAAAGCCCAAAATCAACGCAATAATCAGCGCAGTACCGGCGAAGTAGTAACCTTCACGAATGATACTCAAATTTTACACACTCCAATTTTATAATTAATCAGATTTAGACTTAACAACTTTGTAAACAAATTTTGGCAGAGCTAAAAGCCGCCCTGCGCGAGAGGGTTGCAACATAGCGCGGAAAAGCCATTCAAGTTTTGCACGTTGCATAAAGCGCGGCGCACGTTTAACTTTGCCCGCCAAAACATCAAAAGTACCGCCAACACCAATACTAACAGCCACATTTAATTTTTCAAGATTATTAAAAATCCATTTTTCCTGCTTAGGTACTCCCAATCCGACAAGTAAAATATCTGCGCCGGAATTATTAATATCTGAAATAATTTTTGGTTCATCATCTGCAGAAAAAAAACCGTTGCGCGTACCGACAATTTTTGCGCTGTACTTTTTTTGGGCATTTTCAGCCGCTAATTCTGCAACACCTTCAGCCGCGCCGAAAAAGTAAAATTTGTAGCCCTTTGAAAAAAGATTTGTAACTAAATCGACTCCTGCGACGCGTTCCGGCATATCGTAGCCCAAATGACGCGCCGCCCAAACTGTTCCCGCGCCGTCAGGGACTACCATTGCCGCCGAATTTAAAATTTTTTGAAGTTCAAAATCTGAATTAGCCATCATAAGCATTTCAGCGTTTGCAGTGGCAACAAGGGACGGGATTTTTTTTTCAACAAGTTCAGCAACTTTTTGAACAGCTTGAATCATCGTTATGGCGTCAACTTTCACGCCCAAAATTTCAGCCATTAAAATTTCTCCCCAAATTTTTTAAGTTTAAAATCAGCTACACAATTTTTTGAAC
>FLNY01001780.1_pt1 | contig 12588 bp, 8 predicted proteins | sample 1140381 | NCBI WGS metagenome assembly FLNY01 (sample SAMEA3878172, study PRJEB12797) | bioreactor metagenome | biome: Moose rumen | place: Sweden | collected 2011-10
GTAGTACTTGAAAAAGAGATTAAAGCTGTTATCGTATATACGGATTGCGGAATTAATGCTACAGTGGCCGGTGGTGACAAGTCTCATATAGGTTCAGTAGCCATTGTAGATGAACAAGGAAATTTACAATCAACAACATTTCCAAATCACAAAGAAACAATTATTGCTGAATCATGGGCAAAGTCACTATACGAAAAATATCATCAGCCGGTAGTGGTATCGGCGGGGATTCATTATGATGGAATTACTAAATCAGAGATTGAATTAATAATTAAAGGCTGTGAAGAGCTAAAAGAAATTATTCTTACCTTTCATATTTAAGAAAAAAAGACGTATTCTGTATAAGAAATGTCAAATATTTTTATAAGAATATATTATAAAATAAATGATAGTAAAATTTGGAGGTAATGAATAATGAGTAAGTATTTTTGTAATCCAATGAATTTGCCATACAAGTATAACTATCAAAAGCCAAATATGCCTGGACTTGGTGATGCAAAGCTAGCTATATACCGAGAGGCTGCAGATCCTATTATGGAATTTTTTAAGGGAAAATATTACTTATTTCCTTCTATGACTGCAGGATTTTTTGTTAGCGAAGATCTAATAGATTGGGAATATCATAAGTTAGATAAGCCTATTCCTATTTTTGACTATGCACCTGATGTTAGAGTGGTTGGCGATTTTTTATATTTTTGTGCATCAAAGCGTTCTGGAATTTGTAATTTTTATAGATCAAGGGATCCAATTAATGAACCATTTGAGGAAATAAATGGTTCTTTTGCGTTTTGGGACCCAAATATTTTCTGTGATGATGACGGAAGAATTTATTTATATTGGGGTTGCTCCAATATCACTCCGATTTGGGGTGTAGAACTTGATCCAACGAGCATGAAACCTATAGGCGAAAAGCAGGTTATGTTTAATATGGATAATAAGAACCGTGGCTATGAGCGAAGTGGGATGGATCATGTCAGTGGCAAAACACCTGAGGGCATTGCCGCGGCTACAGAAGCTATTTTTGCTGATTTAATGAAAATGCCTGAGGAAAATCGTCGTAACGAAGGACTTATCACCGAAGATGATGTTAGACGTCTCGCAAGAGGATTTGCCGGTGATGATCCTTACATCGAAGGAGCTTACATGACTAAGCATAATGGAAAATACTATTTGCAATATGCATGCCCTGCCACCCAAGTCAATGTGTATAATGATGGTGTGCTTATAAGCGATAATCCTTTGGGACCATTTAAATATGCTGATAATAATCCATTCTCATATAAGCCGGGAGGGTTTGCAAATGGTGCCGGACATGGCTCTACAGTTGCTGGCTCAGATGGAAAATATTGGCACACTGCATCAATATCAATTTCTGTAAATAACGATATGGAAAGACGATTGGGCCTCTGGAAAGCCGGTTTTGATAAAGATGATGATTTATATTGCGACCAGATGTATGGGGATTGGCCAATCAATGTTGATGCACCTGCTTTTGCTGATCCTGATTTTATGCTTCTTTCATATGGAAAGAATGTCACCGTATCGTCTGGTACAGGAAAAGATAAAATAACAAATGAATGTATTAGAGACTGGTGGATGGCTGATACATCAAATAATGAATGGGCACAGGTGGATTTAGGCAAAATTATGGATATTCGCATGGTTCAGCTAAACTTTGCTGATCAGGATATTATTGATGAAATACCCGCAGATGCAGATAGGCTAATCGCTCATGAAATCAGATATATTGACGAGAAACCTCGTGCTACAAAATGGATTTTGGAAGGCTCAATTGACGGTGCAAACTATGAAATCCTTTGTGATAAATCTAAATCCAATATAGATCTTGCAAATGATTTTATTGATTTACAAGAATTCAAATCCTTTAGATATATAAAATTGACCGTATTGGAAGTTCCATTCAATCAGAAGATAAAAGTTTCTGGAATTCGTATATTCGGCAAGTGTGACGGAAACGCTCCACAGCCAGCAACCGGAGTAAAATATGACTACAATGACGAAACCGGAATGGATATGATGGTAAGTTGGAATGATGATTCTGCTCTAGGACATAATATTGTATGGGGATATGCCAAAGATAAGCTATATCACAGTTATATGGTGTTTGGCAAAAATAGTCAGAATATCGCTGCTCTTGTAAAAGGGCAATCGGTGTATGCAAGAGTTGATTCATTTAATGAAGTAGGCATTACAAAAGGAGAAATTGTAAAGGTTAGATAAATTAAATGGGCTGGTTTTTCAGCTAATATCGTTATCTTTTGATTATTGAGTTGGAGGAATGTATGAAAAAAAAATTATGGAATGACGATTGGTTGTTTTGGAATAGTAAAGATGCATTTGCTTTAGTTTGGGACATACCGGATGCAGCTAGAAAAATACAATTGCCTCATGATGCTATGTTGGAGAATGATGCCCGTGAGGATTCGCCTAACGGGGGAAATACGGGGTTTTATGATGGGGGTTCATATACCTATGTAAAATTGTTTGAATCAAAGCCAGAGGATAAACATAAGAATATTGTTCTCCGATTTGACGGGGTATATATGAACACATTTGTGTATGTAAATGGCCAGCTTGCAGCTAATCGGCCATACGGATACTCACAGTTTTATGTGCCTATTTCTCACTTGCTTAAGGAAGAAGGAGAAAATGAAATCCGCGTTCAGGTAAGAAATGGAGCAATGGTAAACAGCAGATGGTATTCTGGAAGTGGAATTTATCAAGATGTATATATGCTTACTTCTAGTGCTACTTATATTGATGAAAAAGGCCCAAAGATTATCATAGAGGATTGTGATGAGGATAGCGCTACAATTAAAATTTCAGCTGATATTGTAAATAAAAATTTTGATTCAAAAGAAGTGGAATTTGCTATTTCAATCTATGATTCAAATGGTAATGAAGTGGCAAAAGATACAGGTATTGTCTATGTGAAAGGCAACGATAATAAGCAGTTTTTTACGCGTATAAATATAACAAATCCATGTCTATGGTCAGAGGATTCACCAGTGTTATATAAGGCTAAGGTCACAATATTAGTAGATAATGAAACAGTTGATTCCGACGAAACTACATTTGGCATCAGAAAGCTTTCATTAGATGCTGCACGCGGATTAAGAGTAAATGGAAAAGAAGTAGTACTTCGCGGTGCCTGCATTCATCATGATAATGGATTGCTTGGAGCAAAAACATATTATGAAGCTGAATATAGAAGAGTAAAAATTCTAAAGGACTCGGGATTTAATGCAATAAGAATGTCTCATCATCCCGCATCATCTGCATTTTTAAAAGCTTGTGATGAGCTTGGTGTATATGTTATGGATGAAACTTTTGATATGTGGACAAGGGCAAAGTCTGACTACGATTATAATTTATTCTTTAATGATTGGTGGAAGAAGGACGTAGAAGCTATGGTGGCAAAGGATTTCAACCATCCATCGGTTATTTTATATTCAATCGGAAATGAAATACCTGAGATTGGCACAAATGAGGGGAGCAGTCTTGCTGGCAAGATAAGTGATTTGTGTCATGAATTAGATAGCACCAGATATACCCTTGCATCAATCAACGGTGTGTTTGCGGCAGGAGATGCGGTAGGCAAAATCACTGCAGATGTAGCAGGTGAGGTACAGGATCAGGATAATTCTGTAAATGTAAATGATTTTATGACTATCATGGATAAGTACATGGATAGAATTGTGGTTCATCCGGAGATTACAAAGGTCTTGAAAAAAGCATGTGTAGCAACAGATATTGCAGGCTACAACTATATGACAGCGAGATATGCGCTTGATGCAAAAGACGAACCAAACCGTATTATGGTGGGGTCAGAGACTTATCCACCGGAGATAGCTGTAAACTGGAGAGAAGTTACCAAATATCCACAGGTTATTGGCGATTTCACATGGACAGGCTGGGACTATTTGGGAGAAGCTGGAGTAGGTATTCCGGCGTACAACTGGGGCGAAGGTGGATTTGGAGCACACTTCCCGGCTAAGCTTGCCTATACAGGGGATATAGATATAACAGGATACAGAAGACCGCTGTCATACTATCGTCAGATTGTATTCGGTCTTAGAACAGAGCCATATATTGCTGTACAAAATCCTGCACACTATGGTGAGAATCTGATAAAGACTCCGTGGGTAATGAGTGATGCAACTTCAAGCTGGAGTTTTACCGGATATGAAGATAAGCCGGTAGTTGTGGAAGTATATGCAGCAGGCGATGAAGTAGAACTATTCTTAAATGATGAATCCCTTGGAAGAAAGGCGCTGGTAGAAGCGGATAACTATAGAGTTTTGTATGAAACAAAATATGCTAAAGGAACCCTAAAAGCTATTGCTTATAAGGATAACAAGGTCGTAGGAGAGTATGTTCTGAAAACTGTTGATACAGAACAAATCTATGCAAGCATTGATACAAATACACCAGCAGAATCTGAGCTTGTATACATAAATATAACAGTTGGAGAGAATGAAGATGCTGCCAATAGTTCTGCAGAATGCAAGCTTACTGTGGAAATAGAAGGTGATAGTGAACTGTTAGGAGTAGGCTCTGGCAATCCAAAAGCTCAAGATTCTTACTTAGGAAATAGCACTTATACATGGAATGGACGTGCTCTTGCTATTGTTAGAAAAGGCGAGGATAAAGCGGTATTAAAAATATCTGCTGACAATGGATATGGTACTGAGGTAACAATCTAGTGATTAAAAAATGTCGGTTTTCATAAAATTTATTACATGGAGGCTTTTGAATTATTCTTGTATCATTTTCTCATCAAGATAACCATTTACGTTAAAGGAGAAGAAAAATGGAGAATAATTCAATAGCAAGGCGAGCTGGGGTCATAGATACTTTTAATGGCTTCCAAGCAAACAGTGGGGTAAAAAAAGCAACTAAAAAGAAATCCAATTCTGAGGTTAGCACGGCCTTTAAATGGTTTCATGCAACGTCAGTTAGCGGAGCTGCAATGACTGTAGCTGCGGTACTTGCAAGTTATCTGTCAGTTTACATGACAGATACTCTTCAGATTCCAGCAGCAACATGTTCACTTATCATGTTTATTGCAACACTTTGGGATGCTATTAATGATCCGATGATGGGTGTTATTGCAGATAATACTCATTCTAAATGGGGACGTTATCGACCTTACTTTATTTTCGCACCTATCTTATTAACATTCTTTGCAACAATGATATGGGTTGATTGGGGATTCACCAGTACTACTGCAAAGGCTGCTTATATATTGATTATGTACATTGGATGGGGAATGACAGTTACAATGTACACAATGCCACAGATGGCAATTCTTCCTGCAGCTGTTAAGAGAGATCAGGAAAGAAATCTGATTATCACAATGGGTGCTGGTTGCACAGCAGCAGCTTTTACAATTGGTAATACATTTACACCAAATATCACAGCATTCTTTGAGAGTCATGGAATCTCAAATGGTTATGTTCCATACATGCTTATTTGCGGAGCACTTTCATTTGTATCATTCTGGGGATTATTTAAGGCATCAAAGGGACAGGAAAGATATTTGACAGAGCCTGAAAAGAATCCACTTAAAGGACTTGGCATGGTTCTTCGTCATAAGGAAGTATATCCAAACATCATTGCTTGGGTTGGTGCTTCAATGGGTTATGGCCTTATGTTTGCATCTTCTGTTTATTACATGATGTACTACTATGAGAGACCGGATCTTATTGGAATATACATGGGAATTATTTCAATAGGAGCTCTTGTATCAATGGTTGTTGCAATGCCTATCTTCCTTAAAGTATTCAAGACAGGACAGAGAGCGCTTTGTGTATCACAGATTACTTCAATTGTAATGTATGTGATTTTGTTCTTCTTTGGAAAATCAAGCTTTACATTACTTTGCGTACTTACATTTTTATCTTCTATAACAAGTGCTATGCAGAATGCATTAGTTAATATACTTGTTAACGATACGATTGATTTTATTATGCTTAAAGAAGGCAAGACAGCAAATGGGCTTGTATCAGCAATCAAGGGCTTTGCTCAGAAGTGTGGTAACACAGTTACTTCATCTGGTATTTTAGCAATCCTTGCTGTTTCAGGTTACATTGCAGGAGCAATTGGCCAACAGCCGGAATCAGCTATGTTCGCTCTTAACTTTATTAAGTTTGGTGCACCATCTGTAACAGGAATCATCGTAATTCTTTGTGTTGTATTTGGACCAATTAATAAATACAAAAACGAAATTGACGAAATGAAGGCTAAAATGCACGAGGATTAATGGGGATTTAGATAAATGTTGAACTTTAAAATTTTAAAGGAGACTCCTTTTTGCCTGGGCGATGCCCAGGCAAATTGGGTTAAAGAGACGATTGAAAATATGACAGAGGAGCAGAAGATTGGTCAAATCTTTTGCCCTATAAATGGGGAAGTGGATCCCGAAAAAATAAAAGAGTTTGTTGATGAGTTTCATCCAGGCGGAGTTTTGTATAGACCAATGGCAGCAGAGATTATTCAAAACTGTCACAGAGCATTTCAGGATAATTCAGATATTCCGATGCTTTTGGCTGCAAACTTAGAATCAGGTGGTGTTGGAATTGCCAGCAATGGTACATATTTTTCAAGGCCAATGGGAGTTGCCGCAACAGGCGATAAAGAAAATGCATATAGATTAGGATATATTTCTGGCAAAGAAGCAAAAGCTGTAGGATGCAATTGGTCATTTGCTCCAATTTGTGACTTGGATAAGAATTATATGAATCCTATCATGAATGTTCGTACATACGGAGATAACGTAAATACGGTAATTGATTTCGTGAAGGAACAACTCAGAGGACTCGATGAAAATGGAGTTGCCGCAGCAGCGAAGCATTTCCCTGGTGATGGAGTGGATTTCAGAGATCAACATTTGGTAGCATCTGTGAATAGCTTGTCTGTTGAAGAATATGATGCTTCATATGGCAAGATTTGGAAAGAGGTTATAGACACGGGTATATTATCGGTAATGGTGGGACATATTTTGCAACCGGCTTATAGCAAGTACTTTAACCATGACTTAAAGGATGAGGACATCTTGCCAGCAACTCTTTCCAAGGAGTTATTGCAAGATTTACTACGTGGGAAACTTGGCTTTAATGGAGTAATAGTTACCGATGCGACACCAATGGTAGGATTTACAGCATCAATGTCACGAAGCGAAGCTTTACCTGCTTGCATAATGGCAGGATGCGATATGATTCTTTTTAACAAAGACATCAGGGAAGATTATCAATTCATAAGGGATGCATTGCATGATGGAAGATTAACAAGCGAACGTTTGGATGAAGCGGTTCTTAGAATTCTTGCGATGAAGGCTGCAATGAATCTTCCTGAAAAGAAGGCGGAAGGTCCATTGGTCCCAGATACTAATGCACTTTCAGAAATAGCTTGTAATAAGCATAAAGAGTGGACAGTTAAGTGTGCGGATGAGGCAGTTACTTTAGTAAAGGACACACAAAAGCTTCTACCTATCTCTGCTGAAAAGTATAAGAAAATTAGGCTGTATTATATCGAAGATAGAGCAGGAGGCGGATTTAAAGATGGAGAAGGCCAAATAACTGTATTTAAAGAATTATTAGAAAAAGAAGGATTTGAAGTTAGTGTTTACGATTATTCAAACCCTGATTTTTATGAAATGTTTGAAGCGGGAGTGTCATATGCTAAGGATAAATTCGATTTAGGTATTTATGTAGCATGTGTTGATACCGCAAGTAATCAATCAGTCAGAAGAATTGACTGGGTACATTTGATGGCCGCAGATGCACCATGGTTTGTAAATGAAATACCGGCACTATTCATTTCAGTTGCAAATCCATATCATCTTGTGGATGTACCAATGGTAAAGACATTTATCAATGCATACACACCTACAAAAGAGGTGTGTGGGCAGGTGGTAGAAAAAATAATGGGCCGCTCAAGCTTTAAAGGTGAAAGCCCAATCGACCCATTCTGTAATATCTGGGGAAGCAGATTTTAATAAAGATAAGCTCATTAGTTCTGTTCTGTTGAGAATGGAATAAATGGGCTTTCTTTTCTGTTTTGTTTTCTATATTCTGCAGGTGAGCATTTGTAGGATTGACGGAAAACTCGAGAAAAGTGATCTGCTGAATTATATCCTACCTGCTCTGCTATTTCATTAATCTTCAAATCAGTATTAAGTAAATAACTAATTGCATCTTTCATACGGAGCTTTTTTATCAAATCTGTAAAGTTTTCTCCGGTGTTTTGCTTTATAAGAGTGCATAGATGCGGCTCGCTGTAATGGAAAAACTCGGCCAGGGATGATAAGGTTATGTTTTGATAATTATGCTGAATATACTGCAATACCAAAGAAAAATCAGAACCAATTTCATAATTATAGAACTCAATAGTTTTGCTATAGTTTCTAAGCATATTACAGAAAAGTAAATTAATAATGCTTACACAACATCCATTGCTATATTCATCTTTTTTTGCGGATTCCAGCAAAAGTTTTCTAAGTAAAACACGACATTCCGTATTATTACCGGTGAATAGCATAAGGTAGTTTGCCTTTTCGTCATTTTTTAAGATTTGACGGAAGAAGCCGGAAAGCAAATCCTGGTGGCTCATGATAGATGAAAATGTGCTATCAAATGTACTTCTTCTGATACATATCGTATATACGATAGAGCTATCATCGTCTATAAGAAAATCATGATTGGAACCGGGAGCAACAATACAAAGTTCTCCTTCGTTCATAATATGAGGTTCTTCTTCAAAATAAAAAATGGCGCTACCTTTTATTACAAAGTTTAGTTCAAAATAATTGTGGGTATGGGAGTACCTGCGCGTAAATCTTGGATGACGAATTGTAAAAACATCCTGAAACTTTGGAATCATACGTTCCTCATGTACTTCCTTATTTAACTCACTTTGCATAGAAAAATAAATAGGAATACTATCCACAAGCTTATCAAATTCTTCATCATCTAGGTATAATGAATCTTCAGGAATGTTTAGTCTTGTAGGGCCTACATCCATTAATCCTTTTTCCTGCATTCTTTTCATCATTTCTGTGAATTGCAGTTTCATCCCGGTACGCTTGTAGTAAGCGTTCATTTCGTTTTGAAATTTTCCATAGGTTGTGTATACGTTCATGCTTAATCCTCAAATATCTATACTTTATTGCGATATCCCTAGCCACTCATCCAAGTACACCGTGCTCCCGGAGGGCACCTTCCATACTTTCGCTTAGGCAACCTACCGCTAAAGCGGTACCTCCTAAGCTCGGCATGGTGCCTCCCTCCTCGCGCTTGCCTAGGCTATGTAGAGTGGCTTCCTAATATATATCGCCCTCTCAATAAAGTATGACTTCTTGTGGGCTACTTAAGGAAAAAGCCCACAAGAATCCCGCTTTGCGGGACAACATTTCTCCTTTGGATAAATGTTGGTATTGTTCGGTTCTTGATTTTCTGAGGAAAATCAAAAACCTATAGATTTATGTTAAAAAAAAGTAGTGTAATTAATAAAATTTGCAGAATAAGTATACAACATAAGTGAAACAGAAGGAAAGTATTAATGAAATAATATTGGATACGTATGAAAATATGTCGGATACATTTGATAGTTCGCTAGTTATAATATATACATTGATTGTTCGGAATCGGAATAAAAGATAAATAAGGAGGAGAATTATGCGAATTGAAACAATTAAACTATGGGAAGACAGAGATGATGTTGAACTTACTATGTTCTTAAATTTGGATGATCCCTTTTTAAAGATTAAAAGAAAGAGACCAGCAATTATTGCTGTACCAGGTGGGGCATATCAGACTTGTCCAAGACATGGTCATGAAGGGGATCCTGTTGCATTGGCATTTGCAATTGATGGTTACCAGGGATTTGTTTTGGAATATTCCAATGCTACAAAAGCACCTGAAGGAAAGGCTCTTTTCCCGGCCCAGACAATCGATATGGCAAAAGCTGTCTTGACGATCAAGGAGCATGCTGATGAGTGGGACATTGATACAAAACATATTTCTGTTGTTGGATTTTCTGCAGGAAGTCACGTGACCGCAATGTATGCCACTACATATAACACAGTAAACAAAGAGCTTCTGACTGAGAAATTTGGCTGCAAAGTAGAAGATTTAGATATAATGGCGGCTCTTTGTATTTATGGATTGCATGATTATGTTCTTCAGGAAGAGTTCAATGCAAAAGTACAGAATTTCATGTCAGATGGAAAGTCAAATGAACCTGTTTTTGGCAGTGCTCATCCTGATAAAGAAACATTAAAGAAATATAGTCCGGTCGAAAATGCTACAACAAATATGCCGCCAATGTTTATGGCGCACGCAACAAATGATGGATTAGTTCCAGCAATGCATACAATAAGGATGGCAGAAAAACTGCAGACTATCGGAGTGCCATATGAGTGTCATTTATTCCAGTATGGTGACCATGGTTTCGCGCTTGGAAGAAATGTATTTGAGCCATTTAAAGACAGCTTAACACATGATGCAGCAGCTTGGCTTCAAATGGCAAAGAGGTTTTTACAGCATATGATTGATGAAAGCACTCTTGAAAAAGAAAAAAATCCTTTTGAGAATTTACCATTTTAATTATAAGGAGAAGCAATTTATGGGAATGGAACCATCGTTAGAAGAAATTTTTGGAAGCTATATGGCTTACAAAGTGACAGAGGATACATGGGTTATTAGTTTCATGAATGGAACAGAGTATATGTATCTTCTTGAGGGAAGTGAGAAAGCTCTTTTAATTGATACAGGATATGGTGCTGGAAATCTGAAGGCTTTTGTACAGGGACTTACTGACAAGCCTATATTAGTTGCGAACACCCACTTCCATCCAGACCATTCTGCAGGAAATGGAGAGTTTGAGGAAGTAATGGTTGCAGTTGGATGGGAGTTAGATGCACCTTCTGTAAACATACCGGGACAGATTCCTTTTGATATTTCAAAGTTGCCTCACGCCGACTATAAAAAGTTGATTATTGGAGAAGGCGACGTGATTGATTTAGGCAGTCGTAAGATAAAGGTCATGGATGTGAAGCCGGCACACTGTAATTCCAGCCTGTTTTTTTATGACGAAGAACAGAGGATGATATTTGTAGGAGATGAAGTGGAGGCTGCACAGGTGAATATGTTTGATAATTCATATAATCCTGAAGCACCATATGATGTTAGAGAGAGATTGGAATGCATGAAAGCGAATTGTCAGAGAATCAAGGCACTGGAACCAAGATATATCCTCCCTAATCACAATGGAACACCGATTGCTTCAAGTTATTTGGACGACTTTATTGGATTGGTAGATAGTGTATTTGCGGGAACGGCAAAAATTGAAGATAAGCTAAATCATAAATATATCGAAATGGATCAAAAGGCATCAACACTTTGTCGTGTACGTTATGGTAAAGCAAGTATTTTCATAAACAAAGAGCTATTGATGTCGGTTTATGGAGGTAGTTTGTCATAATGAAGGCTATAATTTTTGATTTAGATGGGGTAATTTGTTTTACAGATAAATATCACTATATAGCATGGAAGAAGCTTGCAGACAAAAATGAAATATATTTTGATGAAGAGATAAATAATAGACTAAGAGGCGTGTCTAGAATGGACAGCCTGGAGATTATATTAGAGCGAGCCGACAGAACATACACTGCTGAAGAAAAAGAAGCCATGGCTGCTGAGAAAAATGCCAGTTATGTTGAGCTCCTTAAAGAAATGAGTCCAGTAGATTTATCTGATGAAGTAAAAAATACATTGTATGAACTTAGAGCTAGAGGCTACAAGCTGGCTATTGGATCATCAAGCAGGAACACTAAAATGATTTTAAAACAGTTAGGTCTTGGAGATTTTTTTGATGCAGTTTCAGATGGGACCAACATCACAAAATCAAAACCTAATCCAGAGGTGTTCCTAAAGGCGGCAGAGTTCGTTGGCGAAAATCCAGCTGATTGTTTGGTAGTAGAAGATGCAAAAGCTGGAATCGAGGCTGCAACTGCCGGAGGCTTTAAGAACGCTGGCTTAGGTGAGGGTACAGAACATCCTAATGTTACATACAAACTTAATAGCTTTAAGGATTTGTTGAAAATTTGTATTTAGAGGTTGAAATGAGAATTACATAATTTGTCCCAAAAAGTTTTCATTTCAGGTACGCCCATGTCTATCTCAAACATTTTATTCCTTAAAATCAGATAAGTCTATTGCATCTGAAACTTTCCCGCTTTTAAAATTATTCATAGATTCATCCATCATCTTTAATGTATTCTCAGATACTAATCCGGGAGTCGAATTTGCACGTTAGTTACGGAATAAACTTATTGTGTTTGCGGGCTTTATCACGTAACATGAAAGAAATGAAAAAATTGGAGAAGGATGTCATGACAAAGGATAACATGATAAAAATAGACAATAAGTACTTTTATAGTAGACTGGTAACTATAGCGGGACCGATAGCGTTTCAGAGTTTGATGCTGGCAGTGGTGGCAGCGTGTGATGCGCTTATGCTTGGAAGAGTGGCACAGGAACAGATGACGGCAGTGTCTCTGGCTAC
>FLNY01002486.1_pt1 | contig 12585 bp, 15 predicted proteins | sample 1140381 | NCBI WGS metagenome assembly FLNY01 (sample SAMEA3878172, study PRJEB12797) | bioreactor metagenome | biome: Moose rumen | place: Sweden | collected 2011-10
TCCAGCCAGTGAGCCTTGCAGCACCCTGAGAGCTACATCTGATGGACCTGGTCCGGCAGCCAGAAGTGGACCTGGTCCAATTGCCTCCCCTGGACCTGGTCCGGCCAGTGAGCCTTGCAGCACCCTGAGAGCTACATCTGATGGACCTGGTCCAGCGGCCAGAAGTGGACCTGGTCCAGCGGCCGAAAGTGGACCTGGTCCAGCCTACGATCTGGATGCCGTCTTTCAGGTACAGACTTTCTATGAGAAGATGTTCCTGGAGATGGGGCTGCCGATAACGTACCTGGCCTTCACCATCGACCATGAAGGTCCCTACGCCTTCCCCGAAGAAGCCTTCGACCACAATTACTGGCTGGAGGCCGAAGGCCCCCGCCGCAGCTTTTCCCACCAGCCCAACAAGAGAGGGTAAGTACAACACTGAGAAAGGCTGCCTTTCTTGGTGATATTAGCTGCGAAACTATGTCCCCCTCCCGAACAGGCGGAATCTGACAGGGGCACCGGCATTTTGCGCGTAAAAATTCGGGTTTGGCAGTGAAAAAATGTTATCTTTGTATCACTATGGCCAAATTAATATACACGATGGGCGAAGTGGCGCAGGAGTTGGGCGAGAATGCCTCTGCCATTCGCTACTGGAGCAATTATTTTCAGAAATTCATCAAGCCGGACCGGAATGCCAAAGGCAACCGGCTTTACCACCCGGAAGACGTGGAGACGCTGCGGCAGGTCCAGTTCCTGGTGAAAAAGCAGGGGCTCACCCTGGAGGGCGCCGCCCTGAAACTGCAGGAAGACCGGCGCAGCGTGGAGGGGCGTGTAAAGGCGCTCACCATCCTCAAAGGCATCCAGGCCCAGCTGAAGGAAGTGAGGAAGGCGCTATGACGGTAGGGGATATTACGCAGGTGCTGGAGGCGTTTGCGCCCCTGGACATCCAGGAAAGCTGGGACAACAGCGGGCTGCTCATCGGCAGTCCGGAAGACCCTGTGCACGGGGTGCTGGTGGGCTTCGACTGCACGCCGGAACTCATAGAAGAGGCCGAGGAGAAGGGCTGTGACCTGGTGGTTACGCATCATCCGCTCATTTTCAAGGGCATCCGCCACATCAACGGGAAAGACCCGGTGGGCGCAGCCGTCATGAAGGCCGTGCAGAAGGGCGTGGCGGTGTATGCCGCCCACACCACGGCCGATAAAGTGATCGGCGGCGTGAGCGGTGCCATGGCCCGGCGACTGGAGCTGAAAGACCTCACGTTCCTGGAACCCGGCCCGGAAGGTTTCGGCCTGGGCTGCGTGGGAAACTGGGTGCAGCCCAAGACCGGGAAAGAGGCCCTCTCCTTCGTGCAGGAGCGTTTCGGAGTGCGGGTCATCCGCAGTTCCAAGCCCCTGGAAGGCCCCATCCGGCGGGTGGCCCTGCTGGGCGGAAGCGGCGGCGGAGAAATCGGCCTGGCCCTCAGGGCCGGTGCCCAGCTGTACATCACGGCCGATGTCTCCTACCACAATTTCTTCACCCCGGAGGGCTTCATGGTCATGGATATCGGCCATTTTGAGAGCGAAGTGGAGATTGTGGACATTTTCCTCTCGCAGATAAGGAAAAATTTTCCTAACTTTGCAAGCTACAAAAGTGCTGCGCTGGACAGGAGCAATCCGGTCCACTACTTTGTGGTGTAGTGAAAAAGATTCTTCGCTACGCTCAGAATGACAGAGCTGCGCTCAGAATGACAGAGCTGCGCTCAGAATGACAGAGCTGCGCTCAGAATGACAGAGCTGCGCTCAGAATGACAGAGCTACGCTCAGAATGACAAACAGAGTATAAATCGATTTATAGTTTTATGGCAACCAAGAAAACCCCCGCCGCCAAGAAAGTGGAGGCACCTATCGACAAGAGAGAGACTTTTGTGTCCCTGCAAAAGAATTTTGCCGATTCCGACATGCCCGTAGAGGAAAAGCTCAAGACCCTCTATCAGCTTCAGGCCGCGGATTCAGAAATTGACAAGATTATCCAGCTCCGGGGAGAGCTGCCGGCCGAGGTGGCCGTCCTGGAAGAGGAAATAACCACCCTGAAGGAGCGCAGCGCCGCCCTGTCGGCCATGTCGGACCAGATGAACCGCAATATTGCCGAGGCAAAACTGGCCATCGCGGAGCACGAGAGCGTCATAGAGAAGTACCAGCGCCAGCTGGAGTCCATCTCCAATTCCCGCGAGTACGATTCCCTGAACAAGGAAATCGAGAACCAGGAACTGCTCCGCCAGATTGAAGAGAAGAAGATTGTGGAATCCCGGGCCGAAATAGGCAACCTGAAGGCCCAGCTGGACGAGATTAAGGACCGTCTCACCATCCGCACCGACGACCTGAAGGCCAAGAAGGAAGAGCTGGACGCCATTGTGGAGTCCACCGCCAAGGAAGAGGCCGTGCTGCAGCAGCACAGGGACGAGTGCGCCGCCCGCATCGACGCCCGCACCATGAGCGCCTACGAGCGCATCCGCGCCAGCGTGCACAACCACCTGGCCGTGGTGAGCATCTACAACGGAGATTCCTGCGGGGGTTGTTTCAACACCATTACCCCGCAGCGCCGCGTGGAAATTGCCTCCAACCGCAAGCTCATCATCTGTGAGCACTGCGGCCGCATCATCATCAATCCGGATTTTGAATAGACCGCCATGCCGGAGCCATCCCGCAAAAGGAGCCGTTCGGAAGAGCCTCTGAACCTGGAGCAGCTGATGGGGAACAAACCCCCGCAGGCCCTGGACGTGGAGGAGGCCGTGCTGGGCGCCATGCTGGTGGAGCCCGCCACCATCGACGAGTCCATGGAGGAATTGTCGGCCTCCTGCTTCTACGACCCGCAGCACCGGCTCATCTTCGAGGCCATGGCGGAGCTGGTGAACGAGCACGTGTCCATAGACCTGGTCACCGTAAGCGAGAAGCTCCGTTCCAAGGGCAACCTGGAGGTGGTGGGCGGTCCCGTGGTGCTGGCGCGCCTGTCGCAGAACATCGGCGCGGCGGCGCACATAGAGTACTACATCAAAATCCTCAAGCAGAAGACCATCCAGCGGGACCTCATTACGGCATCGTACGAGATTCTCAAGCAGTCCTACGACGAGTCCACCAACGTGGACGACCTCATAGACAACGCCCAGACCAAGGTCTTCGCCGCCATCCAGAACAACGTGAAGCGGGATGTCCAGGATATTGGATCCATCATCAATTCCGTGCTGGACAACCTGCAGGAACTGCAGCAGGTCACCGGCCTGTCCGGGGTGCCGTCGGGCTTCCCCTCCGTGGACCGGATCACCCAGGGCTGGCAGCGGAGCGACCTGATTATCCTGGCCGCCCGTCCGTCCGTGGGCAAGACCGCCTTCGCGCTGAACATAGCCCGCAATGCCGCCGTAGAGGCCAACATGCCGGTGGCCGTGTTCTCGCTGGAAATGAGTGCCGAGCAGCTGGGAAAGCGCCTCATCACCACGGAATCCGGCCTGTCCGGGGAAAAGATCAAGGGCGGCGTGAAGCTGGAGCAGTTCGAGTGGGTGCAGCTGGAAGACACGCTCCGGCGCCTGTCCAAGGCCCCGCTCTACATAGACGACACGCCCGGCATCCCCATCATGGAATTCCGCACCAAGGCCAAGCGCCTGGTCAAGCAGAAGGGCGTCCGCCTCATTGTGGTGGACTACCTGCAGCTCATGCAGGGCCCGGCCGAGCTGCGCGGCCTGCGGGAGCAGGAAGTGGCGGCCATTTCCCGCACCCTCAAGGCCACGGCCAAGGAACTGGACATTCCCATCATCGCCCTGTCCCAGCTGTCCAGAAACGCGGTCCAGCGTACCGGCGGCACGGGGAAACCCCAGCTGAGCGACCTGCGGGAATCCGGCTCCATCGAGCAGGATGCCGACATGGTCATCTTCATTCACCGGCCGGACTTTGTGGGCATGAGCGAGAATCCCGAAGACCGGGAGAAAGCTTTTCTGGTCATCGCCAAGCACCGGAACGGCGAGGTGTGCGACATAGAAATGAAGTACAAGGCCTCCCAGGTGAAATTTGTGGAACCGGACCAGAGCCTGGACGTGTATGCCCGCCAGGAACCCGTGGCCAGCGGCGCCAATTACAATTTTGACCAGCAGGCCGAATTCTGAGTATGCGCGGCCGGCCGGTCATATTGTTGGCTCTCTTTCTGGCTGTTTCGGCCGGAGCGCAGGATCGCTACGCCTGCGTTCCTTTTTCCCGGAGGACGGTCTTTGACGCCGGGGAAAGCCTCTCCTACGGGGTCTCATACAAATGGGGCGCCGTGAATACGGAGGTGGCCCAGGCCAAAATCTCCCTGGGGGAAACCTCTCTGGGGAAGGAGAAGGTGTTCCACAGCGACGTATCGGCCCGCACGGCTCCCTTCTTCGATGTCTTTTTCAAGATCCGGGAGCACTTCGAGGGTTGGTTCCAGAAGGGGACGCTCATTCCCAAAAAGTGCATCCGGGACACGCACGAGGGCACTTACGCCGCCTACAACTTGTACGAATACGACTGGGAGAAACGGGAAATCCACGCCCTGGTGGACATGACCTCCACGGGAGAGATGAACCTGGACATTCCCCTGGTGGACTGTGTCTGCGACGTCCCTTCCCTGGTCTATTTCCTCCGCCAGGCCGATGTTTCCCGGATGGAACCGGACAAACGCTACGGGCTTAACTTTGCCATAGACGACATGATTTTCCATATCTACCTCACCCGCAAGGGGCAGGAAGTTGTGAAAGTCAAGGGAGTCGGCCAGGTGCGGTGCAACAAATTGTACTGCTCTGTGGTGGAGGGCGCCGTGTTCGAGGGGGACCAGCAGGTGAAAATCTGGCTCTCGGACGATGCCGACCAGGTGCCCGTGGCCTTCTGGGCGCCGCTCCGGGTGGGTGCCATGCGGGGTACGCTGAAAGGATATGAAGGACTGTTACACGGATTTGAAGCCCGGGAGAGGATATGAAAGAGCAGGTGAGCCATAAGGGCCGGGTTGTCCGGATGACGCCCCAGACCACTACGGTGGCCATCGAGCAGCACGCCGCCTGTTCCAGCTGCCACGCCGCGGGGCTTTGCGGCATGGCCGATGTGGCCGAAAAGGCCATAGAGGTGCCCACGGACCCCTATGCCTGCTATGGCGTGGGAGACCAGGTAGAGGTGCTGCTGAAGGCCTCCATGGGCATGAAGGCCGTGTGGCTGGCCTATTTTGTCCCGCTGCTGGTGCTGCTGGCCGTGATCCTGCTCCTGGTGGCCCTGGGCGTGGGGGAAGTGACAGCCGGCCTGTGTGGCATAGGAGCCGTGGCCGTGTATTACCTGCTGCTGTATCTGCTGCGGGACCGCCTGAAGAACGAGTACGTCTTTACCATCGCCCCCTGTCCCGCCCAGACGCCCCAATAACCCCTGGAAACCACCACAAAATGCCAATAACTAATAACAAACAACAATAAGGATTATGTCATCAATTATCATTTGGACCGTTGCGGTGATTACCGTCCTGGGACTCCTGCTGGCCCTGGTCTTGTACCTGGTGGCCAAGAAGTTCAAGGTAGAAGAGGATCCCCGCATCGATGAAGTGGAAAAGGTGATGCCCGGTGCCAACTGCGGCGGTTGCGGCTTTGCCGGCTGCCGCGCATTTGCCGAAGCTGCGGTGAAGGCCCCCAACCTGGACAACAATTATTGTCCCGTGGGCGGCAACGACACCATGGCCAAGGTGGCGGCCATCCTGGGTTACGAAGTGCAGGCCAAGGCCCCCATGGTGGCCGTGGTCCGCTGCAACGGAACCTGTGAGGCCCGCCCCAAGGTGAACGAGTACGACGGTTTTGCCTCCTGTTATGTGAAATCCCTCCTCTACACCGGCGATACAGCTTGCGCCTACGGTTGCCTGGGCTGTGGGGACTGCGTGGCCGCCTGCCAGTTCGGCGCCCTTTCCATGAATCCGGAAACCGGGCTGCCCGTGGTGGACCAGGCCCTGTGCACCGCCTGCGGTTCCTGCGTGAAGGCCTGTCCCAAGCACATCATCGAACTGCGTCCCATGGGTCCCCGCGGCATGCGTGAGTTCGTCTCCTGCATCAATAAGGACAAAGGTCCTGTGGCCAAGAAAGCCTGCGCCAGCGCCTGCATCGGCTGCGGCATCTGCGCCAAGACCTGTACGCACGACGCCATTACGGTAGAGGCTAACCTCGCCTACATAGACCCGGCCAAGTGCAAGCTCTGCCGCGAGTGCGAGGCCATGTGCCCCACCGGCGCCATCCACGGCGTGAACTTCCCCAAGCCGCTGGACAAGGACGCCATCAAGGAACGCATCAAAATCCGCCAGCAGAAGGCCAAAGAGGCCGCCGAAGTTGCCAAGGCTGCCCCCAGCCCTGTCATTCTGAACGAAGTGAAGAATCTTAAGAAGGAGGAAAGCCATGAGTAAGAAAACCTTTTCCATCGGCGGTGTCCATCCGCACGACAACAAGATATCCCGGGCATGTCCCATCCAGCCCCTTCCCCTGGCTCCTGCGGTGTACATTTCCGTTGCCCAGCACATCGGCGCGCCCTCCGTGCCCGTGGTGGCCGTGGGCGACAAGGTGAAGGTGGGGCAGGTCCTTGCCGAACCGGGCTCCTTCGTGAGCGCTTTCATCCATTCTTCCGTGAGCGGAACCGTCAAGTCCATCGGCCCCAGGGCCGACCTGGCCGGGCGCATGGCCACCCACATAGAAATTGCCGTGGAAGGCGACGAGTGGCTGGAAGGGATTGACACTTCCGACACCCTGGTCACCGCCATCCCGCAGGACGCCAAGGCCATCATCGAGAAGATCCGCCTGGGCGGTGTGGTGGGCCTGGGCGGCGCCACCTTCCCCACGCACGTGAAGCTGAGTCCGCCTCCGGGTTCCCGCTGCGAACGGGTAATCATCAACGGCTGCGAGTGCGAACCGTACCTCACCTCCGACTTCCGTACCCTCCTGGAGAAGGGAGAACAGGTGGTGGTGGGCGCCGCGCTGCTCCAGAAGGCCATGGGAGACGTTCCCTGCACCATCGCCATCGAAGAGAACAAGCCGGAGGCCATCGCCCATATCCGGGAGGTCATCGCCCGGCTGGGATACAGCGGCATGGAAGTGATGGTCATGAAGATGATGTACCCGCAGGGCGGTGAAAAGCAGCTCATCGACGCGGTGATGCACCGTCAGGTGGGTTCCGGCGCCCTGCCCATCAGCGTGGGCGCCGTGGTCCAGAACGTGGCCACCGCGCTGGCCGTGTACGACGCCGTCCAGAAGAACAAACCCCTTGTAGACAACTCCGTCACCGTCACGGGCGAGTGCTTCCCCCGGCAGGCCAACCTGCTGGTGCGGGTGGGTACGCCGCTGCGTTATATTGTGGACTACCTGGGTGGTGTCCCCGCCCAGGCGGCCAAGATCATCAGCGGCGGTCCCATGATGGGCCGGGCCGTGGCCAACCTGGACGCCGCCACCGTCAAGGGAACGGGCGCCCTGCTCTTCCTCACGGAGGCGCAGACCCGCCGTTCTCCCGAAACCCACTGCATCCGCTGCGGCAAATGCGCCGATGCCTGCCCCATGGGCCTGGAACCGTTCCTGCTGAACAAGCTGTCCCAGGCCAGGGACGCCGAAGCCCTGGAGGCCAATGCCGCCCAGGACTGCATCGAATGCGGCTGCTGCCTGTATTCCTGCCCCGCCCACATTCCGCTGCTGGACCATGTCCGCGTGGGCAAGGGCATCGCCCTAAGTGCCATCCGTGCCCGTGCGGCTGCTGCCAAAGCCGCCGCCGAAGCCGCCAAAAAGTAAAGGATTATGAGCAAGTTATTAGTATCTCCTTCTCCCCATATCCATTCCAAGGACTCTACCCGGTCCCTCATGCTGGATGTGATAATAGCGCTGTTGCCGGCCGTCATCTGTTCCTTCGTTTTCTACGGATGGCGGGAAATGCTGGTGATGGCGGTGAGCGTGGCCTCCTGCGTACTGCTGGAATGGGCCATAACCAAATACATGCTCAAGAAGCCCTCTACCATCGGAGACCTCTCTGCGGTAATTACGGGTATCCTCCTGGCGCTGAACGTGCCTTATACCACGCCCTGGTGGGTTATTGTAATCGGCAGTGTCGTGGCCATCGGCGTCGCCAAGATGACCTTCGGCGGCCTGGGCCAGAACATTTGGAACCCCGCCCTGGTGGGCCGTGTGTTCCTGCTGGTCTCCTTCCCCACTTACATGACCACCTGGAGCCAGCCGCAGGGCCTTTTCGGGGCCGATGCGGTAACGGGGGCCACCCCGCTGGGCGCCATCCAGGAGGGGCTCATGCAGGGAGCCACCGTGCAGGAGATCATGGCCGAAAAGGGGTACAGCTACAGCCAGATGCTGTTCGCCAACCTGGGCGGCAGCGCCGGTGAAGTGTGCGCCCTGGCCCTGCTGGCCGGCTTCGTGTACCTGTGCATCCGCCGGGTCATCAAGCCCTGGATCACCCTCAGCATCTTTGCTACCGTGGCCCTGGCATCCCTGGCGTTCTGGGGCATCAATCCGGCCCGCTTTACAGACCCGCTGTTCAATCTGCTCACCGGCGGCCTGGTCCTGGGTGCCTGCTTCATGGCCACGGACTACGTCACCTCGCCCATGTCGGCCTGGGGCGGCGTAATCTTCGGCGTGGGCATCGGCCTGCTGACGGTGTTCATCCGTTACTTCGGATCCTATCCGGAAGGCGTCTCGTTCGCCATCCTTATCATGAATTCCGTAGTTCCGCTCATCAATAGGGGCTTCAAACAGAAAAAATTCGGGAGGAAATAAGCTATGGCCGTAAAATCCAACCTTACCAATATGGTGCTGGTGCTGGGCGTGACTTGCCTGCTGTGTTCCGCCCTGCTGGGCGGGGCCTACGCCCTTACCAAGGAACCCATAGACAAAGCGGTGGCCGCCAAGACGGAAAAGGCCATCGCACAGGTGCTGCCGCATTTCTCGGCGGTGGAATACAACCAGCAGGGCCGCTACTACACGGCCACGGACGGCGACGCGGTGGTGGGATATGCCATCGAGTCCACCACCGTGGGCTTCGGCGGCAATCTCACCATCATGGTGGGCGTCACCCCGGACGGCGTGGTGTACAACACCTCGGTGCTGTCGCAGTCGGAAACGCCGGGCCTGGGCGCCAAGTGCAACACCGACGCCAAGTTCATGGACCAGTGGCGGGGCTTCGACCCTTCCGTGAAAATCCTGTCCGTGAAGAAGGACGGGGGCGACGTAGATGCCATCACGGCTTCCACCATCACTTCCCGGGCCTATACCCTGGCGGTAGAGAACGCCCTGAAAACGTTTAATGTCATTCTGAGCGGAAGCGAAGAATCTGCTTGCTGTGGAGGACAAGACAATGAGTAAATTCAAACTGATTGGTGACGGGCTGGTCAAGAACAACCCCACCTTCGTGCTGCTGCTGGGCATGTGCCCCACGCTGGCCACCACCACATCGGCCATCAACGGCCTTTCCATGGGCCTGGCCACGCTCTTTGTGCTGGTGCTTTCCAACATGGCCATATCGGCCATCGCCCCGGTGGTGCCGGACAAAGTGCACATTCCGGTGTACATTGTGGTCATTGCCACCTTCGTCACCCTGCTGCAGCTCCTGATGCAGGCCTATACGCCCGCCATTTACGAGACGCTGGGCCTCTTTATCCCGCTCATCGTGGTAAACTGCATCGTGCTGGGCCGTGCCGAAGCCTTTGCTTCCAAGCACGGCGTGCTGGAAAGCGCCTGCGACGGCCTGGGCGTGGGCCTGGGATTCACCTGCTCGCTCACCGTACTGGGCCTGGTGCGGGAAATCCTGGGTTCCGGGAGCGCTTTCGGCTTCAATTTCATCGGCGGCCACGACGGCATGCTGGCCTTCGTGATGGCTCCGGGCGCCTTCCTGTGCCTGGGCTACCTGATGGTCCTGTTCAACAAATTCCTTAAAAAGAACTAGGCTATGGAGTACTTTCTCATTATCATTTCGGCGATTTTCGTCAACAACATCGTCCTGGCCCAGTTCCTGGGAATCTGTCCCTTCCTGGGCGTTTCCAACAAGCTGTCCACCGCTACGGGCATGAGCATGGCCGTGTGCTTCGTGATAACCCTGGCCACCCTGGTGACGTACCTGATCAACCAGTACCTGCTGGTGCCTTTCGGCCTCACGTTCCTGCAGACCATCGCCTTCATCCTGGTCATCGCCGCCCTGGTGCAGATGGTGGAGATTGTGCTCAAGAAGGTAAGCCCCGGCCTGTACCAGGCCCTGGGCATCTTCCTGCCCCTCATTACCACCAACTGCGCCGTCCTGGGCGTTGCCATCAACGTGGTTACCAAGCAGTTCTCCTTCGTCCCCGGCGGCATGCTCAACCTGGGCCAGGCCCTGGTCTATGCCTTCGCCACCTCCCTGGGCTACGGCCTGGCCATGGTCATCTTTGCCGGCATCCGGGAGCACCTGGCCATGAACGACGTCCCCAAGGCCTTCAAAGGCGTGCCCATTGCCGTCATCAGCGTGGGTATCCTGGCCCTGGCCTTCATGGGCTTCAGCGGTATGGTAAAATAGTCTGCTATGGTAAAACGCTTCCTTCCCCTGCTGGCTGCGGCGTCCCTGGCCGCCTGTGCCCATGACAACACACCCCTTATGGAGGTGAACAAAAATGTCCCCGCCTATGCGGTGATGGCCCACCGCGGCTCCACCTTCTGGGCGCCGGAAGAGACGGAGAGCGCCTGGCGCTGGGCCCGGGAAATGGGGGCGGACTATCTGGAAAGCGACCTCCAGTGCACCAAGGACGGGGTTATCCTGGCCAACCACGACGACAACCTTACCCGTACAACCAATATCGAGGAAGTGTTCGGGGCGGAAGTGCCTTTCTCCCGCCGTGCCTTCTACCTGTCCCTGGGCTTCTCGGAGGCCGATGCCGACGGGCAGCTGGAAGTGGACCGGCAGGGTTTCAAGCCCTATTACGCCGCCTCCTACTACTATGCCGAGCTGCTGATGCTGGATGCGGGCTCCTGGTTCAACGCCGCCCGTCCGGAACAGGCCCGGCCGGCCTTTGCGGGAAGCCAGTATGTGTCGGCCCTGCAGGACCAGATTGCCTATGCCGAGGGAAAGATGCTCAGGCGCTCTCCCGACGGAAAGCGGGTTCTGCCCTTCGCGCTCAAGGAGGCTTGCAAAGGGAAAACCCTTGCCCAAATCCGCGCCGAAGCTCCCGAGGGAGGAAAGTACATGGAACTGCTGGACTACGATTTCTCCCCGGCCTATGTGGCCGATCCGGCCGACCGGGGGCATCGGCCCGGCATTTACATAGAATTCAAGGAGCCGCAGGTGAATCCGGCAGACATGGAGCAGCGGGTGTTTGACGTGCTGGACGCCGCCGGATGGAACATCATCACCTTGCCCGCTACGGAAACGGCCTTTTACAAGGACGGCCTGGTGCAGGTGGGGAAAACGGCCGGGAAAGTGATTCTGCAAACCTTCTCCCCGGTTTCCTTGCAGCGGGCCGATGCGGTTTTCAAAGGAAGGCTTCCCATGTGTTTCCTGCTGTGGCCGCCTTGCCCGGAAGAGATTCCGGACGGGAACCTGGATACGCCGGATGGTTTCCAGACCATCCTGGACTGGGCCAGGGAGAACGGCGCTTCCATCAGCGGTCCTTCCATCAGTGGCGAGCCCAACAACTATGCCGAACTCAACGCGCCCTGGCAGGCGGAACTGGTAAAGAAGGCCGGCATGCTCAACCATCCTTATTCCTTCGACTCCGTGGCCCAGATGGAGGACCAGACCTCCCGTTCCGACGGCTTTTTCACCAACCGTTCGGAGCTCACCCTGCAGTACCTCCTGGACCGGGGACTCCGGGACCCTTCGGCCCCGCGCACCGTTCCGGACGCGGAAGCTGTACTTCGGGAGTTGGGTTATTGAGTGTGACAGGATTTACGTTGTTTCTAGTCGGGTAAGAATATTCACGTCATTGAGGTTATGTTTACAGACGGATTCTACCTGTCCGATTATTTCCATGCATCGACTTCGAGGGATGCGGATGCCTTCTCCAGCTTTGAGGATTTGTTCAAGGGTCGGGTTTCCTTCGAAAAAGACGGATGTTGCATGTTGTCCGTTACTCCCCTTGGATGAATAGGTGATATCGTAGGCGGGCGCCAATCCCCATTTGTTTTCTTTATAAATGAAAGAGAAGTTTTTCGCATGGTCATCCTTGTTGATGGCTACGATATTGACAACCATTCTTCGGAACATTTCTTCAACCTGTTGTGGGTCCTGTGTAAGGTAACCGGTAAGAGCTAAAAGGTTCGTGTAGTCTACGTCTTGGTTCCGGAAGTTAGTCTTGAGGAGCGCTGCAGCAGTCAGCACGTGATAGCGTTCTCCTAGGGGAGAGATGTCAAAACGTTCTATGGCAAAATATTTATTGCGTAGCAGGCCGATTTTCGGGATATTCACACCGCACTCCCGTGCAGTTTTCATATAGAGAAGTTCTTGCATTCCGACGTCTGGATTGTCATAAGTATGACGGAATTTCACTAACCAGTGTTCGCCCTGTGGTGTTACAAAAGCAGCTTTCGGCCTTGCTCCACCACTATTGGCGCTGTTATAATAGAGAAATTCAGCATCGCCAGGCTTCTTCTCT
>FLNY01003926.1_pt1 | contig 12584 bp, 10 predicted proteins | sample 1140381 | NCBI WGS metagenome assembly FLNY01 (sample SAMEA3878172, study PRJEB12797) | bioreactor metagenome | biome: Moose rumen | place: Sweden | collected 2011-10
CTTTTTTGCGAGAGTGATATTAATTAGTCAAGCCACTCTACATAGACTAGGTAAGCGCGAGGAGGGAGGCGCCATGCTGAGCTTAGGAGGTACCGCTTTAGCGGTAGGTTGCCTAAGCGAAAGTATGGAAGGTGCCCTCCGGGAGCACGGAGCACTTGGAAAAGTGGCTGGGAATATCACAATAAAGTATAGATTATTGAAAAACTGATGTTTTCAATAATCTATGACTTTTTGTGGGTAAAAAATAAATTTTTGTTGAATATATAAAAAAATCATGTATTTAAAATGTGAGTTTTATATAGTTGCATTGTCTATTTTTCGATGAGAGGATGGGGTATAATATAGCTGAAAATATGAAGTAACGAGATTTAAATACACGCATTTATATTTGTGGTGCTTATTACACTAGCGTGGCGTAAAGTAGCATTTTCCTAGAAAATATAAGGGATTTCGACTGTACTTCTATTTGACAAAAATTTATCATTTACTGTATTATGAACATGTAAAGGAAACTCTGGGCTTTTGTTAGAGTTTACTAACCGGTGTTTTATTTTTAATCCGGTTGCTTGTTTATTTCAGCTTTTTGGAGGTAAGATGCAAGATTACAAAATTATCGAAGTGAAGCAGAGCATATTTGAGGATAATGATGCTGATGCTGGTAGGCTTCGAGACGAGATTAAAAGGCAAAAGACTTGTCTAATTAATTTAATGTCGGCTCCGGGTTCGGGGAAGACAACTACATTATGCCAGACAATCAGCAGACTCAAGGATGAGATGCGCATAGGTGTAATGGAGGCAGATATTGATTCTGATGTGGACGCGGCCACAATTACGGAGGCCGGCGCTCGTGCAATTCAGATACACACAGGAGGAATGTGCCACCTCGATGCCGATATGACTCGGCAGGGCTTGAGGGAGCTTGATGCAGAGGATTTGGATTTAGTCTTCCTGGAAAATGTTGGTAATTTGGTATGCCCGGCGGAATTTGATACCGGTTCTTCAAAGAACGCCATGATACTTTCAGTACCTGAGGGCGATGATAAGCCATTAAAGTATCCACTCATGTTTTCAGTATGTGATGTGGTTCTTATCAACAAATGCGACACACTGGCAGTGTTTAGCGAATTTTCGAAAGAAGCTGTTGAGGAAAGCATTCACAAGCTTAATCCTAATGCCAAAGTCATCTTTATTTCTGCAAAGAAGGGTGAGGGCATGGATGAATGGATTGACTGGTTGAGGGGCCAGGTAGCAGAGTGGAATAGCTGATAATTCGGTTTTTTGATGTGGAGTATAATGCTTTATTTATTAAATAAGGCGTGGTCGCCATTATGGTGGCCTAGATATTAATAAGGGCTGTAAAAGGAGGAAAAATTAATATGGGAATTGGACCAGACCGACTGGGTGATTTCTACCCATCCTGGGTTGAAGATTTAAAGGAGGAAGATATTCGTCCTGAGATTCTTGAGCTTGGAAAGACTATTACAGACAGAGCCAAGATCAAATTAGGTCTTCAGAAAATCACTAAGTATGATCCGGAATATTGGGCTGTAGCAAATCTTGCACCCACAAAAGAGATTGCCGAATTGGCATTATCTATGGGTGGAATCAGAAAGCCCAAGACATTCAAGCAACTTCTCGATATTACCGGTTTGGACGAGAAGACACTTGAGGAGAGATTAGAGAAGGCTAGCTGGACAGGTCTTTTGGAATGGAATTATGAGAATGATGCTCATGAAAAGCAGTGGGTACTTCCTATGTTTGTACCGGGCTCAGCTGAGTTTTCTAATATGAATCAGGAATTTCTTGATGAGCATCCGGAGATGGGACGCTTCTTTGAGCGTATGAGCCGCTTGCCACTAGAGGGACTTACTCACATGGTTCCGCCGGGAGGCGCAGGAATTGGTATGCATGTCATTCCTGTTGAGGAGGCCATTGGCATGGAGCAGCAGGCCATCAATCTGGAGCGCATTTCTTATTGGCTCGACAAATACGAGGGCAAATATGCAAAGAGCCCTTGCTCATGTCGACTTTCACGTAAGACTTACGACGAGGGTTGTGCAGATGATCCTATCGGTTGGTGTATTGCCGTAGGTGATATGGCAGATTACGTCGTTGAGACAAATAAGGGTGGTGTATATATTACCAGAGAGGAGGCTCTTGAGATATTCAAGGAGGCCGAGGAAAATGGATTTGTACACCAGATTACAAATATTGATGGCGAGAACAAGATTTTTGCTATTTGTAATTGTAATGTGAATGTTTGTTATGCACTTCGTACATCTCAGCTTTTCAATACTCCGAACATGTCACGTTCTGCTTATGTTGCACATGTTACAGCTGAGGATTGCGTTGCTTGTGGTAAATGTGTGGAGAATTGTCCTGCAGGCGCAGTAAAGCTTGGACAGAAGCTTTGCAAGTCGAATGGCGCACAGGTTGAGTATCCAAAGCACCCACTCCCAACTGAAAAGAAATGGACAACAGATGATTGGGATGATGATTATAGGGACAATAATAGGATAAATTGCTATGAGACAGGTACTGCACCTTGTAAGACGGCATGTCCTGCACACATTGCTATTCAGGGTTATTTGCGCATGGCTGCTCAGGGCAGATACAAAGAGGCTCTTGCTTTAATCAAGCAGGATAATCCATTGCCGGCTATATGTGGTCGTGTATGTAACAGGAGATGCGAGGCTGCATGTACTCGTGGTACTGTAGATGAGGCTATAGCTATTGATGAGGTCAAGAGATTTTTGGCAGAGCTCGATCTCAAGTCTGAGACTCGCTATATCCCTAAGAAAATTGTTCCTTCTTTAAAGGGAGAGTTTACCGAAAAGGTTGCGATTATCGGAGCAGGACCTGCAGGATTGTCATGTGCATATTATCTTGCATTAAGGGGTTATCATCCTACTATATTTGAAAAGAACAAATATCCGGGTGGTATGCTCAGATATGGTATTCCATCATTTGTTCTTGAGAATAATGTTATCGACGCCGAGATAGATATTATTAAAGAGCTTGGAGTAGATATTAAGTGCGGAGTCGAGGTTGGAAAAGATATTACTCTTGATGAGCTTCGTGGACAGGGATATAGAGCATTTTATGTTGCAATTGGTTGCCAGGGTGGCAATAAGCCGGGCGTTCCGGGGGATGATGCCATTGGTACTGCAACTGCAGTAGATTTCCTTCATGAGTGCTCAGAAAATGAGAAGTACGATATTAAGGGTGATGTAGTTGTAATTGGTGGTGGAAATGTTGCTATTGATGTTGCTCGTTCTGCTCGTCGTGTAGGCAACGAAAAGGTTTCCATGTTTTGCCTTGAAACAAGAGATATTATGCCGGCTTCTGTTGAGGAAATTGAAATCGTAGAGGCTGAGGGTGTTGAGCTCAATTGTGGCTGGGGACCAAAGGAGGTTCTCGTTGATGACAATGGACAGGTTAAGGGCATTATTTTAAAGAGATGTACACGAGTAAAGGATGATGATGGCAGATTCAATCCTCAGTACGATGAGAATGATACCATGACAGTAGAATGTAAGCATGTCATATTCTCTGTTGGTCAGCGCAGTGTATACGGTGATTTGTTTAGCGGCTCAAATGTTGTTATCAATCGTGGCCCGCAGGCTGATCCGCTTACATATCAGACTGATGAGCCGGATATATTTGTAGGTGGTGATATGTACACCGGTCCAAAATTTGCTATTGATGCAATTGCGGCAGGTCGAGAGGGTGCAATTTCAATTCACAGATTTGTTCAGCCGCACAGCTCGCTTACAATTGGACGTAACAGAAGAGATTTCATCGAGCTTGATAAGGATGATTTACAGATTAATGACTATGATCACAGTCCTCGTCAGATTCCGGGCGTTTCTAAGACTACAGTTGATGGTGAGTTGACATATAGAGACAGGACAGTAGAGTTCACCGAGGAGCAGATTAAGGTGGAGACTGCCAGATGTCTCAAGTGTGGAGCTTCTGTTGTAGATGAGAATAAGTGTATTGGTTGTGGTATTTGTACAACCAAGTGTGAATTCGACGCAATCAAGCTTTACAGAGAGCATCCGGAGTGCTCTAAAATGACTCCATCTGAGGACAAGCTCAAATATGTTTTGCCGAACGGTCTAAAGCAGGCTATCAAGGTTACATTCAAGGGTGGAAGAAAATAACAAAAAACTGGCTAAAATCAGTTTTTATGGTAAAATCAAAGGGTGCTATACAGCACCCTTTTTTCTTTACTTTATAGAAAATTATTCTGTAATATTTGGAGATTTGATTATATGAATATTTATTTGTTTAGTGAAGGAATGGCAGAGGCCATTCGTACTACAATAATAGTTTATCTTATTCTTACTTTGGCATTTACAATTTATTCCATTGCTCGAATGTATGTTATCGAAAGGATGAGCAATGACGTTAAAGGTGGCAGGCTCAGAATGAAGAGGCTGCAAAGCGAGGGGCGTTTTACACAGATTCCGGTATATTCGATGGAGGAGATTAGTCAGGATAAGAAAAAGGCAGATGTTCGTATTGTGCGTTTTCCCGCAGATAAAGCCAAGAATAATCGATTTATCATGATATTACCGGGAGGAGGATATGCTCACTTGTGCACTAAGCAGGAGGGATATCCTATAGCTGCTGCCCTTAACCGAATGGGATATAATGCTTTTATTTTGGAATATAGGACAGGGCATTCATGTACACCATTTGGCCCCATGGAGGATTTGGGTAGAGCGCTTCAGCTTATTGATGCCAATAAAGAAAAGTGGAATGTTACACTTGATGGCTATGGTTTAATGGGGTTTTCTGCCGGTGGTAATCTTGCGGTTATTTTCTCAAGCCATAAATATGGTTACATGGATTTTCGGGTTCCAAAGCCAAGTGCAGTTATTTTGGGATATCCATGGACATGTGTTAACGATTGGCTGCATCATCCATATTGGAATATTTGGATTGGAATGGTGGGTGTTTGGCTTAGCACTCGTGGCAGCTTTTATATGTTTGGGCCTGCACATATCAGAAAAGGTAGAGAGTTGCTGGATGTTCAAAACTATATTGAAGAGGATTTTCCACCTACATTCATGTATTCCGGTAGTTGGGATGTTCTGGTGCCGGCTAGTCGACATGCCGATGTTTTTGACAAGTCTCTTACAGAGCATAATGTTAAGCATGTTTATGAAAAGTATTTTGGTGTTCCACATGGAATTGGATTGGGACGTCACACAAAAGCGGATGGATGGCTTAATCGCGCGATGGAATTTTATGAGGAAAATAGTTAACAAAAAGGAGTTTTGCACTGCAAAACTCCTTTTTGTTAATCTAAAATCTAAATTTTCTCTGGGAACTTGCCGGCAAGTTCGCAAATGGTATTTACACATGTTTCTTCGCCAAGGCTTCCGCTATCAAGAATGACATCATATTCACGGAAATCACCCCAATTTTTATCGGTATAATATTTGTAGTAGGTCTTGCGCTGCTTGTCCTTTTTGGCAAGGCGCTTTTCAATGCTGACATCCTTGATATTATCGTAGCGTTCAAGCACTCTCTTCTTTCTGTGTTCCATATCTGCATGAATCATTACATTCATACAACGTATACCCTCTTTTCTGAGAATATAATCTGCACATCGTCCAACTATAACGCAAGGTCCTTTATTGGCACATTCCAAAATAACCTTTTTTTGAGCTATAAAAATCTCATCCTGTGGACTCTGAAAGTACATTGTGCCGGCAGATGAAATATCAAACCACATGGCTGTAGAAGATGTGTATTCGCCCTGAGTCTCGATAAGCTCCTTAGCATATCCGCTTTCAATAGCAACTTTGTTAACTATTTCTCCATCATAAAAAGGGATGTTTAGTTGTTGTGCAACTTTTTCGCCGATACTATGGCCACCGCTGCCAAATTCTCTGCTGATTGTAATTACTGGATACATAGTGGTCTCCCTCCTATACATTTATTTAGTTTTATTTTAGAATTTATCGCGCAGAAAGTCAAAAATAGTTGCATTTGTCAGATTATTAATTGCCGCACCCTCGTAGACGTTTTCTCCGGAGTCACCACATATATCAATTCCCAGGACATTATGCTCGGAAAAAATTTGTTGTAGCATTAAGAACAAGGTCTCTAATGACATATCACCTTGGTCCCAATCTGTTATGGAATATTCTGTGGATAGTATATCTTTGTCTACGGAAATAAATACAGGCAGCTCATTAGAAATATCTGAGATAGGAATCTCATTGCCTACTCCGTATGTGTATACATTTTTCATATGTGGCAGGGTTGTTGAAGCCTCTAAAACCCATCCGCCGCATGAAGTAATCTCTCCAAAGCTAGGAGGCTGATTATCAGGATGATGGTCGAAGAGAATGAGATTAAAATCTTCATGAATTTGCATTAGCCATAGAAGTGATAGATAGTGATAGTTTCCGGAGTCGATAAAGTGAATTCCATGATAATCAAAAACTCCCATTGACTCGAGAATTTGTGCCTTGGCATCCTGGTCAAGGTAGCATCGAGTGCCAGGGAGATTTTTGAAATCGAGCATAATGCAATCAGGAATATTCTCATAGAAATCCTGATTGTCGTATGCATCTGTCATTTTAATAATTATTGTATTCATAGATTGTCATCATTCCAGCATTTGCCGGCATTTTTTAATTCTTTTGTACCATGTTTGGTTGCCAAATCTCTCCAAATGGTTGGATGGAAAAGCATGAGTATAGGGAATAACTCGAGGCGGCCTGCAAGCATATCGATTATCAAAATAATTTTTGAGAAATCGCTAAAGAATCCAAAGTTTGATGCGGGACCAACAAGACTCATACCGGGACCGATATTGCTCAATGTGGCAATGACAGCTGTAAACACTGTTGAAAAATCCAAATCCTCAAATGAAAGTAAAAATGCACTAACAAAGAAGACTAAAATAAATGTACCAAAGAAGACATTGTTGGAACGGATAGTGTCATGATTTACAGGCTTGCCATCCATAATTGTCTTGCGGACACTTCTAGGGTGGATATAGCTAATCAGCTCCTTATGTACAGCCTTGCCCATGAGTACAAAACGGGATACCTTGATACCACCACCGGTTGATCCGGCACAGGCACCTATAAACATAAGTACAACCAGAACACATCTGCTGGCCTGTGGCCATTGGGCAAAATCGGTGGTAGAAAAACCGGTCGAAGATTGTATAGATGTAACCTGGAAAGCTGCTTTTGTCAAAGCATCAAAAAATCCATTACTTATGCTAAATATATTGATTGTTATAATACCAATAGCGCCTAAAGTAAGCAATGAATACATTTTGACCTCTTCCATTCGGAATGCCTCTCGCGCATGTCTGAAGAGAATATAATAGTAAAAATTAAAGTTGATACCAAAGAGGAACATAAATATCGCGACTATCCATTGAGATCCTGCATTGAAACTTGCAAGGCTATCTGCATATATTCCAAAACCTCCTGTGCCGGCTGTTGCAATACCGGTGTTGATTGCCTCGAATGGAGTCATGCCTGAAATCAGAAGTAAAATAATCTCAATAGCTGTGAGTCCAAGGTAAATAATATACAGCATCTGTGCTGTGTTTTTAAGTTTAGGAACGAGCTTTCCGACAGATGGCCCGGGAGACTCTGCCTTCATTAAATTAAATTGTGAGCCGTCACCACCGGCTAATGGAATGACAGTGAGTAGAAATACCAAAACTCCCATACCACCAAGTAGGTGAGTGAAACTACGCCAAAAAAGTGATGCATGAGACAGCAGCTCGACATTATCCAAAATTGATGCTCCGGTGGTCGTAAAACCGGAAACTGATTCAAAAAGTGCATCTATAAAGCTGGGAATCTCACCTGAAATCCATAGTGGCAAAGCACCAATGGCAGATAAAACTACCCATGATACACCTGTACAAAAGAATCCTTCCTTTAGATAGAAGGAAAACTTACGAGGCTTTAGGTAACTATTGATAATTCCAATAATCAGGCATGGTAATGCAACAAGAGCATAGCTCATCCAGACAGACTCGCGATAAATCAGTGCTACAAATAATGGTAGCATTAAAAACAGCCCCAAAAAGCCAATAACGTAACCCAATATAAATCTAATGACCGAATTGTTCATTTCTATATTACCTCAAAGTATCTAATATAGTGCCGAAGCCGGTATGAGTTGTGATAACGATAACTGTATCATTAACCTCAATTGTGTCAGAACCAGAAGGAATAATGATTCTACCATTTCTATTGATGGCAGCCACAAGAACGTTATCCTTGAAGGATAAAACTGAAAATGGAACACCGGTTGCCTTTGATTTTTCTTTAATATTAAATTCGATAGCCTCAACTCTTTGGTCAAAGAAATGATAAAGAGTGAGGATATCATTGCCATCGCCGGAGGCGCTTTTGGCACGAACATAGGCGATGATTGATTCGGCTGTAATTTGCCTTGGATATACAACAGAACCTAGATTGAGCTGAGAAAGTACATTGTCAAAGTTGATTCTGTTGACCTTTGTGATAACCTTTGCATTACTCACCTGATTAGCATAGAGTGTTAGGAGAATATTTTCTTCATCTATACCTGTAAGTGGTACAAAGCTCTCCACATATTCGATTCCTTCTTCTCGAAGCAGTGATTCATCACCGCCATCACCGTTAATGATTGTAGCTTTAGGAAGGACAACAGCAAGCTCCTCACAACGATTCTTGTCACGTTCGATGATGCGGACATTAATCTTGCTCTGTAGTAGTAGCTTCGCCAGATAGAATGAGCAACGGCCACCTCCTACAATTAGGCAATCCTTTACCTGTCGGGTTTTGAAACCTATTTCGTTAAGGAAAGTACGTGCAAATCTACGTCCTCCGACAGCACATACAATATCTCCGGCATTCAAAATAAAGTCTCCGGAAGGAATGGAGATTTCAGAGCCTCTTTTTACTGCAGCGACAAGTACACGGCTGGAAATATTTGAACTTAAATCCTTGATTGCAAGGCCATCTAATACGTTACCTTCACAGATCTTAAATTCCACCATCTCGGCAAGTCCGTGCGCAAATGATGATACCTCCAGCGTAGATGGAAGGGAGAGTATCTGTGATATTTCCTTGGCAGCCTCAAATTCCGGATTAATAATAAGAACAAGTCCTAATTTTTCTTGGAGATATGAGAGCTCTTTCGAATAATCTGGATTGCGAACACGAGCTATAGATGCACAATCACCAACCTGTTTTGCGATTGTACAGCAGAGCAGGTTTAATTCGTCTGAGTTTGTGACTGCAATTATTAAATCAGCGTCATTTATTCCAGCTTCAAGCTGTGTGTTGTAGCTTGCACCGTTTCCCTGGATTCCCATAATATCATATAGATTGATGAGAGAATCGATTTTGTCCTGCTTTTGGTCAATAACAACAATATCGTGACCTTCTTTTGAAAGACGATCAACCAGTGTGCGGCCGACCTTTCCACAACCCACGATAATGATTTTTAGTCCTCGTTTTGAGGATTTCTTAAAAGTCATTACATGCCTCCAAAAATGAAAGAATTTTGCAGGTAAACCTATAGGTTTACCCGCAATTTATATTTGTTACGCACAGACTAAATCCACTGTAACATAATATCCTTATCATAATGTAGACTAAAACAGGTAAAACTTCAACCCTGAGTCATAGATTTCAGCTTTTTGGAAATTAGATTGTTAAAATAGATTTAAATGTAAAGATCTACATGTCTTGTGATTTTCTTGGCAGCTGTGTAGAGTTCGTTGAGATATTCAGAATCATTTGTAAAGAATTTGGTGAAACGACTACGACTGTAATTTTCGGCAGCATTTTCATAGACAGACATGGTTCCGTCTTTGTTAACTGTAATGCCTATTTTTTGTAAATCAGATGCATAATCGGAATTCAGTTGTTTGATTTTTGTAGCTGCATTTTTTACAGCGGTATTATTGGTTCCATATTTTGTCGCAGAGGTTAGAGTATTATTCATTGCATCAGCAAATGCAGTCAGTTTTTCTTGAACCTCATCTTCGGAAGCATCTTCAAAATTGTATTCACCCAGTTTTTTAATGGCGCTTCTGAGCGCGCTGGCGTCAGCAAAAGAAAGGGTACCGGTTGTTGCTTCACTTCTTGTGGTACCGGTTACCAGCTTTGAGTAGTTTCCGTAATATAAACGTAGGCTTAACGAATTTGTCACGCTAATGCTCATACCATACACCTCCATCAAATTTATCGGCTAAAATGCTGAATTTGTTTATATTGCACCTTGCAGAGGAAATAAATTTTATTTATACTCTACCCATAAATGTAAATGGAGCGTTGCTGAATAAAGGCAACAATTATTGAGAATGCCTGATTGTCATCATATGGCACTATCCGGGCAGTATTTAGCAAGGAGTATTAATGAATCAAGAGAAAGTTATTGTTATCGATTTCGGTGGTCAGTATAACCAGTTGGTTGCACGCCGAGTCAGAGAATGCAATGTCTATTGCGAGATTTATTCTTATCGCACCCCCATCGATCAGATTAAGCAGATGAATCCCAAGGGTATCATTCTTACCGGAGGCCCTAATTCTTGTTATGAGGATGGTGCACCTACCTATACAAAAGAACTTTTTGAACTTGGAATACCTGTTTTAGGATTGTGCTATGGTGCGCAGCTAATGATGCATGTTCTCGGTGGCAAGGTCGAAAAGGCGCCGGTTCGTGAGTACGGTAAGACAGAGACTTATATAGATGGAGCGATAGACACACTATTTGCAGGTGTGGATAGGTCTACAATTGTTTGGATGAGTCATTTTGATTATATTTCAAAGGTTGCTCCGGGATTTGAGATAGTAGCGCATACAGCGGATTGCCCTGTTGCAGCAGCAGCATGCGAGGAGAAGAAATTATATGCTATCCAGTTTCACCCTGAGGTGTTACACACTGTTCAAGGCAAGGACATTCTTCATAATTTTGTACGAGGTATATGTTCTACAGCCGGTACATGGCGCATGGATTCATTTGTAGAGCAGACTATTGGAGAGATTCGTGAGCGAGTAGGAAGTGGCAAGGTTTTATTAGCGCTTTCCGGAGGCGTAGATTCTTCTGTTCTTGCAGCATTACTTGCAAAAGCAATAGGCAAGCAGCTGACCTGTGTATTCGTAGATCATGGCCTTCTTCGTAAAAACGAAGGTGATGAGGTAGAGAGCGTATTCGGATCTTCGGGTTCTTTTGATATCAACTTTGTCAGAGTTAATGCAGCAGACAGATATTATGCTAAGCTTGCAGGTGTAACAGAGCCTGAGCAGAAGCGTAAGATTATAGGTGAGGAATTTATCAGGGTCTTCGAGGAAGAGGCTAAGAAAATTGGTGCTGTGGATTTCTTGGCACAGGGCACTATATACCCTGATGTTGTAGAGTCGGGACTGGGTGGTGAGTCTGTTGTTATAAAGTCTCACCATAACGTAGGCGGCTTGCCTGACTATGTGGATTTCAAGGAGATAATTGAGCCTCTTCGTAACCTCTTTAAAGACGAGGTTCGGGCAGTAGGACTCGAGCTAGGCTTGCCGGAGTATCTGGTATTTCGTCAGCCATTCCCAGGACCGGGACTTGGTATTCGTATCATTGGAGAGGTAACGGCAGAGAAGGTTCGTATAGTTCAGGATGCGGACTACATCTATCGCACTGAGCTTGCTGAGGCAGGCCTTGAGAAGCTACCTGATCAGTATTTTGCAGCACTTTCTAATATGCGCTCAGTAGGAGTCATGGGCGATGAGCGCACCTACGACTACGCAGTAGTTCTCCGCGCAGTGGAGACAGTAGATTTCATGACAGCTGAAGCTTCAGAGATACCATTCGAGGTACTTCAGCGTGTCATGAGCCGTATCATCAATGAGGTCAAGGGTGTCAACCGCGTAATGTACGATTTGACAAGTAAGCCACCAGGAACAGTGGAGATGGAATAAGCTGTAAGTGGCTTAGAGGTTAGCTTCAAAAATCCAGTATTTTCAAGGCCTGAGGCCGTGTGAAATAACACGGTTTCAGGTCTTTTTTGGTCATCGCTTCTAATATGCTTCTATTTTTTTCTGAAAGAAGCAGAAGCGAAATAACTCCAATTAAAGAGTCCAATTCTGTTTCTTATCTTTTATTTTCCACAGATTTCAAAAAAATAAAAAATTTTTGCTGAGATTTAGTAATGAGCAAAAAACCACCCCAAATGTAATACGAAAGAAAAAATTCGTAATCGGAGGTGGAAGATATGTTTGAATGCAGAACATTTATCACAGTAAAGGAAATCGGTGAAGTACTCGGTGTTTCTGAATCTAAGTCTTATGGAATAGTTCGCGATTTGAATAAGGAGCTTGCTGTTGTTCGTCAAATTAAATGAAGCTCCTATCATCAGATTAAATGAGGCTATTTAGTGGTAGCAGTATAGTATCAGTCAGATTATTTGAGTTAAAAATAGCACTTTATTTATACTGTATATTTGAAAGTGCATAGACAATTTTCAAAGGCTTATAAGCAGATGATGTTCAGAAAAAGAAAATTGTCTTCTATTTGGAAATTGTCTATACATTTTTTTCGTAAAGAAAAAG
>FLNY01001781.1_pt1 | contig 12556 bp, 11 predicted proteins | sample 1140381 | NCBI WGS metagenome assembly FLNY01 (sample SAMEA3878172, study PRJEB12797) | bioreactor metagenome | biome: Moose rumen | place: Sweden | collected 2011-10
AAAGAGGCAAAGCCTCTGATAGAAAAATACAATTTAAAAAGAATCGATGATGGGAAATTTCAGATTTTCAAAAATGAAGACCTGGTACTAATAATCACCGGCTCAGGGCAAACAAGTGCATCCATAGCACTTACCTATCTTTTAACGAAAATGAACTGTAGTCAGGACGATTTTATTATTAATATTGGTGTCTGTGCCGGGCTTAAAGAAGTGGGTAATGCTTTTATCATCAATAAAATTACAGATGTAGCAACAAAACGTTCCTACTATCCGGATGTATTCTATAAACACTCCTTTTTAGAATCCGAGCTATTTTCCGGACAGTCCATACTTTCTGAGGGCGCATACACTCTTTATGATATGGAAGCCTCGTCTATATATCAGTCTGCCATAAAATTTGTAACAACTGATCGAATCAGCTTTATTAAAATTGTTTCCGACAACTATTCCCCTGATTCTTTGACATCAGATGTTGATACCTTAATAGCGTCAATAATGCTAGAGATAGATGAATACATTTTACTCTGTGAAAAAATTTCAGCCAGTGAAACCGCCGAAAATACCACTATAAAAAATGAAGCTCAATTTTCTCAGCTCTCAAATGATTTTCACTGCTCCGTGACCATGGAAAATGCACTTTTAGAATTGCTAAAATTTGCAAATGCTTCGGGCATAGATATAGCCCCTGTATTGGAGGACATGAGAAATAAAGAAATGATTCCATGCGCAAGCAAGAAAGAAGGAAAACAAGCTTTTGAATATTTCAAAAAACAACTATTATGAAAAGGCTTTTTCCCACATATATGTGGAGGAAACTATAAAAGATAATCCTGATGTGACTGCAATCTTAAAGCAATTTCAAGCTGCAACCATTATCTATATAAAACACTATAAGGATGTTTTTTGTAGATCAAATCAGCATTACAACAGACAACAGGCCAGTCACACTCTTATTATCGCCAACAAATCAGGCTCGAAAATATACAAGGGCTCCCCGGTATGTCAAAGCTTTGATAATAAATATTTTTACTACACCTCATGCATGATGAATTGTATTTACAACTGTGAGTACTGCTATCTCAAAGGAATGTACCAGTCAGGTTACATGACACTTTTTATTAACCTGCAGGAAACCTTTGATGAAGTGGCTCTTTTGCTAAAAAAACATCCTGTATATCTCTGTGTTTCCTACGACACAGACTTGATGGCAATGGAAAATATTTTCCACCTAAGCGAAAGATGGTGTGACTTCGTAAATACGATAAATGAGAAATCCAAAAACAAGCTCACTATAGAGATTCGCACCAAATGTGGCAATATATCAAACTGGAAAAATCTACAAGCAAATCCAGATGTGATTTTTGCATTTACAATATCGCCTGAGTATGTGATAAATGCCTACGAAGGAGACACCAGCAGTCTAAGCTCCAGACTTTCTTGTGCAGCTGATGTTATGAAATCAGGTTTTCCTGTAAGACTTTGCTTTGATCCTATGATATACTGCCCTGACTGGAAAAAGCACTATAATACCATGATCGATAAAGCAGTCGAAACCATCGATTTTTCAAGACTTTACGATATAAGTGTAGGCTCCTTTAGAATTTCAAAGGAATACTTAAAGAAGATGCGGCGAAACATGAAAAACTCTGCCATAGCCAATTTCCCATATGAAAACACGGCGGGGTTCTACCACTATCCCAGCGATTTGCAAAATGAAATGGAACATTTTTTATTACAGGCACTATCAAATTATATTTCAACTGACAAAATATTTTTATGGAAGGAATAATCATGAATACAGCTATAGTAACAGGAGCTTCATCAGGAATTGGAAAAGCTATTACATATACACTTATCAAATCAGGCTACAAAGTAATTGGCTTTGGTCGTAAATTCGATGATGAATTTTCGGGAAATTTTTCTAAAATGCTACAGCCAATTGAACTGGATTTGCTCGATACAAATACTTTAGAGCAGACCATAAAAGCTCTAAAGAAAGAAAATGATATCTCCATTTTAGTAAACTGCGCCGGAGTGGCATATTATGGGCTTTTCGAAGAAATTAGTGTCAGTGAAATACAAAAGATGGTTAGAACAAATCTTGAAGTCCCTATGATTTTAACTAAGCTTCTCCTTAGAGATTTGAAGAAGAACAATGGTTTTGTTATAAATATTTCCTCAGTCACAGCCACTTCCTCTAATCCCCACGGAGTTGCCTATGGTGCTACAAAAGCAGGACTTTCCAGCTTCTCCAAAAGTCTTTTTGATGAAGCCAGAAAATACGGTATAAAAGTATGTGACATCAAACCCGATATGACGGATACCAACCTATACCGCAACTCCAACTTCACCTGCGACCCATCAGCCTGCTTAAGCCCCTCTGATGTAGCCACCGCTGTGGAGTATTTTCTTGATGCCGGAAATGACATGGTTGTAAATGAAATCACTTTAAAACCTCAATTACATAGGATACAGAAAAAATAAGGCATTTTAGGCATCTTTATTTTATGCTCTTTTTATCGGATGCCTGTCATTACAACTATATTGCCGCATCAATCTTATCAGGAATGAATTTATACCAAAAACGATACATGCCATCAGTGATTTCATTTACTTTATTTGCTCCACCTGAGCACGCCTCAATCACTGTATTGTATGTGTTAAGTATTTTGCGACTCCTCCAGTTACACCAAATACAACAACCTTTTCCTCATTATTGTAGTTAGGCACGAATTTAGCAGAATCTATATAATCAAATGGTTTTAAAAAAATTTGATTATCACGTCTGCCAAACAGTAGGCTCCTGTAACTTAATAGCCATAGATTTTCCTATATCAATACGAAGATATTTGTCAAGACATATTTTTAATTCAAAAAGGGGCTCGAATTGAGCCCCATCTATAGCAACAATCTATATTGGAGAAGAGAAAAATATTAAATACAGATTATTAACTATCTATTATTCAGCAGTTACTGTCTGCTTTTTCTTTTTAATATAAAGCGTTATTACAAGTACTTCTAATCCAATCAGAAGAATTGCTGCAACCACATCTATTGTTACGAATAATTTTGTAAAATTATCCATGCCAGTTTCAAGATTTTCCGGGAAATAATTTCCAGAATTTACTGTTGTATACATAATGTTCTTACATGCCTGACGGAGGGCGATTGTAAGAGTTGCAGAATCTGTATCAATAAGCTGGTTTGAATCATATTTATAAAAACCAAGCATAGCATCATTACCATTTCTTACTGCATCATCAGTGTTTTGGTATCCATAATCCCCATTCCAATCTGTGAGTACCATTCCTCTAAAGCCCCATTCATTTCTGAGAACGTTATTAAGAAGATTTGGGTTGGCACCAGACCAAACATCGCCAATAAAGTTGAATGAGCTCATTACTGCAAGAGGGTATCCTGCTTCGGCTCCACCAGCTTCTACGTTAGACTTGATACAAATTTCAAAAGGCTTCATATAGATTTCTCTGATTGCCTGTTCATCTGCAAAGGTTTGTAAGAAGCTGCATCTGTTTACTTCTTGATCATTTAAAACAAAATGCTTGATATAGGCATACACACCCTTTGTTGCCAGGCCATTTACGGTATTACTTGCAATATTTCCTGCTAGTACACCGTCTTCAGAGTAATACTCGAAGTTTCTTCCGCCAAAGGCACTTCTATGAATATTCATAGCTGGAGAATATGTTCCGTAAATTCCAGCTGATGCATATTCTTCGCCTTCAGCCTGACCAATCCTATAAGCAAGCTCTTTATTCCAGGTCTGAGCAATAAGATATTCTGTTGCATATGCTGTTCCATATACTCCAATATACCAGTCATTAAGACCTGATGTACCATCAGAATCAAGTGTAAGTACCTTGCCTACAGAATCAACTGCTGCTGTCTGGAAGCCACCAAGATTTACCATGTTTGCCATATCTTCAAAGTTCATTTGATCAAGTAATGCTTCCCAAGACTCGTCATCATAGCTTACACCTACAAAATCTTTAAGCTCTAAGCCATTATTAACACCAGTTACTGGCATTACATCGTCTGGATTATCAAATACTGTTGGGTCATATTCAGCTACTGAATGTAACTTGATGAAATCCTTCACCTCATCATCCATAGCAAATAATTCCTCTGCTGGAGCAGCTGTAGCATCAGCATAGTTAGCAAAACCATCCGCTCTAGAAAGATATGTAACCTTTCCATAAGAATAATCCTGGAACTGGTTGTTTGCTACTAGATCATCGCTGCTTCTTCCATCCACAGAATAATCAATATCAGCATCAACTGTAATAGTTCTTTCATCAATCACATTATGTGAATCTGATCTAATTGAAAGGGTATAGTCTCCTGCTTCAAGAACATAACCACCATTTTTTGATGCGGCCTTAATGCTCTTTGAGTCGTAAGATGCCATATCCTCGTATGAGACATCAAAGCTAACCACCTGCGATTCACCAGGAGCAAGAAGCTTAGTTTTCTCAAAATCTATAAGATTTACAGAAGCTTTCTCAATTCCGCCATTATAATATGGTGGATCATAATATAGCTCTACAACATCTTTTCCTGCAACATCTCCTGTATTGGTGACAGTGACCTCTACTGAAACAGAATCAATGCTTTCAGTAAATCCTGTAATTTCCTGGGTAAAATCTGTATAGCTCAAACCATAACCAAAAGGATAAAGAACCTTTTCGTCATAATTGATTAATCCTTCTTCTGCTGCTGTCTCGTAGAATTTGTATCCTACATAAATGCCTTCGATATAGTTAACAAATCCAAAGGCACCCTTAAATGCATCATCTGCTGCAGTAAATTCATCCTTCATATCCTGTACATTGTTGTATACGAAAGACCCATAGTTATTAACTGTAGGTGTATCAAATAAATCGTACACGAATGTGTCTGCTGTACGGCCTGATGGATTTACTGTTCCGTTTAAAACTTCACCAAGAGCTTCCATACCAGTTGCACCAGTACCTGGAACTAAAAGAACAGCTTTAATAGAATCATAATCATTGACCCAACCAAGCTCCATTGTATTGTTTGCATTGATCACGACGATAACATTCCTAAATTCTGAAGTAACCAGATTAATCATATCTTCCTCTGTATTACTCAGCTCAAGGTAATGCTCGCCCTCATCAAAATCATCATAGCTAGAAGAATTATTGTTATAGCTGCTAGCTAAATACGTATAATTCTCATGCCCATCTGCATCTTCTTCTGCTGTATTATAAGTTCCATCAATTACAGCCTTCATATCCTGTGGTTCATCCTGACCTTCGCCACCAGAACGAGAAATGACTACAAGAGCTGTATCCGAGAAGCTTTTGGCTTCATTCATTAAATCATCAGTGTATTTTTCAACTGGAGGTTCTGGAAGTGACCAGTCTGTATAGTTAACACTTATAGCATCGCCACCTAAATCTCTTGTGGCACTATAATCTACATACATATCAATCAAGGACTGATTTACACTAAATCCAGCATCTTCAAGAGACTGAAGAATATCAATATTTCCAGTATTGTCTGCTGATCCTGAACCTGTCCCACCATATATTGGATTGGTTGCTGCCCACCCAAACACATTGATATTGGAATTTGATGCTAATGGAAGTGTGCCATCGTCATTTTTGGCTAGAACTATTCCTTCCTCACCAATCTCTACGTTTATTTCCTCAGAAGCTTTTTTTGCCTCATCCGAAACACTTGCTGCACCATTAATGATTGGTGCAAGGTTGTTGTACATTGGTCCCAAACATATCGTATTTACGATAACTAATATAATGCCAAGCCATGCAGTCACTGCCGACCATCTAAAAACCAGTCTCGAACCTTTCTTTACGAAAAAGTGAGCTGCAACAAGTACTACTATCAATGCTATTAATGTTCCCAGAATGGTATAAATATATCCACCCAATTGTGTCACATATGTCTGTACATCTTCAGGCGAAACTCCCATACCAGTAAATACTGGAGTAAGCCTATCAATTAAAAACTGTAACATATTCTTTCTCCTCTTATTATCCTTATAAATAAAGCGCGCTTTGAACTGAAGAAAGATTATCAAAAAAAAGACCGAAATCTGAGTTAATTCAGAAATCGGTCATTTTTTTCACATAATTGGTAATGATTTTTATGGCTTAGGTAAAAGAATATCTAAATAAAACTTGCCATTTTTGACATTCATAAGAATTGAGCCACCATACTTTTCTGCAATATATTTAATGCTCTTTGATCCAAATCCATGAAGGCTTCTATCATCCTTTGAGGTCGTTGGTAGTCCATCGACAAACTTAACATCCCTTGAACATCTATTTTCCATGTGTATTAGAACCATATCACCGCGCTCTTTTATATGAAGACTAATTACACGTTCTTCTGGTTTTTCCATCACTACACTTTCCAAAGCGTTGTCGAAGGCATTACCCATTAGAGCATATATATCTGTTGCCGACATAAAATTGATAAGCTGTCCATCTGTCATACAGCTAAAAGCAACTCCACGCTCATTGGAAATCAAAGTCTTTTCTCTAAGTACATAGTCAAGAGTTTCGCAACCAGAATGATATGTAGCATCATAAATGGATACTGCCTGCTGCACCTCTTTGATGTATTCATTCCTTTCCTCACTATTTTCAAGTCTAGACAATGCCTTCAGCTGATGTTTTAAATCATGGCATTTGATATTAATAATATCAATGGCTTCCCTGTTACTCTTTTGGGCATTGTCAGCCATTTGAAGAAGCTGCTCCATCGTGTGCTGTTCTTCAAGCATTTGGTTTTCTCGTAACACATAATATTCCATCACAAGCACTAGCCCACAGCAGATTGAACTATATGCAGGACATACCACTCTAGATAAAAAACTTACCTCTGAATTAGAATATGCTAAACTTAATCCAATTGCTGCCACCATAACCACAACAAAAAGTATAGATATTCGCCTGTCATTCTTTCTGAATTGGTTTTTATCCAGGTTTCTTTTTACTATCAAATAATAGATAATAATATCCCAAACAATGTATGACGCATAATGGAATAAAATATATGTGCCAAACCGGTCATTAGGTTCCACCCCAAGATAATAGATTATAATCATAGTCAGTCCAAAGCACATATGCTCAGTTGCATAGCCACTTGCTACAGCAAATAATATCTCTATGAATTCCATGTCAAATGCCAGGTAAATAGGAATTGTGCTAAATAGTGCCCAGACAAAATATCTCAAAAAGCTATATATATCAAGGCCTTGCTCTCCCCCTGTAGGAATCAGGATTACATACCCCCATATTCCACAGCAAATCATATAGATAACAATGCCAACAATAAGTTTTGATATAAAACCTCTGTTTCTCCTCTGATTAATTAAAAAAGGTGCCTGTGCTATAAGAAGCTCCAGGGGAAATCTTACAAAAGATCCTATAATAATATTTTGCATTTGAAATAATATTTCCATCAATAATCACCTACATACTTAATATAATCCTCTGTAAACTGCTTCTTTTGTCGCCTAGAAATTGGAAGTTTGGCAATACCAACATCCACATCCTCTTTTGTGATGCATCTTACCTTTTCATAGTTTACAAGAATTCCGTAAGAGCATTCTCCAAACAAATTATTATCAAGCTTTTCCTTGATGGACTTAATGGTATTGCGTTCAATATAGTTTCTTGAAATGGTATGAAAAATCACCTTATCCTGTGATTTTTCAACATAGACTATTTCATTGCTACTGATTTTATACAGACCTTCCGAATCATTAATTAAAATAGATGTATCAGGGCGAATCGCTACAGAATTGATTGCCTTCTTAAGAGTATCCGTAAATACGTAGTAGCCAACCGGCTTAACCATGAAATCCACAGCATTCACCTTGTACCCTTCTACAGCAAACTGGGCCATATTAGTAACGAAAACAATGGCTACAGAACTATCCTTTTCACGGATTTCCCTAGCCACAGTCAGACCATCTGAGCCTGGCATTTCTACATCTAGAAATAAAACATCATACTGATTTTGAAAATTCTCCAGAAACTCAATACTCGCCTCATAATAGTCTATATTAAATTGATTTCCTTCTTCTTCACTATACTGCTGCAAATAACCTTTTAGTACATCTGCATCAGCCCTGGAATCATCAATAATTGCGATTTTCATGTTGTAATTATACTAGCAACCAACTTTCCCTTTCTTATAAGCCTCACATCCTCATGTGGATTAACTTTTGCCAATGTTATGTGTGGCAACCAGGAAAATGGCCTATAATATTTGCACACGCCCAGTAAAAATCATGTGGTATCTAACTAATTCTTTCATCTACATAATCCCAATATAACTATATAGCTGCATCAATCTTATCGATTAATGTAATATCTGCTGGAAGCCATTCTACATCATTAAGTTGCTCCTTTGTAAGCCACTTAGCAGCTTCGTGCTCTTTCAGAACTAAATCCCCACTTATAATTTCTGACCAAAAACAATCCATTGAAAGGTGAAATGTAGGATAGTCATACTCAATAGTATCAATCAGTTTGCCCACACTTATTTCGGTATCAAGCTCCTCCATAATTTCACGCTTAAGAGCCTCCTGTGGTGTTTCACCCTCTTCGATTTTTCCTCCTGGAAATTCCCAGCCATCTTTGTAATCTCCATAACCTCTTTGAGTAGCAAAGATTATAGGTTCATTCTGTTCATTTTCTGCTTTAATCACTGCTGCAACTACACGTATTGTTTTCATTATTGTGCCACTCCAAAATCATATTGAAGATATTTTTCTAAGTCCCATAGTTCTGTAACGATTTAGTTCTTTCATCGCTTTACGTTGCATATAGTTAGGCGAAACATTTTCTGCATAACCATCGTAGTCCATATCCCAACGCTCAATGGCATAATTAAGCTTATTTATATATTTTGATATTATCTCATTATCCAATTTAAAGGTATTTAGCCATTTATCTTCAAACTCAGCCAACATTTGTTGAAAAACATCTTTATTTTTTTCGTCGTAAACAACTAAATCCCATTCCACATTTTTTAGTAATGCATGACGTGTAATATTTGATGAGCCAATCACAAGTTCTGCATCATTATTAAACTCAAAATAATACCCCTTAGAGTGATAACCAATTGTCAAATAACTATCATCATGAAAGCTTTCAAAATCCAAATGGCATTCAAACGATGGATATTTTTCTTGAAATAGAAAAAAGGACTTAAGAGATTCAACATCTGTAAAATTCTGATATGTAGAAGTAATAATACGCCCCTTTACTCCCCTTGCCAAAGCAGCATCAATATCTTTTAATAATAATGATAACCCAGCTTTCTTTATGAAGCTAACTGAAAAGGCAAACGAATCACATTTACGTAAATTATCTCTAATACGCTCAAGAAATGTTTGCTCAGTATAATTTGTTAGAAATAAATTGGTCATTTTCTTCTACCTTAAATAGTTATATATAAATAATCCCTAATTCCACTTATTCTAATTCAGTGTAAACTGCTTACCATCATTCGGTCTACCTTTTCATGGTTTTATTATATCCAACTATATATATCATTCATAGCCCTCTTCTGCATCAAACCTAAAATAACTAATTCAACTTACTTGGCATTGGTAGCCTCGTTGGCCTTTTATATACTTTAGTCATTTTTGCTTCTATGCCGTTTATTTCAATATCCATTCTGCCTACTATATGCAATGCGTTCTCATAATATAAAAACGCCCCACCAATACCTTGGTGGGGTGTGAATATCTTTATTCCTCCTGCTCTGCTGGATCAAGCATCTTAATAACCTTTGCAGGCACGCCACCTACAACTGCATAAGCAGGTACATCTTTTGTAACTACAGCACCAGCTCCGACTACTGCGTATTCTCCGATAGTCACACCTGGACAGATTGTTACATTAAGACCAAGCCATGCATTTTTCTTTACATCAATCCGTTTGCAGCAAACCACTTTTCAACTGATGCCTTCGCATTTGCAGCCAGGCTGCCGGCGATTGCAAGACCATCTTTCACATCTGCGCCCTTAGCATACTTTTTTACATCACGTTCACTAGAACCCATGCCACTTCCTTCGTTGGTACAGAGAGGAAGGATTATCTTTCCTGTGAAATCGTATCTTTCAAGGAAGGTTGCTACTGCCATTGGAAATGTTCCCCAGTAATTTGGATAAGCAAGAACAATGGTGTCGTATCCATCAATGCTATCTAAATAATTTGTAAGTTCCGGACGAGCATTTTCTCTTAAATCTTTCTTGGCTTCATCAATGCAAGTCATGTAAACAGGTGAATAAGGATTGACCATCTCAATCTTGAATGTATCTGCATTGATCAGTTCCTTCATCTGGTTAACAACGATTTCTGTATTACCCACCTTTACATATCTCATTGTTCCACCAAAATAGTTTTCATCCGCTCTAGAAAAGAAAGCGATTAATGTTTTTGCCATTTGAATTTCCTCCATCTAAATTTTCTATAGATAACTGCTTATACCAATTGGTTTTGTCCTTTGTTGTTTACATTATCTCACCTAAGTTTTATAATATCCAATAGAAACATTAGATAGTTAATTTAATTTTTAAATATCAGAGGCATGGTATGACAACAAAACAGATAGATTATTGTATAGAACTAGCCCGCACAGAGAGCTTTTCCAGAGGTGCCGAGAACATGTTCGTAAGTCAGCCTACATTTTCATATCAGATAAAGCTGCTTGAAGAGGAAGTTGGTTTTGAGATATTCGTTAGAAATGGAAAAGGCGCTACTCTTACTCCTGCCGGAGAACAGTTTGTAACTTTCCTTACAAATATGCGCGAAGAACTGAAAAGAGCTATTGAACAAGGTCAAAATTTCAGTGCGAAATATCATGACAATATTACTGTCAGCCTTATGGTTAGACAGGCTCTTTATTTGCTTCCAGAAGCCATCAAGGACTTTGAAAAGAATGAGCCTGGTGTACAGATTACGCCTTTATTTCAATACTCCGGCAGTATGGATAGTTTTCTCAAAAATGAGTCCGATGTAGTCTTCGCCTTAGAAGAACAGACAAAACAGCTTGCTGGCACCACCGTCCACAAGCTGTTTCAAAGTCATATTTATTTAATTTGCAATAAGAACGATCCTCTTGCAGCTAAAAATCTTATTACGGATGAAGACATTTATGACCGCAATCTTATGGTAGGTGGCGGTTCACCGGCACTCCTGCGCTCCGTTCAGCAAAAGCTTATTTCATCAGGAAAAATCAAGTATTTTAATAGTCCAGATCATGACACTACACTTACTAACGTTGCTTCCGGTAAGGGAATATGCCTGGCTCCTGGTTTCCTTAACGACCATAGCGGTCAGTTTGCATGGATACCTTATGACTGCGAGGATACTTTTTCATGTGTATTATGCACTCATAAAGCAGATAAGCGCCAAAGCCTTACAGACTTCATCCTGTTATTACAGAAGCTGTATAGTGAAGCGGTTGCTTTTCCTTTATAGCAACTTCTATCAGAAAACCGATAGAAGGCTCAGTCAGTTCTTTATCTTTCTCTTGTCCATGATGATGTCATGGCAGCAGCCCCCATCAGATAAATCCGAATACCTGATGAACTCAACGTGTTTCTTAAGATTGCTGTAAGCGGTTGTATCCGTCATGCAGAATATTTTACATAGCGGTCTGATTCCATATGTTTCAAACATTTCCACATACATACACTTTGATATGTTATACTCGATTTTTCCGTCCGCCACGTCAAATTGATCGTAAATGATACTGCCGTCCCTCACGCGCTTATCGTGATCCGATATATTCCATTTCTTAACGATCTGATAGCTGTTAGGAAACAAGTCAATGCATTTGATCAAGCGCTTAAAAAAATTTCTTCGACTGCTGAAGCCACGGTTTACAGCGTCAATAATCTCTTTATCTGACAGTCCCAATTCCTTTAATTCCAAACACATGGCAATGATCGCATAGATATACTCCGCATTTGTTGTTGGATATATGTTATGCTCTGCGTATTTTGGGGAGGCATACATTTCAGCAAGCCTTTTCTCATAGGCTTCCTGTTTCACGTCTGAATCAGGGAAGTTCCCTTTAGCAAGAATCTTCCTGTAGATTTTTCCATACTTCTTTACTATTTTGTACATATCCATTCTCTGATTCTCCCGACAAATCCCGATTCTCATCGTCTGTAAAACTGGAAGTTATCGAGCTCTTTCTCTAGCAAAAGAGCCCTACAAGCTGCGATTCGTTAATTTCACTGCCTTTAATTATACAGAATCCTTAGTCATCACGAAATACCAAATCTATATTAGTCCCGCAATTCTCTGTTTCAAAACCCAGGCTAATTGACATTTTTGCGGATTCCGCATTTTTATTCGATACTAATTGAATTGTGTGAATCGTATGAAGTACTCTGGCAGCTTAATTGATTTTATTTTTGTGTAAAAAAATATATCTATATTATTTAGAAAATATCTAATTCTATTATTTTTTTCACAGCCTCTATTGCCGAGGGTGTAAAATCAAGTGTGTAAGTTCATTC
>FLNY01004329.1_pt1 | contig 12532 bp, 15 predicted proteins | sample 1140381 | NCBI WGS metagenome assembly FLNY01 (sample SAMEA3878172, study PRJEB12797) | bioreactor metagenome | biome: Moose rumen | place: Sweden | collected 2011-10
TCCAGCTCCCGCCTCCTGCGCCCGGCTGTCCGCCTGGGCCTGATCCTGCTTCAGCGAGGCCTCCAGGGCCTTGCGGCGCCTGGCAAGTTTCTTGGCGGAACGTTCCAAGATTTTCGCATAGGTCTTGGGATCGTTGAGATAGTAGTCCATGCTCTTGTCGTAATCCTCGAACGTATAGCCGTACTTGTCGAAGATGGCGCCGTAGAACAGCGTGGTGTCCGCCGTCCGGCGGAGTTCCGGATGGCCGGCGAGCCACTGGTCGGCAAGGAACATGTCGGCGTATATGTCAGAGAATTTGTTCTTGGGGATGACGCGGGCATGCCTGTGGCCGCACGAGGCTGCCGCAAGCATCAGCATCACCGCCAGGATGGCATATTTGCCGCAACGTTTCATCGCAGTTCAGCGCCGAACTTGTTCTTGAAGGTTTCCAGTATGCCGGCCATGACGCGCTCGGTGTCCTGGTCCGTAAGCGTACGGGAATCGTCCCTCAGCACGAAGCTCATGGCGTACTGCTTCTTGCCTTCGGGGATGCCCTTTCCGCGATAGACGTCGAACAGGCCTACCTGCCTGAGGAGGCCCCTGGCATTCTTGAACGCCGCGGCACGTAGGTCGCAGCAGCGCACGTTCTCGTCCAGCAGGAGCGCCAGGTCCCTGCGAACCTGCGGGAACTGCGGGAGTTCCCTGAAATTCACCTTGTCCCTCTTTACTATGCTGAACAGCGCGTCCCAGTCGATTTCGGCGGCGACCACCTCCTGCTTGATGCCGAATTTCTTCGCCAGCGCGGGAGCCACGGTGCCGATGACCGCCAGCTTCCCCGCTCTCTTGCCGGGAAGGCTGTAAACGGTGCCTTCCGAGAAGATGTCCGAAGGCGCGTCCTCCGTCCAAAGCTGGTAGATGTCGCATCCGTAGCGCTTCAGGAGCAGCTCGAGATACCCTTTGAGATGGAAGAAATCCCCCTTCTCGGCGCCGCCGTTCCAGTTCTTGTCGGTGCTTCCCGACATCATGAGGGTGAAGCATGCGTGCTCCCCGTAACCTGCGAGGGTTTCCGGGCCCTTTTCCGGTATGCGCTGATAGACGGATCCGTACTCGAATGTCTTTATCCGGGAAATCTGCCTGTTGAGGTTGTAGGCCACGACTTCAAGCCCTCCGGGAATGAGGGACTGCCTCATCACGTTGAGGTCCGAGCTGAGGGGGTTCACGATATGCACGCTCTTCTCCGCCGGGAAAGTGGTGAGTTTCTCGTAATATTCCCCCCTGGTGAGGGAATTGTTCATTATCTCGGTGAAACCGTTGGCCGCCAGGAAGTTGCTTATCTGGTTGCGTATGGCCTCGGGCTGGGGCGAAGGGGACGCCGTCACGCTCATCTTGAGGTGCTGCGGAAGAGAGACGTTGTCGTATCCGTAGATACGCAGTATTTCTTCCACCACGTCCGCCGGGCGATAGACGTCCACCATGTAAGAAGGAGTCTCCACCAGGGCGCCGTGGTCGTCTTCCCTGAGGAATTCGTATTTGAGGGATGTGAGTATGCTCTTGATGGTGTCCCTGCCTATCTTCTGGCCTACGAAGGAATCCACCCAGCCGTAATCCAGCTCTATTTCCCTGCGCAGGATCTTCTTCGGATACACCTCCTTGATGCCGCCTTCCACGCTGCCTCCGGCGAGTTCCTGTATGAGGAGGGCCGCACGCTTGAGGGCGTATATCACCACGTCGGGGTCCGCCCCCCTTTCGTACCTGAACGATGCGTCCGTCTGGAGCGTCTGGCTCCTGGAGGTGCGCCGCACGCTGGCGGGATCGAAATAGGCGCTCTCCACGAAAACGTCGGCGGTGCTTTCGGTGACGCCGCTGTCATATCCGCCGAATACCCCCGCGATGCACATGGGGCCCTTGTCGTTCGCTATCACCATGTCCCGGGCACACAGGGTGCGGTCCGTCTCGTCGAGCGTCCTTATATGCTCCCCTTCGAAGGCCCTGCGCACGATCACCTTTCCTCCGGATATGCGGGAAGCGTCGAAAGTGTGCAGCGGCTGGCCCAGCTCGAAAAGCACGAAATTGCTGATATCCACCACGTTGTTGATGGGGCGTAGCCCTATGCTCAGGAGCCTTTTCTGCAGCCACTCCGGGGAAGGGCCCACCTTCACGCCGCGGATGGTGACGCCGGTGTAGCGCGGTGCGCCTTCGCTGTCCAGCACCTCGACGGGGATGCCCTCCCCCGCCCCTTCCGCAAACGCCGATACGTCGGGATACCTGAGCTTGCAGGGCACGCCGTTCTGGACGCACCAGGCATATACGTCACGCGCCACGCCGATATGGGAAGCGGCGTCCACGCGGTTCGCGGTGATTTCATATTCGATGACCGCCTCGGTCTCGAGATGCAGGTAATCCTTTGCCGGAGTTCCCACTAGGGCGTCCTCAGGAAGCACCATTATGCCTTCGTGGCTGGAGCCTATGCCGAGTTCGTCCTCCGCGCATATCATGCCGAAGCTCTCCACGCCGCGGATTTTGCTCTTCTTGATCTTGAAGTCGCCGGGGAGGACGCTCCCGATGCGGGCGAACAGCACTTTCTGCCCCGCCGCCACGTTGGGGGCGCCGCATACTACGGTGAGGGGCTCGGGACCGCCGTCGTTCACCCGGGTGACATGAAGATGGTCGGAATCGGGATGCGCTTCGCATTCCAGCACTTCCGCCACGACCACGCCGGCGAGACCTCCGGGTATTTCTTCCCGCTCTTCCACGCCGTCCACTTCTATGCCGATGGAGGTCATGGCATCCGCGACCTGCTGCGGCGAGAGATCACATTCAAGATATTGCTTGAGCCAGTTGAAAGATACTTTCATATTTACTGTTTCTTTAAATCTTCAGGATTGAAAAGGGACTCCACGAATTCCCGGCGGTCGAAGGGCTTGATGTCTTCGATGCCCTCGCCGGTGCCTATGAAGCGCACCGGCACATGGAAGGTGTCCGTGAGGCCCACCACCACGCCGCCCCTGGCCGTGCCGTCCAGCTTGGTGACCACCAGCGAAGTTATGTCCGTAGCCCTGGCGAATTCCTTCGCCTGCTGGAAGGCGTTCTGGCCGGTGGACGCGTCGAGCACCAGCATCACCTCGTCGGGGGCGCCCGGAAAAGCCTTGCCGCACACATTCCTTATTTTGCCGAGCTCGTTCATGAGGTCTATGCGGTTGTGCAGCCTTCCGGCAGTATCCACCAGGACTATGTCCGCATCGCGTGCGACCGCGGCCTTCACCGCGTCGAAAGCGACGGAAGCCGGGTCCGAACCCATCTTCTGCTTTACGATATCCACTCCGGCGCGCTCCGCCCAGATGTCCAGCTGGTCCACTGCGGCGGCACGGAAGGTGTCGGCGGCTCCCAGCAGCACCTTTTTCCCCTGCTTCGCATAGTAATTCGCCAGCTTGCCGACCGTGGTGGTCTTGCCGACGCCGTTCACTCCCACCATCAGTATAACGTAGGGTTTGCGGCCGCTCTCGGGCTCCCCGGCGACATCCAGGGCCAGGAGGGAGTCGATTTCTTCGCGCAGGTAGCCCACGAGCTCGTCGAAATTCATCATCTTGTCCCTGGCGACGCGCTCTTCCAGACCGTCGATGATTTTGAGCGTGGTGTCCACGCCCATGTCCGACTCGATGAGAGCCTCCTCTATCCTGTCCAGGGTATCGTCATCCACCCTGGACTTCCCTGCGACGGCACGGGATATTTTCTGGAAGAAACTGAATGCCATAGCTGCAACTTACAAATATACGCATTTTAAAGCAAAAACGGAGCCGCATCTTTCGATACGGCTCCATTTAAACATTTTAAAGAGATTATTTCTTGTTGAAGAACTCTTTAGTCTTGTCGGCCTCCACCAGCTGCTCGGTGAAAACGTAAGCGCCGGTTTTGGGGGATTTCTCCATGCGGATGCACTTGACCATGCTCTTGGCACCGGCCTTTGCTGCGAATGTTGCGACGGCTTTCTTTGCCATATTCTAATCTCCTTGGTTATTTGATTTCACGATGAACGGTGACCTTCTTGAGGAAGGGATTGTACTTCCTGCGCTCAAGACGCTCGGGCGTGTTCTTCTTGTTCTTGGTTGTAATGTAACGAGACATTCCGGGTACGCCGCTCTCTTTCTGCTCGGTGCACTCGAGGATGACCTGCACCCTGTTTCCTTTTGCTTTCTTTGCCATAATCCAAAAATTTTAAACAAGGTCGATGAGTCCTGCCTTGCGGGCCTTGGCGAGAGTGGCGTCGAGGCCGTTCTTCTCGATTTCCCTGATGCCCTTGCAGGAGACTTTAAGGGTGATGTACCTCTGCTCCGCCTCGCTCCAGAACTTCTTGTTCTTGAGGTTGAGGGAGAAGTCACGCTTGGTACGCAGCTTGGAATGGGCGACATTGTTGCCTTTCATTCTCTTCCTTCCGGTTATTTGACAAACTTTTGCCATGGTTTTATAATTTTAATTTTTTGTTTCACTTTGCAGGCCGCACGATTTTGAGGAATCTGCGCCACCTGATGTTTTCGGGGAATTTCTTCCCGCTTACCGTAGAGAGCCATATCACAGACGGGGTTCCCACAATATGGTCTTCGGGCACGAAGCCCCAGTACCGGGAGTCGAGGGAATTGTGTCTGTTGTCTCCCATCATGAAGTAGTAGTCCTGAGCGAAGGTGTAGCTGCCTTCTTCCAGAGCTTTGGCCAGGTCCGAATGTTCATAATCCCGGATTATCCGTTCATACAGGGGAAGATTCTCCTGAGTGAGCGCCACCGTGGCCCCCTTCACGGGGATCCAGAGCGGCCCGAAACAATCGCGCGTCCAGTGGTAGTCGGGACTGAAGGGGAATATCATCCGGTAGTCTTCCGTTGCGGAAGGGTACGAATCGATATTCGGCTCCACGCTTACTACGCTCGAAAGCTCCTTGAGCTTCGGAAGCATTTCCGAGGTAAGCGCCATTTCCGGATAGCCGGGAAGGCTGGCGTCGAAATACATTTCCGAAAGATTGAGGCCTATCCCGGACAGGATTTTGCTGTTTATCCTGTTTCCGGTGGTGACGACCCTGTAGCTGTACTGCACGCCCGGATAGACCGGCTGCTGCACGCCGTTTATCCACACGAAGCCATCCCTGACCTCAAGGGTGTCACCCGGCTCAGCCACGCATCTTTTCACGTAGTGGTCCTTCTTGTCCGACGGCCGGACTATGACGGGACCCAGATTTTCAATGACCTGTTTTCTCCCCATGAGGCGGCAGAGGGTATAATAGTCTTCTGCCGGGGCTTTGCGGAGAACGGTGTCTCCGTCGGGGAAGCCAAACACCACACAATCTCCTTTCCGTACATTCCTGAACCCTTTGAGACGCCTGTAGTCATTCTGGATGAGAGTGCTGTAGCTCTCCTTTCCGAAAATCACGTTGTGCGTGAAAGGGATGGTCAGGGGTGTCTGGGGGACGCGTGGCCCGTATGTCAATTTGCTCACGAAGAGATGGTCTCCGGTGTAGAGAGTGCTCTCCATGGAGGAAGAAGGAATCTTGAAGGCCTGAAAAAAGAATATATTGATGAAGGTTACGACCACCACCGCGAAGATTATGGCATCCAGCCATTCGTTTGCGGCGTCGTGCTTCTCCCCTTCCTTGTAGCGCTTCTTCCAGAAGTTCCAGCGGACTTTCTTCGTAATGAAGATGTCGAAGATGACCCCCAGGCCAAGCAGCCACCAATAATTCCCGAGCCAGACCACCCACAGGACATAGAGCAAAGCCCAGAAAATGAACTTGGTCCATCTGTTTCCTGTGAATTCCTTCAGGCTCACGACAAAACTATGCTACTTTACAGATTTTACAATGGCTTCGAAAGCCTGCGGATTGTTCATGGCGAGGTCGGCCAGCACCTTGCGGTTGAGCCCGATGTTCTGCTTTGCAAGCTTGCCCATGAACTGGGAGTAGGTAAGGCCGTACTGACGGGCCGCGGCGTTGATGCGCTGGATCCAGAGTGCACGGAATGCACCTTTCTTGCGCTTGCGGTCGCGATAAGCGTAGGTGAGGCCTTTTTCGTAGGTGTTCTTTGCAACGGTCCAGACGTTGTTCCTGGCGCCGAAATTGCCGCGGGTTCTGCTGAGAATCTTCTTGCGGCGAGCCCTGGAGGCTACGGAGTTTACACTTCTTGGCATGATTCTTTGCTTTTAGAGAACTAACAATTCCTTGACCTGCTTGACGTTGGTCTTGTCAAGGATAGCGAAATGATCAAGATTGCGTTTCTGCTTCTTGGTCTTCTTGGTGAGGATGTGGCTGTGGTAAGCGTGCTTCCTCTTGATTTTTCCCGATCCGGTAAGAGCGAACCTCTTTTTGGCACCGGAGTTGGTTTTAAGCTTTGCCATTTGTTTAGTTTTTAATTGATAATAATATAATTGCCGTATCACACGGTTATTTCTTTTTTACTGGCGCTATCATGATGTTCATGCGCTTGCCTTCCAGCGTGGGCATGGTCTCCGCCCTTCCGTACTCCTCGAGCTCCACCGCGAAGCGGAGAAGCTGCTTCTCGCCCTGGTCCTTGAACATGATGCTGCGTCCGCGGAAGAAGATGGTGGCCTTCACCTTGGAGCCTTCCTGCAGGAATTCCCGGGCGTGCTTGAGCTTGAACTGGAAATCGTGCTCGTCTGTGTTGGGGCCGAAACGAATTTCCTTGATGACCACCTTCGAGGAGTTGGCCTTCATCTCCTTGGCCTTCTTCTTCTGCTGGTAAACGTATTTCTGGTAATCCAGTATCTTGCATACCGGAGGATCCGCCTTCGCGGAAATCTCCACCAGGTCGAGCTCGAGCTCATCTGCCATGGCCAAGGCCCTGGACAACGGATAGATGCCCGGCTCAGGAATGTTGTCTCCTACGAGACGCACCTGGGCGGCATGTATCTGGTTGTTGATCGGGAGCTCGTTTTCGTCCTTTTTGGGGGCGTTGCGGTCCGGTCTTTTGCCCGACGGCTTGTTTCCCGTGGGCTTGGGTCTGTAAGGTCCTGGCATTAACTAATTTTTAAGTTCTTCTGCAACTGCAGCCTTTATGTAACCAATAAATTCTTCTGCGGCCATAGTCCCGACATTCTCACCATCCCTCCTGATGGAGACGGTGCCGTCGGTGGCTTCCTTTTCACCTACAATCGCAATCAGAGGCACTCTGAGAAGGGATATGTCCCTGATTCTCTTTCCGAGGGTCTCGTTGCGGTCGTCTATGGAAGCGCGAATTTCGGAATTTTTCAGCAAATCGCAAACTTTTTTTGCATAATCTGCGAATTTCTCGCTGATTGGCAGCACTTTAACCTGATCCGGGGAGAGCCATACGGGCAGATGCCCGGCGGTGTGCTCAAGCAGCACGGCGGTGAAGCGTTCGATGCTGCCGAAAGGAGCGCGGTGTATCATGACCGGGCGCTTCTTGCTGCCGTCGGAATCGGTGTATTCGAGATCGAAGCGTTCCGGAAGATTGTAGTCCACCTGGATGGTGCCGAGCTGCCACTCCCGTCCGAGAGCGTCCTTTACCATGAAATCCAGCTTGGGGCCGTAGAATGCCGCCTCACCGTATTCTATCTTGGCGGGAAGGCCTTTCTCCGCGCAGGATTCGATGATGGCCTGCTCCGCCTTCTCCCAGTTCTCTTCGCTGCCTATGTACTTGTCGCGGTTCACCTTGTCCCGAAGGCTGATCTGTGCGGTGAACTTGTCGAATTTGAAGACGTCGAAGACATACTGGATGAGGTCGATCACCTTCTTGAATTCCTCCTTGAGCTGGTCCGGGCGCACGTACATGTGGGCATCGTCCTGGGTGAAGGAACGCACACGGGTGAGCCCATGGAGCTCCCCGCTCTGCTCGTAGCGATAGACGGTGCCGAATTCGGCGAGCCTGATGGGAAGATCCTTGTACGACCTGGGCTCGGAAGCGTATATCTCGCAGTGATGCGGGCAGTTCATGGGTTTCAGCATGTATTCCTCCCCTTCCTGCGGGGTGTGTATGGGCTGGAACGAATCCTTTCCGTATTTTGCCCAGTGCCCGGAAGTGACATAAAGCTGCTTGCTGCCGATGTGCGGGGTGACCACCTGCATGTATTCCTGCTCGTAGAGTTTGCTGCGCAGGAAGCACTCGAGCTGATAGCGCATCACGGCGCCGCGGGGAAGCCAGAGGGGCAGGCCCATTCCGACACGGCTGCTGAAGGTGAAAAGCTTCATCTCCTTGCCCAGCTTGCGGTGGTCGCGCTTCTTCGCCTCTTCGAGCAGCACCAGATACTCGTCCAGCATGCTCTTCTTCGGGAAGGTGATTCCGTATATGCGGGTAAGCTGCTGGCGGTTCTGGTCCCCGCGCCAGTAGGCGCCGGCTATCGCAGTGAGCTTCACGGCCTTGATGACGTCGGTGTTGCGCAGGTGCGGGCCGCGGCAGAGGTCCGTGAAATGGCCGTTGGTATAATAGGTTATGGTGCCGTCTTCGAGTTCGCTGATGAGTTCGCACTTGTACTGGTCGCCTTTCTCCTTGAAATGCGCCATGGCCTCGGCCTTGGGGACTTCGATACGCCTGAAATCTTCCTTGCCGCGGGCGAGTTCGAGCATCTTCTTCTCGACTGCGGGGAGGTCTGCGTCGGTGATGGTGCTGCCTCCGAGGTCCACGTCATAGTAGAAACCGTTGTCGATGGCCGGGCCGATGCCGAACTTTACACCGGGATAGAGAGCTTCGAGGGCTTCCGCCATAAGGTGTGAGGAAGAATGCCAAAATACATGTTTGGCGTCATCGTCTTCCCACTTGAGAAGCTCTATCTCCGCATCGTGGTCGATGGGGCGGCTGAGGTCCGTCACCACGCCGTCCACCTTTGCAGCCAGGACTTCGGCCGCGAGCCGGGGAGAAATGCTCCCGGCGATTTCATAGGCAGTTACGCCGTCAACAAAGGGCTTTACGCTGCCGTCAGGAAAAGTGATTTTAATCATAGCCTGCAAATATAAGACTTTTTTTCTGTATATTTGTCTCCGGTATGTCAGAGAACAAAATCAACATTTGGGAAGACGCGGCCAAGCCCGGACTGGTGCTCGGTCTTGTCTCCATCCTTTACATGTTCGTCACCATGTTTACGTCAAGGCTGGCAGGTACCGGCGCCGCCGCATTTCTGATAGGCACGCTGAATTTTCTGCTGTGGGCCGCGAAATTGTTCCTGTGCATATATCTCATGAGGGCTTTCATGCTGGCCTTCTCGGGGAACCGCCCCTCAGCCGACAACCGCGCCGTCATGCGCTTCGGCATGGTGGTGGCCCTTTACTCAGCCCTGCTGTACTCCGCGTTCTATCTTGTTTACGTGCTGTATATCAATCCGGAATCCATTTCCAGTTCGTTCGAGCTTGTAATGCAGCAATATGCAGGCATGATGGATTCCGACAGCCTTGCCACCCTTCAGAACATGGAGAGCGACATGCCTGCAATCGGTTTCTTCACGAACCTTGTGTGGTGCTGGCTTTTCGGCACCGTCCTGTCGGCCATATTCTCGAGGAACATCCCCGTCTCCTCTTCAGATCCTTTTAAAGACGACAAGTAATGGATATTTCTGTCATAGTCCCGCTGCTCAACGAGGCGGAATCCCTGCCGGAACTCGCCGCATGGGTTGAGCGCGTCATGGCCGCGAACGGCTACTCCTACGAAATGATAATGGTTGACGACGGCAGCACCGACGGGTCATGGGAGACCATCAGGGAACTTTCCGGCAGCAATCCCTGCATCCACGGCATCCGCTTCAGGCGCAACTACGGCAAGTCGGCGGCGCTTTACTGCGGTTTCGACAAGGCGCAGGGCGGCGTCGTCATCACCATGGACGCCGATCTGCAGGACTCCCCCGACGAAATCCCCGGCCTGTACAGGATGATTACGGAGGAAGGCTACGACGTGGTTTCGGGCTGGAAGCAGCACCGTCAGGACAACAAGCTCACGAAAAATCTTCCGTCCAAGCTGTTCAACGCCACGGCGCGGAAGGTCACCGGCATCAAGCTGCACGACATGAACTGCGGGCTGAAAGCATACCGCAACGAGGTCGTAAAAAACATCGAGGTTTACGGGGAAATGCACCGGTACATCCCGTATCTGGCCAAGAATGCAGGATTCACCAAAATCGGGGAGCAGAAGGTGCATCACCAGAAACGCAAATACGGGAAGAGCAAATTCGGCATAAACCGCTTCGTGAACGGTTTCCTGGACCTCATGAGTCTTTCGTTCCTGAGCACGTTCGGGAAGAAGCCCATGTATTTCTTCGGATACAGCGGCCTGCTCATGCTGCTGGTGGGCATCGTAATGACCATCTGGATAATAGTTGCGAAACTCGTGAACCAGGCGAACGGGGATTACTACCGTCCCGTTACGGAGCAGCCGCTGTTCTACCTGGCGCTCGTTGCGGTGATACTCGGCGTCATGTCCTTCCTCGCCGGTTTCGTCGGCGAAATGATAGCCCGCTCTTCCGGCGACCGCAACCACTACAATATCAAAGAAGAGTTCTAGGAGCCGCCCCCGCCCCCTAAAATAGGGCGGAGCAAATATTTTTTGCATTTTTAGTACCTTGCGATACAAAGTAATAAAATTTTTATATATCTTTGCACCGACAAGAATTCTAAAAGATGAAAAAAGTAGTCAATGCGGGAATAGGCAACGTTCCCTTCATCATCGAAGAAGACGCATACCAGCGCCTTTCCACCTACCTGGCCCACTTCAAGTCCAAACTCACCGCCGAACCCGGCCAGCTCAGGCCGGACGAAGTCATGGAAGACCTCGAAGAAAGGATTGCCGAGCTCCTCGGGGCCGGTATTTCCCAAGGCCGGGTCGTCACCCTTGAAATGGTCGAAAGAATCATCGACCAGCTCGGAATGCCGGACGGCAGCCGCGAGCCGGATGCGCAAACCGCTTCCGACTCAGCCCAGGCCGTCGAATCCGTACCGCACAAACTCTACAGGGATCCGCTGAACAAGGCCATCGCCGGCGTCTGTTCCGGCCTGGCGGCCTATTTCAACATCGACGTGGTCCTCGTAAGGCTTATCTTCGTTGCCGTATTTCTGCTCGGCGGAAGCGGCATGCTGGTGTATCTCATATTCTGGATTGTCTGCCCCAACGCCACCACGCCCGTACAGCAGTGCGAACTCAGGGGGATAGTCCCTTCCGCGGAAAACATGGCAAAATACAAGAACTATGGAAAACAGTGAGAACATACGCACGCAGATGCGCAAAGGGCTCGTGGAATATTGCATCCTGAGCATCCTGGCGAGGAAGGAAGCCTATGCCTCCTCAATCATAGAAGAACTCAAGAACGCCGACATGATAGTGGTGGAAGGCACGCTCTACCCCCTGCTCATCAGGGACAAAAACCAGGGCCTGCTGTCGTACAGGTGGGTGGAATCCACCCAGGGCCCCCCGAGGAAGTACTATTACATAACCGAAAAGGGCCGCGATGTGCTCGCCCAGATGGACGCCGCATGGGCGGACATGGTAAAATCGGTGGAAATGCTGAAAAACAAGGAATAAATGGACATCATAGAAAAAGTGAGCATAGGGGGCATGGCCTTCCAGCTCAAACCGGACGCATACTCTGCTCTCAAGGAATATCTCGACAAAATAAAGGAGTTCTATTCCAAGCGCGAGAGCGGAAATGAAATCGCCGAAGGCATAGAAAGCCGCATCGCGGAGCTCCTGGAAGAGAGAATGCAGGGAGACGGCATCGTTGACAAGTCGGAGGTGGACGAAATCATCGGCATAATGGGCATGCCGGAAGAAATGGACCCGGCGGCGGAGAAGTCCGGCGAAGAGAAACCGAAAGTCGAGAAACGGCTCTACCGCGATCCCAAACAGGGAATCATAGGCGGAGTCTGCAGCGGCCTCGCAAATTATTTCAAAACCGACGTCGTGCTGATCAGGCTTATATTCGTAGCGCTCTTTGTGCTCACTTTCACAGGGGCGCACCATACCGGGGGCGGGAGTGCACTTGTCATGCCCGTAATCTACCTGATAATGCTAATCTGCATGCCCGCCGCCAAAACCGTACAGGAGCAATGGGCGATGAAAGGACAGGACGGAAGCGCCCGCGGCGTGGAAAAGGACGTCATGAAAGAAAAGAAAGCGCCGGGCGGAAACAGGAAGAATTTTTGGGACGAAGTCGGCAACATCGTCACAATGGTGATGGGCATTTTGCTGCTGCTCACCGGAATAGCCGGAATCGTCATCGGAATTGCAGCTCCGCTTTCCGTCAAGGGGAAAGCCCTGGGAGCCAGTATCATGGAACTCCTGGGCAGGACAGGCTTCCTCGACTTTTCCGACTGGGCGATGATGCCCGTACTGTCGGCGGCGCTTTGCGAGCCGTTCACACAGGTTTGCCTGGCAATAACGGTCCTCATGCCATTCGTCGCAATGCTCTGGGCCGGAGTCCAGATAAGCTTCAAGCTCAAATACCCAAAATGGCATCCCGGCCTCATCATGTTCATAGTCTGGTTTGTCGCAATACTTGTCCTCGGCATCAGAATCGCCGTCGCACTCCTTTCCGGCAGCCTGGTTGTATAGGAAACACTTG
>FLNY01001035.1_pt1 | contig 12531 bp, 16 predicted proteins | sample 1140381 | NCBI WGS metagenome assembly FLNY01 (sample SAMEA3878172, study PRJEB12797) | bioreactor metagenome | biome: Moose rumen | place: Sweden | collected 2011-10
AACGTAAAAAATAAATGTTTCACTTCTAAAAATTCAGAACAATGAAAAAGATCGAGAACAATTTCGCAGTAACAGGTTTTGTAGGTAAGGATGCAGAAATCCGTCAGTTTACAACCGCTTCAGTAGCACGTTTTTCTTTGGCTATCGCCCGCAACGAGAAGAGCGGCGAGGGAAACAGCCGCGTATCAGCTTTCATCAACGTGGAAGCGTGGCGCAAGAACGAGAACGCCGCTTCATTCGACAAGCTCACTAAAGGAGCGATGTTCACCGTGGAAGGCTACTTCAAGCCTGAAGAGTGGATCGGCCAGGATGGCATCAAGCACAACAGAGTGGTGCTCGTAGCCACCAGGTTCTATGAGACTCCTGACAAGGAGGAAACTCCGAAGAAGGAGGGAAAGACTTCGAAGAAGAAGGCCAAGTGAGCCTTCTTCTTCCTCCCTCTGGGAGTAATCCCGAATAGAGGGAAAAGAATAACAAGAGCAATTTCTTTTTTATCAACCATCTAAATTCAAAAGTTATGATTTACACTCACACTATCGGTCGAATCGGCAATGACTGCCAGACCATCACAGGCGCACACGGGACTTTCATCGCGGTGGACATGGCTGTCGATGACTATTCCAAAGGACAGAACATCACGACATGGGTCAGGGTGCGCAGCAGCAGAGAAAACCACATCCGTTTGGCTGAATACCTCACAAAAGGCAGACTCATCCTCGTGGAGGGGACAATATCGAACTCACTATGGACGGACAGACAGGGCGAAAGCCACATCCAAGTCTCCATCAATGCGGACAGCATCGCATTCGTGAACGCAGGGAAGAGAGACGAGCAGGAGGGCAATCCGAAACAGGCTGCCAAGAAAGGCGCAAAGGCAAAGAATACGCCGAAGCCGCCAATGGACACGCAGGAGCCTGACGAGAAAGACTTGCCGTTCTGATGTTGGACACTTAAAAAGTCAAGGTTATGAGATACGCAAGGCTTTTAGTTCCCTATCGTGGTTACTGGGACATTCAAGTGGATGAGGAGAGCGTCATGGGTGGCTACCACGGCTATCAGTACGACTGCATCGTTATCGGTAGCGGAGCAATGATAACATGCCATAGAGACGAGTTTGAGTTTGTGGACTAATGGCACAAAAAGCATCATGGAATGGTATATCGTCTATGCGAAGTTTGATGGCTGCAAGGGCTTTAGAGCCTTTGATGTAAAAGAGGGCATACTGGTGGGAAACCTTATCTATGCCTCACTGATGGAGAACACGGAGGACACGAGAGCAAAGCTACAGCGGTTAGCCGACCTCAACAAGGAATGCCACCTCGTTCTCCAGCTGAGAAGAAAAGGGAAAGTCTGTTTTCAGACGAAGTAACAAAGGTAACGGGCAGCCTAACCAACTGCCCACTAAAATATTCAACAATGGATGAACCGACGAACGAATGCGAGCAGAACCAGGCTTGTTTTGACTATGACCAACAAGAAGGGAGAAATGACTGTGAACTGACCGAACAGAAATGGGAGCAGATAAAGGCTTTGGTTGAAAAGATGAAACGAGAGGGTAAGCCGATCGACTTGGCAACAGCGGTCTTTTGCTGATGAGCGCGCCGCAAAACCCGTCCTGCTGTAAACGGCAGGACGGACTCATTTAACCTGTTCTCGGCATTGTCCTGAAGAAAGTGCGCTTCATCGGTGACGCGAAGCCGCACTGACCACACACATTCTTCAGGAAGGGCAAACACGGAACGACCGGCTTCAGCTGTCAAGGATGATCGCTTTGCGCCCATGCTCGGCAACTGAAGCAAGTCCATCCGTCAAGGAGTTTGCCCTGGCTACGCCGCTACACCTCGTTCCTCGAATTTTCATTCTTCATAACCATCAACTGTGCCCACCCATCGCGGAACGGCATGACGGGTTCTCCATCAGAGCTGATGGCGCAGGTGGAGAACGGAACGGACAGCGAGAGGACGATGACTGCTTTCCTTTTGCATCAACAGGGCTGACTGCATTCTGCGCCAGCTCAGTATGATGTTTTTCCCAAGCTGTCATCGTTCACTCGCTTATCAGTCCGTTCTGGCCGTCATGCCTGTTCTGCAAACCGCCCTCTATGTGTTTACTCAAATTTTTCTCTCCGAGGGAAATCAAAATAAACTGATTGCCAGTTCCTGTGATCTCTCGTGTCAGCTTTCTTGTGATGAGGGAATCATTTTTCCGCGAAGTTACCTCGGATTTGTCAAACAGCAAGGCGTGTCTTGTGAACAATCTTCCTTTGGGCACTGAAGGCCTAAAGTGTATTCTTCACGACAGTCTTGCCTCATTTGACCCATCCGCACTTCTGAATGCAGAAAAATCTTTCCCTCACAAGAAACCGAAAGGCTCCGATAAAAGGGAGAGGAAATGAAAGCCGAATTGGTGATAAACTTATTTGAGCTTTTCAGAGACAAAACTATTCTTATTCAAATAAAAATTTTAGGAATTATGACAACAACGGATTTTGAAAGACTGATAACGCCAGAACTGAGCGAGGCTTTGAGCAGTTATCCCCTGTATTCGCAGGACGCGAAAAAGAAAGATGCCAAGTGCATCACAGTGTTTTATCTCGGTAACATTCGATGGTACATTCTGGAGGGACAGCCAGAGGGCGATGACTTCACACTCTATGGCATCGTGACAGGTCTGCAAGAAACGGAGTACGGCTATCTGTCGGCTAACGAAATGGCTGGCATCACATGCGATGCCAGCGAGTACGGACTTGGCAACTTGAAGATTGAACAGGACAAGGAGTTCAAACCTTGCAGACTCGCAGAGATTGAAGATGAGGAATTGCAAGCGTTTCTGTCTCGGCTTTATGACAATGACTGACAACAACCTATGTGAAACCCATAAAAAAAGAGAACAATGAAGATTATCGTAATGAACAGTGCAGACCTCCGACTGGAGGTGCTGGAAGTAGCGGACAACCTGTTGGCTGGGTGCATCGAACAATTCTTGGTGGCGCATGACTATTCGCTCAATTACATCAGTTGGATGGCAGCACCCATTGACTGTGTGCCGGTGCAGTTCCATGATTATGGCATTAATGAGGAAGATGGGGAAGAAACACACTCCATGCGACGGACTCGTTTGAAGGATTTTTCCATCTTCGAGAGCGTGAAAGAGGTGAAGCACCGAGAGCAAAAGGAACTGGCTAAAACACTTTGCAAGTATGGCAAAAAAGTTGATGGTGGCTATGAATGGCACTTCGAGGGAGAATGTCCCATTGTGGCGGCATACGACTATGACGAGCCTTGCGACATAGTTATCCTATCGGCAAGAGTGGATAAAGACGGCACATTGACTATCATCGGCGACGAGAAGAACGATAGAGGCAATGAGCATGAGATTGAAGCAGATGAGATTTTTGCAGGTCATTTGGATTTCATCACGTCTGAAATTGGATAAATCACCAGGGGAACAGGAAGCGAGCGCATTGCCTGTTCCCCATAATCTTTAAGCATCATGAGACAGATATTTATAGTTTACGAGACGGACGCTTGGCACAGCACATGCCATCGGAATTGTGCGGGAGTGTTCACAAGCAAGTGGGCTGCTGTGAATGCCATAGTAAAGAACCATCGCATTGAACTGGACGAGTTCTTTGACGAGGAGGAAATCAGAAATACCTCCAAACGGGTATTGGAAGCTGAGGCAAAGCGAAGACTGCGCAGGGAACTGGAATTTACCTACCAGACACAAGGCTATGAGACCAACTACGATATAGAGGTGTGGACCTTTAACGAATGGTACCTGACAAAGTATTAAGCTACATGTCCAAACAGAAACATAACATAATAATTGGGCATTGAACCAAGGTAGGACGCGATGGCCGCCACTCATGCCGTTGTAGGGTGTTGAGGAAACGCGACAAGTGAGCCAGACCTATCACTCACTTGTCGCGTGGTCATACGCAACAAAGCGATAAGCAACATGCCTATTGCCATCGCTAAAGGTGGGAAAATGACTGAAAAACAGAGGCAAAACCCTTGGTTTTGAAATGTTATTCAAGAGTTTGCAAACTTTTAGTTTAATAAGCCTTCTGTATCAAAAAAAATGACTATTTTTGTAGCTACCTTAAATCTACTTTATTCATACTATATTTTTTACAACAAAGGCACTTCGTTGTGAAACGGAGTGCTGATTATATTGACACATAACCGACATGTCGATGTCACAAGCAGACCACTACCCAGCACAAGTCTTAAAACATGTTAATTGCATAGACAATAATGCCAAATTTCAGCAATAATGAGTAATTTTGCGTCATCAAAAAGGCTCGAAGGATTCCGCTCTTGGCATGAGCCTGACATCTTCCCTAAGATATTTCAATCCACCAGCATATTAATCACAGACTATTTTGAATAGTCTGCTCAGTCATATGGTACACTGGGATGTGCCGTTTGAAATATCAAGTCTATTCAAAATATAGTATGAAGAAGTAGATTGTAGAGAGCAATTCTGCTACGTCTACAGGTGGCCGTGCATCAAGTTTTAAGTGGATTTGATGCACGGTATTTTCTGCCAAATCCAGCATCTGTAAAACGCACAAAATAATGCAAGCATTATACGGGTTTACAGATTTGCGATTTTGGGCATTGATTATCAATGCGTTACAAAGTCCATTTTACAGATTGCTGTTTTTTCGTTATGCAGCAACATTTTTTAACGCGAAATATTTGGCGAAAAATGGCAATGGGAAAAGTGGATTTTTAGCGGTCAATGTTACACACAGAAACAATGTAACATTTCATAGCTGAAGAAATGCAGAATAAATTGAAAGTTGCGATTATCGAATTTCGATAAAATGTGTACTGGTATTTTTGATGGTATATGAATATCAGCAAATTATGACATATGTGATGTATTAATGTTTTTCAGTAAACAATAAAAAACACCATCGTAACGAGCGAGAAGGGTCGCTTATGGATTAAGACTTTTTTGACCCAAAACGCATCAAAAGCCATCATGATTGAACGGTGCCGATGTTACATGCAGATTACATTTTGTTTGACGATGAATAATTTACAGATTTATTTGGATACTGATTTTCAATCTATTATGATGATTTTGTATAATGTTTGTTTGATACTGATTACATCACGTTACATTTTAGTCCATTTTGTAAGACTCTCAAATTTGTGATTTTTTGCCATGTTACATGCTTTTCCAAAATTTCAAGAAATGTAGTGTTTGCACAACATTTTTGGAGCAAAATCGGCATCATCTGCAAAAATCGGAGGCTAATTTTCGAAAAATTCACATCATTGGTTATCAATATTTTAGCATGCCGTTAGGCTAATTAGTTTATTTTTGACACCTCTTTTTAACCGTTTTGTGGTTACAATTTGCAATAGGTAATAATTGCCTTTTTTTGCTCCAAAAGCAGCATGCTACGTCATCTGCTGACATGACCGAGGGTGTTGATCCCAGCCTGCAAGATTCTATGGCCTGGCGCAACAGACGACTTCACAATTATCAGGACAAAACAAAGTATACTTTATGCTATCGAAGTTGATGGATAGTCATTTCATTTAATGAGGCTGTTCAGGATTCAATCCTTGCTGTAATCACAAGCACGATACTTTCATCAAGATTGCGGTTTCAATAAAAAGGAGGTGTAAGTCTGTATTGTTTGCGGCAAGCAGGTAAACGTTTACTGAACATATAGACCGAACATATATGACCTTGTGAAAGTTAAATGCTACTACACGCTATCAAATGCCATTTAAGTCCCGACAAGTTGAGGAGCAACATCAAAGATGATAATTATTGACAGTTACGCCCTTTATGCCAGGCAAACCATAATTCCCGACGCGCAGTTAAATTGTGTTAATCATACTGATGTGTTTGCCTCCTTATAAGAATAATGAGTAATTTTGCATTGTCAAAAAGGCTCGAAAGGTTCCATTCGTGACATGAGCCTGACAGTTTCCCTAAGATATTTCAATTCATCACTATATAAAACAGGCTATTATGAATGGCCTGATCAGTCATATGGTACTGTGAAATGTACCATTTGAAATATCAAACTCACAATAAATATAGTATGACCAAGTGAATTGCATTTTGCAATTCTGCTATGATTGCACATGGCCGTGCATTAAGTCTTAAGTGGATTTGATGCACGGTGTTTTTTAGCTTAATCCAGAATCCAGAAAACACACAGAATTATGCAAGCATTGAACGACTTTACACATTTGCAATTTTTATTATTGAAAATCAACATATTACATATGTGGTTTTTACACATCGAGATTCTTCCGTTATGCAACAACACTTTTGCCACGCAAAAAAGTATGCTGCAAACTGCAATAAAAAAAGTGGACTTTTTGCAGGTAGTTGCACCCTTTTAGCCATCGCAACCTGTTCTGTTGGTGTAAATCGGCAAAAAATTGAAAGCTGTAAACTGCGATTTTCGATGAAATATGTATTGCTGCTTTTACAGGTATTTGTTTATCAAAAAGTTATAATTGAATTCACATTTTGAAATTTGTTATCTCACCAATAATATTTCATCGTAAATGAGCAAAGCATATTGATGATGGACTGGTCAAATTCTTGTAAAAACTTTGAACAAAACGTCCTAACATGATGCCGTAATCACATAACTGTGATGTTACATCAAGATTAGATAATTTTTCTTGATGATGACTTTGTGGATTTTATATTCCGTGAAATATCAGATAATTAAGTGCTCTTTTGATGACCTGATAATTTTTGGCGTTAGATGAACGTTACATTTTTACTTTTTTATCAGGTCATTAATTACTCCCAGATGCTTGTAATTTTCTTACTTTGAATCAATACTATCCAATCTTAGGCATTGCGGCTGGCAAACGGCTTATTTTTGTCAAAAACGAGACAATCCACAAAAAATCGAAGGTTAATTTTTGATTTTTTCACATTGTTGATTATAAGTGCTTTAACCTTTGTTTTGGTTAATTGAACGGATTTTGCACTTCATTTTCAGTGCCTTTTAGTTTAAATCTGTTATATATGCAAAAGCTACCATTTTCACCCTATAGTATCATTTATAACTAATGCCATATAGGAGAACATTGTAAGTGAATACTATGTGAAATCATGAAGCACCTGGTGCTGCAAACTATTACCGATTTGAGTAATACGGCCTCAATGCAGTTGATAGACGAAAACCTCGAACTCATTTATGTTTTGATGCCTTATATTAAAACGAATAATCGCTCCGTAGATCATGAGTCGGTATTATTATTTAGAAGTTGTAGCCAATGCCAACTGTGAGGCCGTGCATTGTCCGCTTGCGGGGCAGATTCAACAGGTGACCCATGATGGTTACGTTACGCACATTGCTATATACATCCATATTGCTCCACGTGTAGCCTGTCCATACTTGGCATCGATCGATGTCTAACGCCACTGCTGGTTTAACATGGAAGAAACAGCCTATTCCGCCATGGTTTTTCTCATATTCCTTTGGCAGCTCGACATAAGTACCTGGCTGGTTAGGAATAACAATATAGCCTACTTTGCCATTAGTCGGGAACGGCAGCGATATGCCGGCATCGGCTTTGAGCGACAGTTGTAGGTTTCCATCGTGGTTACGCCACAAGGCTGGACTTTGCATCCGGATGTCTGCGCTCAGCCACAAGGCATTGTCCACATTATCGGTTTTCACCAGCATATTCCCAACATTAAAAGGACGTTCTCGGCTGGTAAAATTAGAGGCTATGCCTAATGATGCTTTCACACCTACATATTTGATTGGACGGTAATTAATACCCAGTTCAAGCCCCCAATCAAGCGTGTTGTAAGTGGAAGCTTCAATGCAGGCCTGCCAATGACGCAGAGACTCTTTGGATGTTTGGGCGTTGGCCGCAAGGGATAATATACCTATCGCCAATGCAGTTAATCTTATTATGAAGTGAAGCTTCATAGTATCGTCTGATTTAGTGGTGCAAAGATATTTACTATTTTGATAGCATAAACATTTGGTTGATAAAAAGCCCACCGAGAGTCTCGGTGAGCTAACAAGTCTGTAAAAAGATTATGGTTTAGAAACGGAAGCCAATAGCAATTTGGGCATTACCGTTCTTCTCTTTAGCGCCCCAAGGTTCTTTATTCTCAAATGCATTTGTCAAGCCTAAAGTATAGCGAGCCTGAACAAAGACATTTTCAGTGATATTGTAAGTCAGACCAAGACCGAGGCCAAAATCAACGCTTTTGGTCATTTCCTTACGGCTTAAAGATTCTTTCTTGTTTAGCCCATATTTATCTTGACCGTATGTGGCCTTGCTATAAACGTTAAAGCCAATTTGTGGGCCAAAGTCGATGCTCAATGAAGGAGTCACATAATACTTGAGCATAACAGGAACGTTGATATAATTCATGTTAAAAGTTCCAGGTCTATCATAAACACCAAATTGTGCGGCGTATGGGCCCTCAGGATCCTTGTCAATAAAAGCCACATCAAATTTGCTGCCTTGTGCTGCAAATACCACTTCAGGAGCAATAGAGAACTTGTCATTTATGCGGTATTCCATAAACAAACCTGCTTGGTAATTGAACATGCCTCCATTCGTTGTCTCTTTGCCCCAGAAATGTGTGTAATCCACGCCGATCTTGGGACCAAATGTGAAAGTCTTCTGCGCCATGGCAGCGCCAGTTGTGAGAATCAAGCACATCAGTGCAAACAATGTTTTCTTCATAATTTTCTTTCTAAAATAAATTTGATGGAATTATTTGAATAGGACCTTCAGAAATTGATGTTGTGCAAACTATGCCTGGCATATTCCAAGAGTAAGTGAGAGGAGTATCTATATCTCCGAAATTGATGATTGCTACAATTGGAGCTTCGTAAAAACGATTGTACCAATATTCTCCATCATTGCTACTATATATTGGATATAGAAACTCATTATCATGAGAAGAATTTCCAGAATCATTTGAATACTGTGTTTGGGTAGAGAATTGTGGAATTGACATTGTAATAGCCATTGAAGAACTGCAAGAATAGTTGGCCCACCCAAAGAATGTTTTTTTACGAAAGCAAAACTCAGTATGAAACCAACTTTGACTACCATGGAAGTTAAGATCAGTGATATCTTTTTCTTTAAAACGTCTACGAGCTTTGAGCTTTACTCTTCTTTTATCATATGTATGCCAACCAGAATCATATTCTGGCCCGACAGAATTCATATTACGGTTTGTGTAATAGAACGGTATTTCGGATCTCATTCTTTGTGGTGATTTCATCGAGTTTTGCATTTCATAATATGCTTTGCCTGTTTGTTGGAGATCAACATAATTATGGATATCCTTCAGGCTAATCACTTTATTAGATATAATTATTTTGCAATCCCGATTAGCCAAGAACGATGCAACATCATCAGTTATAGGTATGTAAAAACCTGCGTCTTCGTCCACCATGGGAAAGTACAAAGAAGCATATTCATGTCTAAACTCATTGAAACTCTCCGCAGTTTCTAATTCAATTTTAGCCATTTCTTCTCCTGCTTTCTGGTAAATGTCTTCTATTGAGGTGAATTCGGGATAGGTCGAATGCACCCACTCGCTTCTTGCCTCATCAGAATCCATCGAACGTAGTTTGTCTAACGTTCTTTCGTACGCTTCATAACTGTCAAAACTCAGAATATGTGCAGCGTCTACTCCTTCTTCTACTTGAGTTGCAAGACACTGTTCAATTGATGACTTTTCTAATGCCATCTCGGGCTCATCAGCATTGGTACATGCCATTAGACCAATAACCATAACTAAGATGGATGTGTAAATTAATGGTTTTTTCATTGTTATAATAAGTGATTTAAATGTGATAATGAATAATTTGATGCAAAAGTAGAGACCACTTTTATTCCATACAATGACAATCTATGTGAACTGGGCAAAAAGCGTGTTGAAGAGGCTTTATTGGTCAAGCCATTTTTTTATGCGTGTCACTTTTTCTTTGCTAATCACAATCTCTGTTTTAGGATATTCAGACAAGATTATCTTCATCTTGCGGTTAAACCAATTGGTTAAACGAGCCACTGAAGAAATATTTACAATATGCTGTCTGGTTGCTCGAAAAAAACATGAAGGATCTAATTGAGAATATATTTCTTCAAGAGACATATCAATCATGTACCTCTTGTTGTTTTTGAGAAAAAGATGCACAATTCCCAATTCTGATGATATGTAGCTCACCTCAGATGCGGGTATAGAGATATATCCATCTTTTTCTACAACGAGAAAGCGTTGACGGTATATTTCTTTATTGTGTACCTGGTGATAAATACCCGCCATTTCTTTTATATAAGATAACATTCGTTTGTATTTATCGATTGATATCATTAGTTCGTCTCTTTTTATCGGTTTAAGTAGATATGCAATACAGTTGTAATTAAATGCCTTAATAGCGTATTCATCATGTGTTGTGGTGAAAATAACTGAAGTATTGTTTGGCATATCAACCAATGCATCAAAACTCAGTCCATCATCTAACTTAATGTCGGACAGGATAATGTCTATCGTTACTTCTTCTTGAAAGAAACAGCGGATTTCTGCTATATTTGATAATGGGCCGTAGATGCTTACTTCATCATAACAATCGTTCAACATCTGTATTAATTGGTCTGCACTATTTTTATCATTTTCAATTACTAATATCTTCATTTCTTATTATTTTAAGACTTATGGCCTATCACACTGATTTGTATTATTCTGATGTCGCCTAAGTGTGGTGAAACCATTATGTTGACAGTTAATAAGATTTTATTCAGCATGGTAATTTACATGAAGGAACTGGATTATCTTTTCTTTAGGATAATCGCGTCATCTAGGCCAACCAGTTCTACTACATCAGTTATATACTGAAATCCATATTTAAGCGTTATACACCTGTCAAGATTAAGTATTCCATTCCAGAAACAACCTATTCGGAGATCTTTCCTGGAGTCAAGTGTTAGAAGGTATGATACTTTGTCATCTCTATCTTTGGCATATCCGACCACTACAATCCACTGGGTTTCATATTGGTCAAAGCTGATCTGTAGGATAACAGGAAGGTTGTTGTCGAGACACTCTTTCACCTTCAATGGTATTCCTGCTCTTTTCCCCGTGTGATCAATCGTGACGAATTCAGAATATTCCTGTTTCACTATCTTGATTATTTCATTTGCATTGATTCCTTTGGGATAAAGGCTGGGGCTGTTGAGTGATCTTATCAGTCTCCAACCTGCTGTTGTTTCCTCATGTTCGTTGCGATTCCAAGATGTGTCTTCTGCGTTTAATACGTTAAGGATATTGAATGTAATCGCTATTGAATAAACACAAGACACTCCGTCAAGCTCACCTTGCCTGAAGTGCGCTCTCAGATAATGACGTCCTGATGGATTCTTACACACCAGCCTGCCATGTTCATTCAAGCATAATTGATCAATAACAATAAACATATCATTAAATTTCTTCTAATGAGAAGTTAAAACTATGAACTTTTAGAGTTTCATTAAGCCATATTTTCCATCTGCAATTTCTTTCGCCAACCAATGGTCATTTCTATAATCAATCTGTTGATTTGTAACACAACATTTATCTGGCCAACCTTGATATCGCCATTGGGCAACAATTGACAATGGAACGCCATGACATTTAGCTGTAAATTCGAAATTATCCATTCCAAAGAGTGATTCAAACGGGATTCCAAGTAATGTTCCGTTATCACTTGTTTCAAATTCTCCCGCATGGAATGCATCAACTATTCTATCGAATATATCATAGGCCTGATCCTCTGATATTCTACCTTCATATAAATATTTTAAGATATCCATCACTAAATAATGTTTAGAAAGAGCTCAAATTATATCTTTATTTTTCTTCCTTTTACAGCATCTTTATATTTCTCACCTGTTGTTGGATCCATAGAACCTAGATGATTACCACGATAATCATATATTTCAATATCATTATGAGTATGATCCCATTCATAGTACTGTTTATTCTTACCTGTTCCAGAGCATTTACGTCCATGTCGGGCATTTTGAAAGCTATTCCAAACCTTACTTTCGCTTTTACTGATATTGAATATTCGAGGTTTAGCTGATTTAATGGTTTTAGTAGCCGATTCAACTTCATCATCGATTCCAAGCACTCCTTTAGCTGCCTTCTGCCCTTTATTGTTAAAATCAGTACCTACCAATAAATCAACACCTGCTGAGATTTTATCACCCATAGATGCATCTCCATCAAAAATGGTAATTAAATCGCCAGCAATATCAATGATTTCGGATATACCCGCTTGTTTAAGACTCTTTGGCGTGAGTTTTCCTGTTTTTTTATAAATCTTATATGCTTTTCTTATGTATTTCCAAGCAGTAGCAGCAGCCTTAAACGACTCTCCATCGTCATCTAATAGAATAATAGGATTGTTAGCAGTAATACTGTAAGAGCTAAAACCAACGTATTTCTCCTGCATCGGGTCGGTTGCATACCAGATTGAGAGTCTTGGGTTCATGTACCGTGCACCGTAGT
>FLNY01003089.1_pt1 | contig 12522 bp, 6 predicted proteins | sample 1140381 | NCBI WGS metagenome assembly FLNY01 (sample SAMEA3878172, study PRJEB12797) | bioreactor metagenome | biome: Moose rumen | place: Sweden | collected 2011-10
TCATTTCAATGATTTTATCACGGTCAAGCGATCTTATTAGCTGACCATACACCGGCTGTCCGAAAAAATGTGTACTTTTGCCCATGGTTATGTTTGTTTTCTTGTCAACTACAAAGATAACTAAAAAGGGCTGACACCAATACAAAGTGCCAGCCCTAATTTTTTGATGGAGCTTTAATGTTTAGCGGACAGTAATATTTTTTATTATACCATGAGCATGGCAAAGACAGTATTTTTGCTGAACAGCAATATACGTCGGCATGTACGTTGACGCAAGCTGATTGTGCCGCACACAAAAAACGCAACGCTAATCACTGTAGCGTTGCGTTTTTATTTTCTTATCATGGTCGGCCACATACTGCTCCACTGACTCGTATCCGTATCATGCAGACATGTCACAGACCGCCAATCGAGGAAACGAATCACACAAGATTCTTATAGAGGTATCTCTTGATTGACTTCTTTGGTGTCTTCTCAAACTCCTTATTGTGTATTCTGATCTCACTGATCTGGCAGAACGACGGCAAGAGGCCGTTCAGTTCCTTGCGGTTGCGCTCCATAACCTTCATGACATCACCGTCTCCGAGTCCCATGTTCTCAGCCTCTGTCATATCAGGGTTAACCAGAGCAATCAGCTTCTCAGACTTCTGAAGCACGAGACTCTCATTGACCAGCAACATAGAGTTAAGCTTATCCTCTATCTCCTCCGGATAGACGTTCTGTCCGTTAGAACCGAGCAACATATTCTTGATACGTCCGAGAATGAAGAAGTGTCCGTCCTTACTCATCTTACCGAGGTCGCCAGTATGGAACCAGCCCTCCTCGTCGATGACCTCACGTGTAGCCTCCTCATTCTTATAATATCCCCTCATCACATTCAGTCCACGTGTCACAATCTCGCCCGCACCGGTCTTAGGGTCTGGATTGAGTATCTTCACCTCCATGTTTTTAGCTGCTGTACCGCAAGAACCAGGCACAAAATCTGTGTAGTCAGAATAAGTAATCATCGGTCCAGTCTCCGTCGTTCCATAACCTACGGTAACAGGAAAATTGATTTTCGTGAAGAAATTCTCGATTTCTCTGCTGAAGCTTGCTCCACCTATCATTATCTCATAGACGTTGCCTCCCATAATGTCCATCACCTGATTGTAGATTCTCTTCTTTATCTTACGTCCCACACCAGGAACCAGCATGAGGAGTCTCATACGCTTTGAGTCAATCAACGGGAATATCTGCTTACGTATAATCTTCTCAATGACCAGAGGCACAGAGACGATTATGCTTGGATGAATCTCGGTGAACGCATGCTGTATAACAGAAGGGCTCGGCAGTCTTGTAAGGAAATACAAGTGATTACCCATGCAGAACTGCATGAGGAACTCACAGCTCAGGCCATACATGTGGGCCATCGGCAATATGGCGAGCACGTCACTATTCTTCTTCAGCTTGCTGCCAATAGCCTCCATGAGGAAGTCCATGTTACTCCAAAGGACACGGAAAGGAAGCATCACACCCTTAGAGAATCCAGTCGTTCCGCTGGTGTAATTGATCATTGCCAAGTCCTCGAAGCTGTCCTTATAATAGTCCACGTTATCCTTGCTGAATCCGTTGGCATAGACACCGTCGAAGATCTCATCGATATTCTCTCTGGTCTTCTTTATCTCCTCATCCTCACAGGCAATCAGAGAGCAGTCTGGCAAAAAGAACGTGGCTTTCAACCCACTCATCATCTTAGTGTCAATGGTAGGAGCCACCACATCACCAAGAAACAGGAGTTTAGACTCTGAATGATTGACAATATTATATATCTGTTCCGGTTTGAACTCATTCTGTATAGGCACAACCACAGCACCATAGGTCACCGTGGCGAGGAAAGTACACGCCCACATGGAACTGTTACGTCCGCAAATAGCCACCCTGTCACCAACCTTCAGCCCACCCTTTTCAAATATAATATGAAGCTTTGCTATTCGACGAGCCACGACACCATACTGCAACGTTCTTCCCTTGTAGTCAGTAAGAGCGTTCCTCTCCCAATTCTCCTTGATAGTCGTCTCAAGGAGATTATTAAAACTTTGTTTGTTAGTCATCGCAAATCTTTTCAATTCGTGTTTGCAAAGATACGACATGAAAACTGACTGACAAAAAAAATAAATGCTGATTCTTTTATGTCAACACTTTTTACACGAAAAAATGAGCAGTCCGACCATCGAGTAAAAATATCAAGACTTAATTATGGTGTTTTTCCGGCACAAAAATCAACGTGAGGGGACACGCCAGACTCATTACATCACCGTCGCGTAAGTATCATCTCATGTACAGATATGAAACCTCCTTCCATATCACATCGTCATATCCGTAGACATCCTCCCAATACTCTACCTTACCGTCGCACGGATTAGGATAGGCGGTGAAATAAAAAATAAACAGAGGAACCTCCGGCGACACACTCAGATAATTCACCAGTCGGAACGGACGTTCATCATCCTCGTGTTTCTCCACATATTTCTCGCCTTTTTCTGTCAGAGGGTCCATATCCATGGACAACCTTATCTTGTCTATCATCCACTCATCGGCCGCAGGCAACAAGAAACAGGTAAGGTCGTATGGTCTCTCCACACGCACACACCCATGCGACAAAGTGCGATGCACATATTTAAATGCTCTCTTGTTATCCGTGTCATGAAGGTATATGCCATAGTCATTTGAGAAACGAAAGGCGACACGCCCTAACGAGTTACCGTCACCGCTTCTCTGGCCTATACGGATCTTGCCGGACTCCAGCTGAGCCACGGTCACCTTACCCGGTTCCAGTGTGTCACCAGTCAACTTATTAGTCATGAAATAGTTTCTGGACGCGAAATACGCAGAGTCACCAGCATGACGGAGGAAGTCACTTTTCACGATTGTCTGCGGAACGATCCACTCCGGGTTCACCTGCAAGTAACGTATGTCTGAAGACAATAAAGGCGTCTTACTCTTTTTCGCACCACAGCATATCCTCATTTGTGACACGGAATCCGGACACACGGTCCAAAGATGCAAAGAGGGGATGTTGACAAGCACGTGTCTGCTATTCGCCGCAGGTTGTCTCACTCGCCACCGGCATCGCTCTATGTTCACGAACAAGACACGACGTTTCGCACTATCCTCACACTCACGCAGCTGAGCATACAACGAACGACAGGCGTCGTTGACAGGCTTGGACTGTCTCATGTACGAGACACGGTCGTGTGTGTCAAGCATTCGAACAACATCTCGCACATCCATCTTTTCCAACTCATAGCCGAAAAGACGCGAGAAAACCTTGCCATCTGTGTCTGACTTGTACTCAAGAGTGTTGAATACCACGTCTGGCCTCATGAATCCGGTCCTTTGACCATAGCAATACGCCACATAGGCTCTCGAGAGATTATAGTCGAGACGAGCCATCACACGATTAATTCCCTTGCCGACTGAGTCGTAAGCCAAAGAACGTACCAGTTCTATATCATCGGAAATCTGAGGAAGACGGAAGAGTCCTGTGTCCAAGCCATTCTCCGGCAACGCCTCACGAAGGAAAAACAAGACGGAGTCCGCTTCCGGACTTAGTCCCATGTAAGAAAACCATACAGGTAAATCGGAGAAGGAACGTGAGTCTGTGTATCTCTTCTTAACCGTCATGTCAGACGGGAATACAGACTGGTCGGAGTCCAATGTCTCCATGATACAGCTTCGCATCATCGTCGTGTCAAAAAAAAACGAGTATCTTCTAAAAACCGACATTCCATCTCTGGTCGTCTCATGACCACGTCGACCACAAGACACAATCATCACACACATGAGAAATACAAGTGATATGGTATTCAGAGTTTTCATAACAAGATATTCACATATGCGAAGATAATGATTATCACACAAAAAACAAAACAAACACTCATGGTTTGTTTACTTCACGCAAATCTATCACCACGGACTTAACGTAATCCTTCATCCTATAGAAAAAATTTCCGTAATTATTCTGAGAGTCAGAGACAAGAAGCAACACCTGACGTCCGTCGCTCAGCGTCACGCTCGTGCACATCCCCTCGTAATTGGAGAGGTTACGACGAGTGACATTCAACTTTGTCTTAAAGGACGTCAACGGACTTTTTCTGAGAAAACCTTCCTCATCGACGTCATCGGGGCACACTCTGAATACGTTTGTTGTCACGTAGCTACCCAAATAACGACGGGCCACATGGAACTCGCGCTCCATGACAAGCAGCGAGCCATCAGACAACGCCGTCATGGCACTGACGCCAAAAGCGTAAGAACGTCCAGCTTTCCTCACCTTAGGGCACTCCGTCCTGTAAAGGCATTCGTTAGTCAACTCACAACTGACTGGACTAAAACCGAGCAGTCGCAGCACACAGCCTCGTCGGTTTGACGCATCAGACCTCTCTCCGTCACCACGAAGAGTGTGTTCTGTAACGGTCCACAGCAAAGTGTCATGTGGAGAGTAGCATAAAGACTCGAACCCATAGTTTCCATATATCATCCTCACGCCAAAACTCTCCGGCACGTCAAGCGAGCGTCCTGTAGCCTCGCCATCTCTGTAATACTCCTCAACACACTGACGCCCCTCATCACACACGAAAAAAGTGTTGAGAAACGGCACAAACGCCACGTCCTCAACATCCGTCACCTTTGTCCACCCACTCATCTTGCCCTTATACGAGACTTTGAGAACATCACCGTCCAAGGAATCGACATCAACAGTGATATTATAGAATGTCAATGTCCTGTCACAGTCGCTGACAAGCACATACTCATTATCTCTCACATGCGTTATTCCACTGTAATTGCCGCCCGGCACATTCCACTTAGCTACGTTTCTTTGTTTTCGCGTAAGCGCAGGGACAGAACCATTCTGAGCAAACAGAAAAGTACAGACAAGGAAAAAACATGAAAAGATGAACAGACTACCTCGTTTCATATTTCGTCTTAAGATATTCAAGGAACTCACTTATCGCCCTCTCCGCAGCTGCGGCGGTGTTTGTCTCCCTTCCTCTGTTATCATGCAGACACACAGAATGAATGTCGTCAACACACCCCCATCCTATCCATACCGTGCCTGATGCCTTACCGTCACCGCCCGTCCCCGTATATCCTGTAGACGCAATGGCATAATCGGAGCCGAGCAGTTCACATGCCCCCCTCACCATTTGTCGGACCACGGGCTCGCTGACCACGCCCATGTCATGTATCACGGACTCAGGCACACCGAGTAGTTTTATTTTCACATCATTCTGATATGCCGCCAAGCCCCCTCTGACATACTCGGAAGCACCGTCCACACTGGTCAATGAGGCAACGATACGTCCACTGGTACAACTCTCTGCCGTTGCCAACGTCATACCTTTCTCTCGCATTATCCTCAGGATCTCCTCGGCTATGACCCTGTCTGTTTTTGTCGCATTCATTACAATAGGATTATACTCATTACACACTACTTTATACAAACAACGCTCATCTGTTGCTCTTGGTGTACTCACTTGGCGAGCGTCCGTAGGCAGCCTTGAAACTCGAAGAGAACGTGCTCAACGACTTGAATCCGGTAGCGGTACACACACTTGTTATGTCAAGATTCTTTTCCGACAACAGTCTCGCCGCCTCCTTGAGCCTCACGCTCTTCAAGAAGTCTCGAGGGGACTGTCCCGTCAGTTCCTTCATCTTTCTGTAGAAGTGCACGCGACTTATACCGACCTTGTCAGCCACTATCTCAACACTCAGTTCTGGATCATCCATGTTATCGTTTATAACCTTTATGACGCGGTTGAGCAGAATCTCATCAGGAGACAACAAATCACGCTTCTCAATCTGTTTATCCACCTTGTCGTCGGAAGCATATTTTCCTTGCAAGAGCAGACGTGTGTTCAAGACATTCAGAGCCGTTGAGCGCAGCACATCTATATTAAACGGTTTGGTGACGTACGCGTCGGCTCCATTATCCGTTCCCTTTATGCGATCGGCGTCATCACTCAGGGCTGTGATCAGTATGACAGGAATATGACTCGTGTTGAAGTTATGTTTTATCTTACTGCACAAGGTGATGCCGTCCATGACTGGCATCATGACATCACTAATCACCAAATCCACCTTATCCGGGTTCTTAACCACATAGTCCCAACCTTCCTGTCCGTCACCGAACTCAGTAACATTCATATCGGCAGACAGCTCCGCATGAACGTATGAACGTATCGTTGCGTCGTCCTCCACCACGATCACATTTCTGTGTCTCAGTCCTTTTGTCTTTTCCGTATTGGATGATGGCGAAGGAGCTTCCAAGGCTTCACTGCTTACAGACGTCACAAACTCTTGTGACACGTTGCTGACTTGCGTCTCTCCGAAAGGTAATGAAACAACAAAGACGGCGCCATGTCCCTGAGGATTGTCCTCGACTCTTATTTCGCCCTCAAACAAACGCACGATAAGGTACGTGAGGTTCAGTCCTATACCCGTACCGATATAACCATTTTGATGGCTACCGGAATAGAAACGCTCGAATATTCTCTTCTTCTCCGCGTCTGACACGCCATTACCCGAGTCCGTAACCTTAATCAACATCTTGTCACCCTCAAATTCTAATGACAGGTCAATCTCTCCGCCGTCAGGAGTGAACTTAAACGCATTACCGAGCAAGTTCATAAGAATCTTGTCCAGGTTCTCCGGGTCAGTCATCACATAACGGGAGTCAGAAGAGTGCGTGTATGTGAATGACATGTGTCGGGACTGAGCATTGACGACAAAGACATCATAGATGTTCTGTATGTAATCGACAACGTCGAGTGCCTTATAATCAAGTTTATACTGTCCCTTCTCAATCTTCCTCACGTCCATCATCTGATTTATCAGGCGCATTATACGCTTGGCGTTCTGATGGATAAGACTATAGTTATGCTGATGGAACTCATCAGAGTCTGTAGACATAAGTTTCTCCAGCGGTGCGAATATGAGCGTCATCGGAGTACGTATCTCATGACTGATATTCATGAAGAACTGTATTCTCGCCTCATTCATCTCCTCCTCCTTCTTATGCTTGGCAAGAAGTCTCTTAGCGTGTATACGTCTCATCGCCTGAGAATAAGCCAGCCAAGCCACGCAGAAGAAAATCAACAGGTACACGCAGCAAGCCCAGACTGAGGAGTACCATGGTGAGTGCACGACCACCACAATCCGTCTCTCCTCAGATAATGACTGGTTACATCTGGCGCGCAGCCTCAACGTGTGCTCTCCAGTTTTGAGATAAGAAACAGAGATGCTGTTGGACTGTATGTTCTGTGACGTCCATTCATGTCCGTCGATACTATATTCATATATGACACTATGATTACCCACACCATCCGCCACCATTTCCAGTGTGAAGTGGTTATCGCTATATGCCAGGTTGACACGTTCCGCGTCATCTATGTTAGACGACAGAATAGAGTTATAGCCCGACTCATCGCCCTTGTACACACGTTTTCCTGACACGTAAAGATCGACGAGACGAAGTTTGAAGTCTTTGTTTGGAGTGTAGTTGCTGACCTTATTGTCCTCGAAATAATTCAGTCCCGATATACCGCCGAAATACAGCGTCTCACCCAACCGCATGGAAGTCCTGACACCGAACTCATTATCCTGCAGTCCATCCTCGGCAAAGAAATTATTGAATGTGCCGGATTTCCAGTCGAGACGTGACAATCCGTTGTCTGTGCTCAGCCACACACATCCGTCACACATCTCAATACTGTTCACCACATTATTTGACAATCCCTTATCAACATCATAATGACTCTCGACCTCAAACTTGTCATTGATGACGTAAAGCCCCTTGTTTGTGGCCACTAAAATCTTATTGTCGTGGAACACAATATCATTGATGTACGTTGAGCTCAGCACCTTCTTCTTCAGTGTCAATGACATATCAGCGCTTATTCGATAGACCTCCAATGCGTCGGACAGTCCCACATACAACATATTATCCCTTGTCTGCAGACAAGAGATATAGACGTTACCTATCTTGCCATGCCCTTTGTCATGCGACGAGACATAGTTAATCATCTCTCTTGTGACGGGATTATAGTGGTAGACGCCGTTGCTGAGTGTAGCTATCCATACACCCCCCGCACCGTCTTTCTTTATGTCGAACACATGAGGGACATACCTTTCCACCTTACTGATACGATGAGTCTTGGAATCCATTATCCTCAGCCCCTCCGCATACGATCCGAGCCATATCCTGCCGTTCTCATCGTCAGTACATATAGCGTTAATCGTCGACGGCATATTCTCCGTCACTGACGGTGACCAGTTGAAGCTCGCAGTGCCGTCTGCCGTCATTTTCGACAGTCCGCAATTATCCGTGGCTATCCATATCTCGCCATCACTGGCTGGAGACATTGCCGTGACGGAGTTCGCTCCTATACTGTTTTTCGTGATTGACAGTTTTCCCACATACTCGAAAGGAGACTGATATATAGGCTTACGGATCACACCTTTCCAGTAAACGCCGATCCAGATATTACCATAACTGTCACACAGCACATCCTTAATGTTTGAGTTGACCAAATTAAACTCCGTGGAATGTATTGTGGTCTGTGACACCACACCGCTGTTTTCATCATACACCTTCAATCCGCCACCGTCGGAACAGACAAACACACGTCCGTCGGACCACGGAGATATGGACCATATATTAAAGACGCTCTTATCGTCACCGACTCTCACCAGTCGCATCTTGTCCCTTTCCAGTTCATACAGTCCTTCAGTGAAGCTGCAGACAAAAAGCCTGCCGGAGGAACTCTCACACATGTTTCTGAAGTTTCCCACGTCACCGACCTTAACTATTTTGTCACGTACCTTTTTAAATAGGTGTCCATCACTGGATATCACCCACACTGTGCCGTAACGGTCCTCATACACCTGAATAGGTGACATATCGTCATCTGTGTTGAACTCACGAGTAATCTTTGCCACGAAATTTCTGTCACCTTTTTTCTCCACACGGGCCACGCCCTCGCCACCAATACATGCATATATTTTTCCGGAGCGCAGACGTACCATATTGATGACGTGAGTCGGGACCAGCTTGCCGCTCAGGTCATAACATCTCACATTCTTGAACTCATCACGGTCATAGTCATACACCTGCAGTCCTGCGTCCGTACCCACAAACAGATGTTGCCGGTCATACTCAAACACACATGTGGTAATGTCATGAAGCAATGAAGTACTATCCTTCGCGGAATGTCTATACACATTCATCTTCACTCCGTCAAAACGGTTCAGTCCGTTTCTCGTAGTAATCCAAATATTATGTCTGCTATCCTCATATAAAGTCTGTATCTGGCTGTTTGACAATCCTCGTGAAGAATTGTATATCGTAGCGTCTTGTGCGAGCGACAAAGCGGACACACAAAAAAACAGAACCAAATATAATAGACTAACCTTCTTCATCTTAACTATTTATCGTATTGAGTTTAGTTTTTCTCTTGACGGACACTCATAGTTAGAGATGCCCAACCTCACATTCATCATCTCCTCGAGAGAGTGTACCGGCGGCTCCACACAGGCGGGCAACGGCATTCCGCTGAAAGTCTGGAAATATGACACGCAGGCGTCTTTCCACCACTCAGCGTCTCTGACCTGAATCTGCAGCTTATCCTTAATCTCTCTGTACACGGGTTCTGATACGTCAGTCTTCACTGAGCACCATTTACGTAACATCTCACGCGCTCTGTCCAGTCCGTCCTGGTATTTGCAACACATCTCATCCCACAGAGTCCTGCCACTACTACATATGTGAGTCCACGGGACATGGTGGAACCACAGAAGATATTTATCCGGGCACTCGTCCATATTCTTCACCAGAGCGGCAAAAGCTTCAGGATATTGAGACGTCGCATCGCTGCCCCCCTTGTCTGTCCTGTTAAATCCCACGCCGGCTGTATCAGCCCTATGATAATACACACACTGCCAGTCGGCTCGCTGTCCCGGGGTATTTTGCCACGGCTGTGGTCCATAATGGTGCCCCTCAGCAAAGATATGATGAAGTCCTAACGGCATCATATAACTCACCACCGTCTCACGGCTCATCATCATCATGTCGACAATGGTGCCTGTGGATGCGTTATCACGGCCAAAAGTCTGCTCGCACCACTCCGTCGCCACGTCCCTCACGTCCATCTCACTGTTCCATGCCAGACGGCCGAACGCATACCAGTTAGCCTGAGCGAAAGTGTTACCACAGAAGTCCGGCGAGTCACCGACATTTGCCACACCGGCAATAGCCTTTATCCTCTGTCTCGACATCATGTCAGAGTATGACGCATATCGTCTGACCTCATCGAAAAACTCACTCCACATCGTGCCGAGGTAACAGATATGGTTCGAGTGTCCGAGATACTCTTGCGTCACCTGTAACTCAGCCATGACCTGCGTGCGTCTCATGGCGCCGAACAACGGGTTGTACGGCTCACGAGGCTGGAAGTCTATAGGACCGTTCTTCACTTGAATGACCACATTATCGGCGAAGACGCCGTCGAGCCCCGCAAACTCATTATATGCCTGCTTGGCCCTGTCAGCATCGTTGGGACTGTATACGAAAGCCCTCCACATGACCACACCTCCGTATGGACGCAGACAGTCCGCCAACATATTAGCACCGTCAGCATGTGTCCTGCCGTAATCCATAGGACCTGGCTGCCCCTCACTATTGGCCTTCACCAGAAAGCCTCCAAAGTCAGGAATAAGACGATACACCTCGCGTGACTTGTCACGCCACCATTTCCTCACACTCACAGACATAGGGTCTGCGTCTGCCGTTCCGCCTAAGATCATTGGACTGGAGAAATTGACAGACAGATAGACACGTATACCATACTGACGCATGACGTCCGCAAAGTCCCTCACCTTCATCAGCACATCACTCCTAAGCACATCAGGTGAAGCATTGACATTGTTCAGCACAACACCGTTTATTCCCAAAGAGGCGTTAGCGCGACAATATTGTCTCAGGTGTCTTAACATCTTATCAGACACGCCACCACCTAACGGAAAAATGCTCTTACCCGCGTAGCCGCGCTCAACCGTACCATCCATATTGTCCCAGTGATTGAGAATCCTCAGGTCATGCTGTGGTTCCTCAATGACTACGGTATCTCGACACCTGTTCAACGCTCCCAAACTCTCCAGCCTCGCGAAATGATAGACACCATACAGCAGACCTTGGTCAGAAGGAGAATTGATGACCACCTCATTGTCCTTGACACATATCTTGAACGCATCTCTTCTCATGCCAGACATCTTTCTCCTCTCCAATGTCACATGTACATCACCCGGACATAAAGTTCTCACCTCACTCATAGCCACGTCAGTCACTGCAGACGGTCTGGACGTTAGCGACACGGACGCCCCCGCACCATACACCGTTCTCAACCACAAAGCCGAGTCTCTGGTTTCGGAAAAAACCTCAGCGACACATACAAACAAGGCGAATAAAACGACAAAACTCTTTTTCATTTAGTATTACATTTTCTTTGTGTAAAGTTATGGAATGTTTTTTAATTGAATGGCACCACATGTAACATTTTTTTGCCCAGCCGTTAACTCATCAACCTCACTCACTAATTATCACCGACATACCATAGTAACACCATACGAGAATTATCATAAACACATGAACACACCTTATTAGTATCTTCTGTAAGCATACTAATCACCATCCCGTGTGACCTGTCAGTCTGTGTGACTGATGCCATGCAGAAGACGACAAAAACACCACCTTACGTCGTACCAAATCACCTTACCATTTCGCACATTTTTCATTGTCCGAAACTCCCCTTTTTTCGTTGACACGAGACAATGAAAAAATGACTTCCGGAATTTTCCCGTGCCTTATTCGGCCGCTGAAAATCTTAGGTTAGGACGTTGAAAAGTTCAGGTTAGGATTTTTAAATTCTCAGACCTGCGTATAGACTATATCCTAACCTGAGAATTTCAAAAAAGAGACACAAGGTTTTCAGATGCCTTGTTTTAACATTATCAGATGGTTAACCTGTTTTTCATATAAAAACAGGCATAGGAAATTTCGTAACAGGGCAATTTGTCCATTTTTCCATCTCTAACCATGACTAACACCAAGGCACAATATGCCGCCAGCAGCACAGTCCACACGTCTCTTGACAGAAAAAAACACGACTTGCGGCGTTGATATCCTTTCTTTTCACGGAAAGACCATCACCTCAATGCCGTGTATGTAAACAAAAGAAAAGACACGAATATAGATATTTATGGTTCATCCGACATTTCGAGTGATGATATGATAGAGAAGTGAAGAAAACCGCTGTTATTTTGTATATTTGAGTTTGCAAGACCAAATGTACAAAGATGAACAGCAGTTTTCTATATCACGCATGGGGGCTGTACACCCTTGAATGCACCCGCGAGGAGTACAAAAGTAATACAATAATCTTACATGTGCAAACAAAAGAGCAGATAAAGACGTGTCCTAAGTGCGGC
>FLNY01000523.1_pt1 | contig 12521 bp, 7 predicted proteins | sample 1140381 | NCBI WGS metagenome assembly FLNY01 (sample SAMEA3878172, study PRJEB12797) | bioreactor metagenome | biome: Moose rumen | place: Sweden | collected 2011-10
GAAGTATGGTTGTTACTTCTGCTCGTCGTCCTCCCTGATGGTGCGACCCATCACGAGATAGGCCACGGGGGCGGCAACAAACATGGAAGAGAACGTTCCGAAGACAACACCCAGAATCATGGCAAACGAGAAGCTGATGATGCTGTCGGCGCCCTTGAAGAACAAGCCAATGCCAAAGATGACGGCCAGTACGATGAAGGTGCTGACAGAGGTGTTGATGGTACGGTTCAGCGTGGTGTTCAGCGAGTCGTTGAACAACTGCTGACGGTCACGCTTGGGGAACAAATTGATGTTCTCACGGATACGGTCGAATACCACCACCTTGTCGTTGATAGAGTAACCGATAGCCGTCAGGATAGCTCCAATGAACGTCTGGTCAATCTCCAACGAGAAGGGAACGAAGCCCCACAGGATAGCGTAAGCTCCCAAGATGATGATGATATCGCTAATCAGGGCAACGATGGCACCTACGGAGAAGGCCAGGTTGCGGAATCGCAACAGGATGTAGAGGAAGATAGCAACGAAGGCCAGGCCTACGGCTATCATGGCTCCGTTGGTGATATCCTCAGCCACCGAAGGACCTACCTTCTGGCTGGAGATGATGGAACCTCCCTCACGCACATCGCGGTTGATGAAGTTACTCAACTCCAAGTCGCTGGCCAACAGACCGGCAGCCTTCAGCGAGGTGAAGAGTTTCTCCTCTATCTCACCGTCTACCTCCAGACCTTCCTCGTCGATACGATAGTTGGTGGAGATACGGATGGTCTTATTGTCAGTACCGATGGCAATGGCACTGGTGTTACTCTCGGGGAATGTCTCACCCAGCAGTGCACGAACGTCCTCGGGCTCAATCTCCTTGTCAAATACAACCACGAAGTTGCGACCACCGGTGAAGTCGATGCTCTTGCTGAAACCACGTCCGAAAACAACGCACAGGCTGACAATGGCAAGCAAACCGAACACGATGAAACTCTTCTTGTAGTTGCTCATGAACTTGAAGTTGGGGTTCTGGAACGACATCTTCTGACCAATAGGTGTAGTAAAGGTGAGTCCCAGCCACTTGTCCTTAGCCATGACGGTGGTGTAAACCACGCGGGTCAGGAACACAGCGGTGAAGAAGCTGACACAGATACCGATGAACAGGGTGGTAGCAAAACCACGGATAGGACCGGTACCGAAGTAGTAAAGGATGACAGCCGTGATGACAGAAGTAAGGTTAGAGTCGAAGATGGCACTGAAGGCGTTGCTGTAACCGGCAGCCAATGCCTCACGCACCTTCTTACCGGCCTTCATCTCTTCCTTGGTGCGCTCGTAGATGAGCACATTGGCATCGACAGCCATACCCAACGACAGCACCATACCGGCGATACCGCTCAGCGTGAGGGCGGCCTGGAAACTGGTCAGGATACCAACAGTGAAGAACAGGTTGAACAACAGAGCGCAGTTGGCCACCATACCGGGAATAACACCATACATGACAACCATGTAAATCATCAGGATGATGAAGGCCAGGATGGCACTGTAGATACCCATCTGAATAGACTCGGCACCCAGTGTGGGACCGACGATTTCCTCACTGACGATGTGTGCGGGGGCAGGCATCTTACCCGACTTCAGCACGTTGGACAGGTCCTTCGTATCCTCAGCCGTGAAGTTACCCGTAATCTGGCTGTTACCGCCCGTAATCTCGTTCTGTACGGTGGGGGCACTATACACGTTATCGTCCAAGACGATGGCTACACACTTGCCTACGTTCAACTTCGTCAGGGCAGCCCAACGACGGGCACCCTCGACGTTCATCTTCATGCTCACGCAGGGACGTCCGTTCTGGTCGAACTCGTCACTGGCATCGGTAATAACATCACCCTCCAGAGGAGCACGTCCGTCACGCTCGGTCACACGGATGGCATACAGATAGTAGAAGTCGGCACCATCGGTGTCGTTGATTCCCTTTACGCCCCACTTCAGACGGAGGTCACCAGGCAGTGCAGCCTTAGCCTCGGGAGTCTCGAACAGGGCAGAAATAGTCTCCAAGTTACGCTTGTGAGCGATACCTACGACACAACCCATAGTGGGCTGCACCTGCAAGCGGGCCAGCAGGGGATGCTCCTTCTCGGCCTGTGCCTGCTCGGCTGCACTACCCTCTGTCTTGGGGGTAGCCTCACCCGTAGCAGCGGCAACAGCAGACTCCAGTCCGCCCTTTGCCTTCTGAGCCACGGTGGTATCCACCTGAGTGGTGTCGGCAGCCACCGCAGTAGTGTCCTTTATGCCACCGGCCACGGCAGCCAGACGGTTATCCAAGTCTATCAGATTCTGATATACCTCCTGTGCGTCATAAGTCTCCCAGAACTCCAGGTTGGCACTACCCTGCAAAAGCTTACGCACACGCTCGGGCTCCTTCACACCAGGCATTTCCACCATGATGCGGCCCTGCTGGCCTTCGAGAGCCTGAATGTTGGGCTGAACCACACCGAAACGGTCGATACGCGTACGCAGCACATTGTAAGAGTTGCTGATAGCAGACTCCACCTCGGCGCGCAGCACCTTCTCCACTTCCTTGTCGGTGCTCTTCGTGCTCACCTGGTCGCGCAACTGCTGGGTTGCAAACAGTTCGGCCAGACTGCCATTAGGCACCAACTCCTTGTAGTGCTTGATGAACAGTGTGATAAAGTCGCCCTGACCTGCAGCGGTTTCCTTCTGAGCCATGTCTGCAGCCTTGGCAAAGTTCTCGTTGGTGGCTTCTTTGTGATCGGAGAGAGCCTTCACCACGTCGGAAACGCTGACCTCCAGAATCACGTTCATACCACCCTTCAGGTCCAGACCCAGACCCAGACCCAGTTCGCGACACTGCTTCAGTGTCCACACATTCAAGTAAACCTTCTCGTTGTTGAGAGAGTCCAGATAATGCTGGCCTGCCTCCTCGCCTTCCACTGCTGCAATCTTCTCAGCCTTGCCCTCGTAGTGGCTAACCACCCAGCCAAAGCTCATGTAGAAGAGACAAATCAGGGTCAGCAGAACTGCGATAAGTTTTACAAATCCTTTGTTTTGCATTGTTTAATTAGTTATTGTTTGTTTTGTTTATCGTTCGGTTCATTACGCACAAATAGTGCGCAAAGATACGAATATTAATTTAATATTCAAAATTCAAAATTCAAAATGTGGCCGTAATGCCCCATTTTACCGCTTTTTCAGCCGAACGAAAAGAGGATAGTGGTCTGAGATGTCCACGCTGTGGTCTATTTCTGCGCACTGTGTCTCCCAGTCTTTGCTATGGAAAAGATGGTCGATACGTATCCAGAAGAAACGTTCGTTATACGTTACACCCAAGCCTGTTCCCCTATTACGGAAGGCATTCTCTAAACGACGGGCCAGTTGCTGATAGGCATAGGAGATGGGGGTATCGTTAAAGTCACCGCATACAATCACAGACTTTCCCTTATAGCGAGTGTCCAACATACGGGTGAGCGAGTCCACTTGCATAGACCTATAGCCTGCAGAGACAGCCAGTTTGTCCCACAGATGACGACCCTCGGCCTCCAAACGTTCCCGTTCCCGGGAGCGCAGGGCCTCCCTTCCACCTGTCCGGTCGTCCTGGTCGATGAAGTTACACTCCAGATGGACATTGAATACCGTTACCGTGTCATCGCCCAGCAGCAGTCGGGCGGTAAACATCCCGTTCTTCTTGGCAGAGGCCACCTCCATCTCTTCCACGTCACTCAGGGGCAGACGGCTGTAAATGCGCCGTCCCTCGGTTATGGCATGATGATAGCCCAAACTATCCAAATGCTGGTGGACAGCCTTGCAGTTCGCCCCGCCATAGAACTCCTGAAGACACAGCACATCGGCATCCAGGCTATCTACATAAGCCAATATCTCGGCCGTTCGTCCTTCCGTACCTTTTCGGGAAAGTCCTTTTACATTCCATGTCACTATCTTCAGTCCCAAATCGGTACTCCCGCTACCGACGTGTATAGGGAAATAGTCCAGCACATAGGCACCGCACAACGCAACGCCTACCAGAGGAACAACGACATAACGAGGTCTGAAAATCAACCAGAAAGGAACAAAAAGCAGATTAAAGAGTAAAATAAAAGGGAACAGCAGGCCCACTACAGAAAGATGGGCGTGAGACGAGGGAGAGAGCCACGTTGACACGCAACAAGCCAGGAGCAAAACTATTGACATCAAGTTGCCCCCTACGAAGATGCTCGTTAATATACGTTTCAATCCCTTCACCTTGCTTTCACCGAACACTGATACACCACACACTGTACCTTATTTCCTTCCGCTGGCATCGAAAAGCTTGCGTTTCTCCGTCTCTGTCAGACCACCATAGCCGCGCTTCTTCACCTTCTCCAGTATGCGGTCTATCTCCTCGTCCTGTGCCTTGCGTCGGGCGTTGTAGTCCATCTCGTCGGCGAACTTCCCTCCGTGCGTCACCTTCATCTTCGGCTTTGACAGCGAGTCCGTCCACCCCCGAAAAGCCTTTTGCCACCGCCGGAATGTGCCCTTCCAGTAGAGGATGAGCAGTAAGCCGAAGAGCATTCCTCCCAGATGGGCCATGTGTGCCACCCCATCCCTGCTACGCAACACGGCCGACAGCAGTTCGATGACGGCATAGCCCACAACAAAAAACTTTGCCTTGATAGGCACGGGGATGGGGATGATGAACATCTTTTCCTCGGGGAAGGTCATTCCGAAGGCGAGCAGGATGCCATAGATGGCACCCGAGGCACCCACGGTAGTCCACGTGTTTAAGGCTTCGCGCATGCCGTCAGTCAGAACGTAATCCGTAAGGCCTCGCGCCGCAAAGTCGATATACTGCACCCCTTCCTGCATCAGCCCGGCTCCTATGCCGCACACCAGATAGTACGTCAGGAAACGACGGGAACCAAACACCTGTTCGATGATGCGTCCGAACATCCACAGACCAAACATATTGAAAAAGATATGTTCCAGGCTGCCGTGCATGAACAGATAGGTTACAAACTGATACACATGGAAGTGCGAGGCCAAGAAGAAATGCAGGCCCATCAGGTCCTCAAGGTCCACGCCATAACCCTTCAGCACATAGGAAGCCGCAAAGGCCAGTACGTTGATGATGAGCAGATTCTTCGTTACAGGAGGCATGTTGTTCATAAGCGCATAATTCTTAATCAGACGACAAAATTACGCATTTTCCATGTAACGGGAGGAAAAATAAGTCGTTTTTTTACTAGAATACGGCAAAACCTACCTCTCCCCCAAGGCCGACAGAGGCGGAGACAAAAGAAAAACCTATGCACTATACTTGTATCATTCGCTGCTTTATACTATCTTTGTACCCCGAAATACAATTATAATAAGGTATAAAGACATGGAAATAGCAAACAAAATAGCTGCGGCCGTGAAGGCCGGGCTGAAGGAACTATACGGTCAGGAAGTGCCAGAGAAGATGGTGCAGCTGCAAGAGACCAGACCAGAATTTGAGGGTAACCTGACACTGGTGGTTTTCCCCTTCCTGAAGATGAGCCACAAGAAACCCGAAGAGACGGCGCAGGAGATTGGCGACTACCTGAAGAAGGAGGCCAGCGACGTGGTCTCGGACTTCAATGTGGTGAAGGGATTCCTGAACCTCGTCATTGCACCGGCACAGTGGATTCAGTTGCTGGAGACGATACAAAAGAACCCGCGCTATGGATTCCTGCCCGTGACGGACAAGAGTCCGCTGGTGATGATTGAGTACTCGAGCCCCAACACCAACAAGCCTCTCCATCTGGGTCACGTCCGCAACAACCTGCTGGGCTGGGCACTGGCCAATGTGATGGAGGCCAACGGTAACAAGGTGGTGAAGACCAACATCGTGAACGACCGCGGCATACACATCTGTAAGTCGATGCTCGCCTGGCTGAGATATGGCAACGGCGAGACACCCGAAACGAGCGGTAAGAAGGGGGACCACCTCATTGGTGACTACTACGTGGCCTTCGACAAACACTACCGCGAGGAGGTGCGGGAACTGGTGGCCCGGGGCATGGATGAGGAACAAGCCAAGCAGGAGGCTCCGCTCATCAAGGAGGCCCACGAGATGCTGGTGAAGTGGGAGCAGAACGACCCAGAGGTGCGCGCCCTGTGGCGACGGATGAACGAATGGGTGTATGCCGGATTCGACGAGACTTACCAGGCTCTGGGCGTAGGCTTCGACAAGATTTACTACGAAAGCGACACCTATCTGGAAGGAAAGGAGAAGGTGATGGAAGGACTGGAGAAAGGTTTCTTCTATCGTCGCGAGGACGGCTCGGTATGGGCCGACCTGACCAAGGAGGGACTGGACGAGAAACTGTTGCTCCGTAGCGACGGAACCTCGGTCTACATGACTCAGGACATCGGTACAGCAAAGCTTCGTTTTCAGGACTACCCCATCGACAAGATGATATACGTCGTGGGCAACGAGCAGAACTATCACTTTCAGGTCTTGAGCATCTTGCTCGACAAGTTGGGATTCAAGTGGGGCAAGGACCTCGTTCACTTCTCCTACGGCATGGTGGAACTGCCCAACGGCAAGATGAAGTCGCGCGAAGGTACTGTAGTGGATGCAGACGACCTGATAAAGACCATGATTGAGGATGCCCGCCAGATGAGCGCGGACAAGGTGAACAAACTGGAGGACATCACCGAGGAGGAACCACAGGAGATTGCCCGCATCGTGGGCATGGGTGCCCTGAAGTACTTCATCTTGAAGGTGGATGCCCGCAAGAACATGCTCTTCAACCCCGAGGAATCGATAGACTTCAATGGCAACACGGGGCCCTTCATCCAGTACACCTACGCCCGCATCCGCAGCATTTTGCGCAAGGCTGAGGCTCAGGGAATCGGAATCCCCGACACATTGCCCACCACAGCCGAGCTGAGCGACAAGGAGGTGAGCCTCATCCAACACCTGAGCGACTTTGCGCAGACCGTACGCCAGGCCGGGCAGGACTACAACCCCTCGTGCATCGCCAACTACTGCTACGAGCTGGTGAAGGAGTACAACCAGTTCTACCACGACTTCAGCGTCTTGCGCGAGGAGGACAAACAGAAACAGGTGGTACGTCTGGCCCTCTCGGCAGCAGTAAGCCAAGTAGTAAAGAACGGATTAGGATTATTGGGCATCGAAGTGCCGGAGAGAATGTGATATGGAGATTATCAGCGAAGCCCTTTGTGTCGACGCCGCCTGTTCGGGTAACCCCGGACCGATGGAGTATCGCGGTGTCCACTTGCCTTCGGGACGGCAGGTGTTCCACTTCGGTCCCATACCGGGGACGAACAACATTGGGGAGTTCCTGGCCATTGTTCACGCCCTGGCCTTGATGAAGCAGAAAGGCATCCGAATGACCATCTACAGCGATAGCCATACGGCACAAACTTGGGTACGCAACCGCAAAGCCAAGACCACGCTGAAGCGCACCGACAAGACGGCACAGGCTCTGGACTTGGTGGCACGAGCAGAGAAATGGCTTCGGGAAAACAGCGTCGACGTGCCCATCGAGAAATGGAACACTGAGGAGTGGGGTGAGATTCCCGCTGACTTTGGAAGGAAGAAATAGGTTAGGGCTTAGTGGTTAGTGTTTAGAAATTAACGATGAAGGCATTCTATCAAATAATGGGCAAGTATTTTGCCCGATACAAAAGATACATCGCAGGCACGCTGGCCATGAATGTGCTGGCGGCGTTGTTCAATGTATTCTCGTTTACCGTCATTCTGCCCATCCTGCAGATTCTGTTCAAGATAAACGACCAGCGATATGAGCTCATCCCCTGGAGCACCATCGGCTGGGACAACCTCATCGACGGAGCGAAGAACAACGGCTACTACTACAGCCAGCAACTCATCGAGAACTATGGCCCGGCCACCACGCTGCTGCTGCTGGGACTGGTGCTCTCGCTACTCACTTTGCTGAAGACACTCACCTACTTCGGCGGTTCGGCCATGCTGGCACCGCTCCGAACGGGCATCGTGCGCGACATACGCAACGACATCTATCGCAAGATTCTGCACCTCCCGCTCTCCTTCTTCAGCGAGGAGCGCAAGGGCGACATCATGACGCGCATCACGGCCGACGTGAACGAGGTGGATGCCAGCATCACCTCGTCGCTGGACATGGTCATCAAGAACCCTATCTTTATCTCCGTCTATGTCGGCACGCTTGTCGCCATCAGCTGGCAGCTGACGCTCTTCACGCTGCTCGTCGTCCCCCTGCTGGCCATTGGCATCGGGCGCATCGGAAAGAAACTGAAGTCCAGTTCACTGCTGATGCAGAGCAAGCTCTCGGACAGCGTCAGCCAGATAGAGGAGACGCTGGGCGGACTGCGCATCATCAAGGCGTTCATTGCCGAGGACAAGATGATCAGCCGCTTCGAGCGCGTGACCAACGAGTACCGCAACATCTCCAGCCGCGTGGCCATCCGCCAGAGCGCGGCCCATCCCGTCAGCGAGTTTCTGGGCACGGTGATGATCGTTATCGTCCTGTGGTTCGGCGGCTGGCTCATCTTCAATGGAAACAGCCCCATCGACGCCAATCTGTTCATCTACTACCTCATCATCCTCTACACCACGCTGCAGCCCATCAAGGACCTCTCCAAGGCTGGTTATGCCATACAGAAGGGACTGGCCTCGATGGACCGCATCAACAAAATACTGGAGGCCGAGAACACCATCAGAGAGACTCCCGACGCGCAACCCATCGACGGACTGAAGCAGGAGATACAGCTGAAGCACGTCAACTTCAGTTACAACGAAAACCGGGAGGTTCTGCACGACATCAATCTCACCGTTCGCAAGGGGCAGACCGTAGCCCTCGTAGGCCAGTCGGGGTCGGGCAAGAGCACGCTCGTCGACCTGGTGCCCCGTTACCACGACGTGACCCAAGGGCTCATCACCATCGACGGCACCGACATCCGCTCCCTGCGCATCCGCTCCCTGCGCAGCCTCATCGGGAACGTCAACCAGGAGGCCATACTCTTCAACGACACCATACGCAACAACATCGCCTTTGGCAAGGAGGGAGCCACGCAACAGGAGATAGAGCAGGCGGCGCGCATAGCCAACGCCCACGACTTCATCATGGAGATGGAAGAAGGCTACGACACCAACATCGGCGACCGCGGCTGTCGCCTATCTGGCGGTCAGCGGCAACGCATCAGCATAGCCCGTGCCATTCTTAAAAACCCACCCATCCTCATCCTGGACGAGGCCACCTCGGCCCTGGACACCGAGAGCGAGCGGCTGGTTCAGGACGCACTGGAGCGGCTGATGTCCAACCGCACGACCATCGCCATCGCCCACCGGCTCTCGACCATCAAGAATGCCGACGAGATATGCGTGCTTCACGAGGGCCACATCGTAGAGCGCGGCACGCACGAGCAACTGCTTGCGCTCGACGGCTACTACAAGCGCCTGAACGATATGCAGCAACTTTGAAAGGAAATGAGAGAATGAGAGAATGAGAAATTGAGAAAATGAGGAGAAATGAGAGAGCATATAGGTTTTCGTTTTCGTAGCGAAGCGTTTCATCTTCGTACGCAGTGCTTCTGGTTCCTGCTTTTGCTGGCAGTGTTCCTCGTCGGCAAGGTGGCCTTCTGCTACTATAATCAGGATATCCATCACGTGACGGGCGGAGAGTTGCTGGGCGTGCTGGGGCACGGGCTGTTGCTCGACGTGCGCACCACGGCACTCCTGCTCGTCGTTCCCGCACTGGCGATGGCGTTCCTTCGTCGCGGCCTGCGCTGGGTGCTGGCCCCCTACTTCATCGTCGTAGCCCTGGCCATTGCAGCGGCCGTGGTGGCAGACATGGTGATGTACGAGTTCTGGGAGTTCAAACTCTGTGCCGTACACCTGAGCTACGCGGCCTCGCCCGAGGGCACGACCAACAGCGTCAGCACCGCGTTCCTCGTCACCCGTCTGCTCACCGTTGCAGGCTTCGTTCTGCTCACGGCAGTGCCCGCCATTTGGTTTACCCCCAAGCGCACCGATGGCCGAGGCTCCCGCCTGACGCTCATCGGGATTCTTATCCTCGCCTGTCTGCCCGTCGGCGTAGGGAACTGCTACCATCGCGGCCCGCTCTTCCTGAGCCACGCAGCCACCAATCCCGTCTACCGCTTCCTCACCTCCTTTGGCGACCAGCGCGCCTACAGCCGGCTGGCCGAAACGCCCGCCGACGAGCCATCAATCGCTAACCTCTACCACACCGGCGGCGAACTGACCGACAGCCTCCTGCGCACCCCGCGGCCCAACGTACTCTTCGTCATGATGGAAAGCTTCGGTGGCAAGTTCGTACGCGAGTTGGGCGGCCTGCCTGATGTCGCGCCCAACCTCTCGCGGCTCATCCCCGAGGGCATCTTCTGGGACCAGTACTACAGCAGTTCCTTCCGTACCGACCGCGGCACCGTCTGCGCCTACTCCGGCTCCCTGGGCTACCCCACCGTCAGCCCTATGAAGGAGGTGGTCCTGCACCCCAGGCTCTCGTCGCTGCCCGAGGCATTCATCGATGCGGGCTACCAGACGGGATACATGTACGCCGGCCCCATGACCAACATGGGCAAGCGCCAGTATCTCTTGGACACGCACTTCCATACGCTCATGGATGACGAGTACTTCTCACGCCAGGAGCTGAACTCCAGCTGGGGAGCCAACGACAGCACGTCGGCCATGAAGATGTACCATACCATCAAGGAGATTCACCCCGCCGCCCGTTGGATGATGGTCTGGCAGACCATCTCCAGCCACGAACCCTGGGACGTGCCCTACCACCGGCTCGAGGACAAGCGCCTGAATGCCTTTGCCTACACCGACCAGTGCCTGGGCGACCTGGTGGACAGTCTCCGCACCCTTCCCGTGTGGGACCGCCTCCTGGTCATCGTCATCCCCGACCACGGTTTCCTATACCAACAGACCTACGACACGGGCGAGTTCTTCCACAGCCCCATGCTCTGGCTGGGCGGTGCCATACGCGAGCCGCGCCGCATCCACACGCTCACAAACCAGAGCGATATCGCCGCCACCCTGCTGGCCCAGATGGGCCTGCCCCACGACCAGTTCCCCTGGAGCCGCAACGTGCTCAGCCCCGACTACCGGCCCTTCGTCTACTGCACCTACCCCGCAGGCCTCTTCTACAAGGACCCCACGGGCGAGACCGTCTACGACCTCACCGCCCGCAAGTCGCTCCCCATCGGCGAACCTGCCGACAGCCTCCGCCTGAGCCGTGCACTCCGCATCCTGGGAGAAAGCTATCGGGAACTGGGGCTCTGAGCTTATAGAAAATGAGGAAATGAGAAATTGAGAAATTGAGAGATTGAGAATATGAGAGAGCATACAGGTTTTCTTTTTCGTAGCGAAGCGTTTCGTCTTTGTACGCAGTCCCTCCGTTTCCTTTTCGCCCTCGCCCTGCTGTTCGTCGCTTTTTTCCTGCTGGGCAAGGCGGGATTCATGCTCTACAACCGCGAGGCGGAACCCTTCACGCTTAGAGACTTGTTCGACGTATGGACACACGGCCTCTCCATGGACCTCAGCACCACAGGCTACCTCATCGTCCTCCCCTGGCTCTGCTGCCTCGTGAGTCTCTGGTGGCAGGACCTCCCCCTGCGCCGCGTGCTCCTCCCCTACTACGTCGTCGTCTCCCTCGCCCTCTCCGCCATCGTGGTGGGCGACATGGTCATGTACGAGTTCTGGAAGTTCAAACTCGACAGCACCGTCTTCGCCTACCTCCACAGCACCCAGGGAGCCACCTCCAGCGTCAGCAGCTTGTTTCTCGTCACCCGTCTGAGCACTTTCCTTTTCGCGGCCCTGCTGCTGCTATTTCTTCTCGTCCGTCTTACACCCCAGGGACTGACTTCTCCAGCCAGGACTCTTCTACGTATGTTCCACACCCTGCTTTGGCTACTGTTGGGCGGTGTCATTTTCCTCTTTATCCGCGGCGGATGGCAAGAGAGCACCATGAACGTCGGTGCGGCCTACTACAGCCCCCGCCTCTACCTCAATCACGCCGCCGTCAACCCCGCCTTCAGCCTCCTCTCCTCCGTCAGCAAAAACAAAGACTTCGCCCGCCAGTTCCAGCTCCTGCCCGAGGAACAGCGTGCCGCCCTCTTCGACGGACTCTACCAGCACGGCGACACCACCCTCACCGACACACTCCTGCGCACCCCGCGGCCCGATGTGCTCATCGTCCTCGTGGAAAGCTTCGGAGGCAAGTTCGTACATGAGCTGGGGGGCCTGCCCGATGTTGCGCCCAACCTCTCGCGTCTCATCCCCCAGGGCATCTTCTTCGACAACTTCTGGGCCAACTCCTTCCGCACCGACCGCGGCACCGTCAGCGTCTTCTCCGGCTGGCTCAGCTACCCCACCGCCAGCCTCATGCGCATCCCCGGCCGCTCCGCCCAGCTGCCCTCCATAGCCCACTCGCTCGCAGCCGCCGGCTACCAGTGCGACTACCTCTACGGCGGCGACATCAAGATAATGGGCAAACGCGGCTACCTCGTCTCCACGGGCTACACCCGCCTCACTT
>FLNY01000217.1_pt1 | contig 12517 bp, 9 predicted proteins | sample 1140381 | NCBI WGS metagenome assembly FLNY01 (sample SAMEA3878172, study PRJEB12797) | bioreactor metagenome | biome: Moose rumen | place: Sweden | collected 2011-10
GAACGCCTCAAAAAAGCGGTTCCCTCTGGCAACTCCGAAGTCGAAGCCCTCAAAGAGCAAAACTCGCAACTTCAAAGTCAGGTGTCCAACCTCGAAAAACAACTTGTAAAAGCTGGTGTCGAACCTAAACCTACCACTCGTAGGCGCACCACAACAGCTAAATCTGCCGAGGGTAAGACCACCACAACAAAAAAAACTACCACTCGTAAAAAGAAAAACGAAGAATAGAGAAGCCGTTTGCTGCACTCTATCTCATTGTAATACGTTTCAATAACAAATAATGGAAAACAAACAACATTTCACTCCCTCAGCCGAGCCACTCTGGAAGTCCATCATCGTCAAGTCCAAACTTCCCGAAGAGTTGAGTTGCTTGCACGAATTGTCACGCAACATTTGGTGGGTGTGGAACTACGAAGCCATCGAGCTATTTGAGGTCATCGATAGCGAACTTTGGGCAAGCGTAGAAAAAAATCCCATACTCCTCCTCGAGAGAGTATCCTATACACGACTTAGCGAATTGGCAAAAAATGCCAACTTCGTTGCTCGTTTCAATGGTGTCTACTCTAAGTTCAAAACCTACCTAAGCCAACCATTCGCCTACACCCCACGTGTCGCCTACTTCAGTATGGAGTATGGCATGACCAACATACTCAAAATTTATTCTGGTGGTTTGGGTATATTGGCTGGCGACTACCTCAAAGAAGCCTCCGATAGTCGTGTCAACATGACAGCTATCGGTCTGCTCTATCGCTATGGCTACTTCAAACAAAGCCTCTCTATCAATGGCGAGCAACAGGCAATCTACGAAGCACAAGAATTTCAGAGCCTCCCAATCGATGAAGTCCGCACTCCCGATGGCAAGCTACTCTACATCCCCATCAACTTCCCCGACCGCCAAGTCCAACTCAAAGTTTGGCGTGTCAACGTAGGACGCATTTCGCTCTACCTACTCGATGCCGACCACCCTCTCAACAATCCTGCCGACCGCACCATCACGCATGCGCTCTATGGTGGCGACTGGGAAAACCGCATGAAGCAAGAAATCATTCTCGGCATGGGTGGTGTCCGACTCCTCAACGCTCTCGGCATAACAGCCGACGTCTACCACTGCAACGAAGGTCATGCTGCTCTTCTCAATGTGCAACGACTCATCGACTATACAGATAGTGGACTTTCGTTCAAGCAAGCCCTCGAAGTCGTTCGTGCTTCTTCGCTCTTCACCACTCACACCCCCGTCCCTGCTGGGCACGACCGCTTCGACGAAAGCCTCGTGGGCAAATATCTCGGACATGCTCCCGAGCTCCTTGGAATATCTTGGAACGAGTTTATGGACCTCGGACGTGAAGGCGATGGTCGATTCTCAATGAGTGTCCTTGCAGCTCGCACTTCGCAAGAAATGAATGGTGTTAGTTGGCTCCACGGTGAAGTCTCCAAAGATATGTTCCGCTACCTTTGGCCAGGCTTTACTTCCGATGAGTTGCACATCAGCTACGTCACCAACGGCGTACACTACGGCACGTGGACAAGTTCCGAAATGCAACGCTTCAACGAGAAATATCTCGATGCCGACCTTCTCAAAGATGTCTCCAACAAGAGCTATTGGGAGAAAATACAAAGCGTCGACGATGCAATCCTTTGGGATGTCCGCAAGACCCTGAAGAAGAAACTCTTCAACTATGTGCGTGAACGCAAGGTCAGCACCCTTTATGCCACAGACGATCCCAGTCGCACTCTCGATGTCATCGAGGGGCTCAACCCCAACGCTCTCACCATAGGCTTCGCACGTCGCTTCGCAACATACAAGCGTGCCCACCTTCTCTTTACCGACCTAAATCGTCTGCAGCGCATTGTCAACAATCCTGAGCGACCCGTGCAATTCATTTTCGCAGGTAAGGCTCACCCAGCCGACAAACCCGGTCAAGACCTCATCAAGAACATCGTCGAAATATCTCACCGTCCCGAATTTATCGGCAAGATTATCTTCCTCGAGAATTACGACATGGATCTTGCTCACCGACTCGTTTCGGGTGTCGACGTATGGCTCAACACTCCAACTCGTCCACTCGAAGCCAGTGGCACGTCTGGTCAAAAAGCCGAGCTTAACGGTGTGCTCAATTTCAGTGTCCTCGACGGTTGGTGGTACGAAGGTTATAAGCAAGATGCTGGTTGGGCTCTTACCGACAAGCAAACATATCAAGACAACGGCTTCCAAAACGAACTCGACGCCACCACCATCTACTACATGCTCGAGCATGAGATAATTCCTCTCTACTACGATCAAACCAATGGTGTGCCTAAACGTTGGGTGCAATACATCAAAAACTCTCTCGCCAAGATAGCTCCCGAGTTCACCACCAAGCGTATGATCACGGACTATCTCAACCGATTCTACTTGCCACAAGAAAAACGTAGCAAACTCCTTCGTGCCGATGACTTCAAAGTCGCAAAAGACCTCACCATCTGGAAACAAAAAGTACGCGACGTTTGGGACAAAATTCAAGTTGTCGATGTCAATATGCCCGACATCGCCAAGGAAGAACTCGGAATCGGTCAGATATATCCCGTATCCATCACCCTCGACAAGGTTGACCCCGATGTAGAGTTCGGACTCGAAATGGTTTTCGCATCTGGTGCCGACGAAAGTAACATGAAAATTGTTCACGCTGAGCCTCTGTCCATATCCGAGCGCAATGGCTCTCTCGTAACCTACACCGTAAGCCTGTCGCTCAACTATCCGGGTGTCTTCCGCTTCGGTCTACGAATCTTCCCCAGCAACCCACTCTTGCCCAACAAACAAGACTTCCCATTGCTCAAGTGGATTTAATCTCGTCTCCGACTATCAACGAGTATATATCCCCAAAGACAGAACCTAAACGTTTAGGTTCTGTCTTTTTCTATCTCTATGTTAATAACTTATCAACACCTGTTCATAACTTACATTTGTAAGGGTGCTAAATGCTTTATTTTCAGTGTGTTAGTCAATGTTGTGCCTGTCAATATTCATGTCAGTAATTGGTCTCTAATGTCAATAACTGACGCTTGCTCGTTGTAATGCTTTGATTTTCAGCAGAATAGCCGTGTCAATATCTCAATGCCACTGCCCATCAATAAATCCCAGTCTTAAAAAAACACTTATCTTTGTTCTCGGTAAAATCGCATACCCAAGTATATCACACACAAGCAAATGGCAAGAGTCATAGCAATAGCTAACCAAAAAGGCGGCGTCGGCAAAACAACCACGGCCATCAACCTCGGCGCAAGCCTTGCCGTAATGGAACAAAAAGTCCTCATCATCGATGCCGATGCGCAAGCCAATTCAACCTCTGGGCTTGGCTTCAACGTCCGCGAAATGAAAAAAACTATCTACGAGTGTATGGTCAACGACCAAGACCCACACGATGCCATACAACCATGCGAAGTAGATAATCTTTTCCTAATGCCCTCGCATATCGACCTCGTGGGTGCAGACATCGAGATGCTTAATATGTCCGACCGTGAGCGCATAATGAAAAAAATGGTCGACAAGTTGCGCGACGAATACGACTACATACTCATCGACTGTTGCCCTTCTCTCGGTCTTATAACGCTCAACTCGCTCACAGCCTCCGACTCCGTCATAATCCCAGTTCAATGTGAGTTCTTTGCACTCGAAGGACTCGGAAAACTCCTCAATACCATCAAGATTATACAGCGCAGGCTCAATCCAAGTCTCGAAATCGAGGGCTTCCTCCTCACCATGTATAGCTCCACCAACAACCTCAGTAATCAGGTGCGCGAAGAAGTTAAACGACACTTCCAAGACATGGTCTTCAAGACGCTCATACACCGCAACGTACGCCTCGCAGAATCCCCAAGTCATGGTAAAGCAGCCATAAGCTACGATGCCACAAGCAAGGGCGCACAAAACTATCTCGCACTCGCCAAAGAAGTCCTCGATAAAAACGAAGCTCGTCAAAAAAACGCTAACTAACACACACAACTATCTATGGCATTAGGCAAAGGTCTCGGTAAAGGTCTCGCAGCTCTCATGGGCGACGAAGCCGACGAAACCGAACAGTCGGCAGCCAACGTCTCCGACATCGACATCGACCTCATCGACGCCAACCCTTGGCAACCACGCACCGAGTTTGAACAAGACGAACTCGACGAACTCGAAGCCTCCATTCGCAACGTCGGCATCATTCAACCGCTCACCCTCCGACGAATCGAAGAAACAAATCGCTATCAAATCATTGCTGGCGAAAGACGTTTCCGTGCTGCCAAACAAGCTGGGCTAAAAGTCGTGCCAGCCTACGTCCGTGTCGTTAGCGATGACAAAATGCTCGCCATTGCACTCATCGAGAACATTCAGCGTAGCAACTTAAACCCCATCGACGAGGCAACAAGCTATCAGCGACTAATCGACGAATGCAATCTCACTCAAGAAACACTTGCCGACCAAGTAGGCAAGAAGCGTAGCACCATAACCAACTATCTACGACTGCTCAAACTCCCCGAAGAAATTCAGCAAGGACTCCGTAGTCGCCTCATCACCATGGGACACGCTCGCGCCATAATGGGAATCGATGAACAAGACACGCAACTAATCGTATATCACGATGCCATAGAACAAGGCTATTCTGTTCGCCAAATAGAAGAACTTGTTCGTCAATACAACGACCCAGGCGACAATCCATCTCCCGACATCCCCGTAGCCCCTACGCCCAAGACAAAAAGCAAAGCAGAAACTTCCGAAGAATACAAAGCTCTTGGCGAACAACTATCCTCCTATTTTGGCACCAACGTCCTCCTCTCTTGCAACAAAAAAGGCAAAGGCAAGATAACCATCAATTTTAGCTCCGCCGAAGAACTTGGACGTGTCCTCGAACAACTCGACGTTGCCCGACAAAACAACAATGCGCAGTAGTCTGCTCACATATCTCGTCTTCCTCCTCAGTTGTTGCTCTTTGCCTTGCTCTATCCTTGCGCAAGGCAATCCTTCTTCCAATTCCGACCCGAATATCATCGATAGTCAAGCAGTCGAATCCGTCGTTCAAGAACAACCTCAAAAGTCCGATACCATAATACTTGTCGACGGACAGCCAATCCGTTTCATACCGTCCGTCTCAATGTCGTGGGGGCGTTCGCACTCTCCTCATGTCGCCACAATGTACGCAGCCGTCTTGCCCGGACTCGGACAAGTCTACAACCGAAAATATTGGAAATTGCCATTTCTCTATGGCGGTGCAGTAGCTCTTGGCTATTGTATCCATTTCAACAATAAATACTACAAAAAGTACAGTAGTGCATATCGCGACTTCCTCATTCAAGACCCCAACAATAAAAGCTATATGGAGTTCGTCAACAAGGCACACCTCACCGAAGATGAAGTCCTGAACACCTACTCCTTGTGGTTTCAAAATGCGCTCAAAAACAAGAAAGACTACTACCGACGCTATCGCGATCTTAGTATCTTTGGTATGATCGGACTCTATCTCGTTCAGATCATCGACGCCTGCGTCGATGCGCATTTCTACAATTTCGATGTCTCCGATGACCTATCCATTGCTCTCTTGCCCGAAGTTTCGCCAAGCAATGGCGGCACTTTTGGTGCTGGCATAGCCCTAAATATTAAGTAGTCGTTGCGTAAGCGAACTTGGCTTATGAATATTGACGTTTTACCAACTGCGCAATCTGCCACCACCTACGACTTCTCTGGCAAGGTGTCTGTTATCATCGATGTTCTCAGAGCCACAAGCGTCATAACATCGGCACTAAATTCAGGAGCCACTGCGGTCTACCCAGTCTCCACCATCGACGAAGCCCTACAACTAAAAAAAACGCTCTCATCGCCCTCTCTTCTCTGCGGCGAACGCAATGCCGACCGCATAGAAGGTTTCGACCTTGGCAATTCACCACAGCATTTTACGCCCAGTGCCGTCTGTGGCAAAAATATTATTCTCACCACAACCAATGGTACTTTAGCTTTCTCCAACTCTCTCGCGTCCCAAAACATTATCGCTGCATCGCTCCTTAACTACGTTGCCGTTGCCGAACAGCTTCTGTGTCTCTCGTCAGACATCTGTCTCGTTTGTGCAGGCAACAATGGCACCGTCAGTTTTGAAGATTCTGCTTGCGCCTCGCTAATTCTCAATCATATAGTCTCACGCTACCCACGTGTGCGTGTCTTGTCCGATTTTGCGCACACCATAGTGCCACTTGCCACACTCCCCGATTTGCCGACTCGTTTGCGACAAGGGCAACATTGTCAAAAACTCGTTGCCAAAGGCTACTCTCACGATGTCGAATTTTGCCTGTCCTCAGCATCGCAAACATCCGTCATCCCAACACTCTGCTACGTCTCCTCTAAGCCGGCACTAACAATCGTTCAGTCCGATAGCAACATATATTCCGCATAAAACGACACTCGAAATACGTTCTGTGTAACAAAAAAACACTTAACTTCGTATCATTCAAGACACTATGAAACGTTTTCTACACTATATATTGCTTTCGCTCCTGATGCTCACCGCCTATCAGGTCGAGACACAAGCACAAATGACATTCCGCAACATACGTGGCGGACGTGGGCGCGGTGGCAAAGGTCAATATATGGCCCGACACGTTGGCTATGTCTATGGAGTCGGACTCGAAGTTACACAAGCATATTGCTTGCGTGCTTTTGGCACAAGCCTACAAATGGGTTGGCGTCAGAAGAATCGTATAACATACTTGGGTGGCATAATGCCAAGTGTCCACATTACAGAGTTTAGCAAATACATCCAAGGAGCCTACTACAAAGGTCGCAAAGTCGATAACGATTACGGCGATATGGGACGACCCGATGAGTTCGGGCAATACTCTGGTAGTCGTGTCGGCACCTATCCCGACACCGATGGCTATCATACAGCCCATTTCAGTTGGCGCTATTTCGCCATCCCCATATATGGTGGCATAAACTACGAATTCCTTAATGGCAAAATAACGCCAAGTGCGCAAGCCCGTTTGGGCGTTAAGCCCAAAGTCCGTTTCGGAGTCTCTCCCTATGCTGCACTCTACGGAGGCTGTCGCGTAGCCCTCGAACGCTCATCTGTAACACCTTTCATCGGCTACACATTCAACGACGTCAAACGCGATTTTAGTTATAGCGCAGTCTCTTTTGGTGTACTCGTAGGCTTCTAAAACCTCCCGAGCGCAATTCGCCACTCTTCTCCCCTCCAACTCAAAGACACACTTCACTATGCAGGGAGAATATCTAAGTCAACAGCAAATCAAGGAACAGCTATCGGCCGACTACCGCGTAGCTCTCTGTGCTCGTATGGCCACCGATGCCATAGCAGACTTGTTGCCACCCACTTGCCGACATTCCGAAGTCGCACAAGTCGCTCTTTCGCATTTCGTACGCACGTCCGATGTTGTCATAGGTCAAGAAAATGCGCTTGCACTTGCTCTCCGAAAAAAAAATACCACCCTACGCGATTTCTTTTGTAGCGTCTTTACTGCCGAAACTTCCGCTTCGTCTCACAATCTGCTCTACGTAGCCCTTGGCTCGCTCCTTGCCGATAAAGCTCTTCGACAAGAACCTAATGGCATAACGTTTTGTTGTGTCGATATGTTACGCACATCCTTGTCCGACCTCTTCGATGCCATCAATTTTGCGCTGTCGCACGCACTCCCTCTCAACATTATCGTATGGAACGACAACGACCATTTGCAGCATGCCGTCCTCCAACGTCGCTTGCGAGGTTTCGTGTCTTCATCGCCCAATGTCGGTCTGCAAATCGAGACCGTTCAAGGAAAAGACTATGCCGCACTCTGTCAAGTCTTCAAACGACAAGTCGATAAAGTAACCCAATTGCATTGCACCACACTAACAATCGTTGAGACCTCTAATAGTGCCGATAAGCATTTCGCCAGCTGGCTCGTCGAAAAACAAGTCCTTACCGACCAACAAGCCGAAACCATTCGCTCCGATTGTAAACATGTTGTCGATAAGGCTAAGCGCGACGCCTACTTTGCTTCTGTAATGTCCGAAAATGGAGCGTTCCCCAAATACCAACTCCTCGACATTACTTCCGTAATCACCTCACTTACCAATGGCATGTCCTTGCGTCCCATGCCACTCCCTCCAATGCCCCATGCCATCAGCCTCGCTGTCGGCATCGCTCAGCAACACACAGACATATTGCCCATCGTACAAGTCTCTGTGTCCGACACCGACCTTGCATGCCTACATTCTCTTCCTCCAATACCTCTCGTCCTACGTACCCTCGACCTTAACATCGGCACTTTGCTTACAGCACTGCCTGCGATCGTCGAAGTTTACACTCCAGCATATCGCTCCGAAGCCACCAATATTCTCCATCATGTCCTTGCCAACTCTATGCAGGCTCTCGTCGTCGAAGCTGGTAGCACCACAACCGAACTCTCTGCTTGGACATGGGACACTCGTGCCTGTCGCTCTTTTTCCACTGGCGAAGACATAACCATTCTCACCTATGGTCGTCAGACTCTTGCCGTAGTGGATGCTCTCGCCATGCTTGCCGAACACAACGTCCATGCCGATGCCATTCATATCGCTCAACTCCGACCCGCACAATGGGTCGAAACCATAACAACCTCTCTTCGCAAAACTAAACGTCTCGGCATCGTTGCTCCGTCCGATGACGACTTCGCCATACACTACATCCTCTCGTCTTTAGCCACTCAGTCCTCTGCCCTCCGACACGTAGTCCACTCGCAAATCATTTCACCTCAAAAACATGGTCAGCAATTAGTTGCGCACGATATTTGTAAACAGATAATCAGCATTATAAACGACAACTAATAATCATGATTCGCAAGTTATCACTACTCATATCTTTCTGCATAATTTCGCTCTTTGCCAATGCGCAAACAGCAATTTCCGATCCATCGTCCTACCTCGATGCCATCCGTAAGGCTAATCAAGACGTCCACTCCATCAAGTGTCAATACACACTTGTTCACCACGTCCCACTTCTCGAGTCCGACCAACGTCAAAAAGGCACATTCTACTACTCCGACAAAGCTGAAGGCATCGCACTAATAGATGCTTCTGCCAATAGTAAGACTGTTTTTTCTCGGACGCAATTTCTTAGCGTAGAAAACGGACAAAAAATACAATTGTCAGCCGACCGTAGCCCTGCCATAGCCCAAATGCTGTCGCTCATAAGTAGTTGCCTTACAGGCAATTTCGATGTCCTCAGTGGACGTGGCAACTTGGTCTACGACCTTACTGGTGAGCAAGAATTTCGTGTAACTTTTGTCCCCACCGACCGGCGCATGGCAAAGCACTTCACGCGTATAGTCATGACATTCTCGCATGCAAATATGACCCTATCCTCTCTCTCTCTCGTAAGCAAAAACAACGAGTCGCACACATATTCTTTTGCTTCGCGCACCATCAATATCCCTATCCCTCCCAGAATTTTCGAATAATCGCAAACCAACATATCGTCTTTAACTATGAAACTACTCCAAGTTCTCCAACCACTGTTCTTTACGACGATATGCTTACTCTGCCCAATCATCACATCTGCTCAATCCTACGTCACCCCCTTAGAGCAAGATACATCAATTATCGTGGGGCGTCTCGTCAACGGACTCACCTATATCATTCGCCACAACGAACTACCCAAGCATACTGCCGATTTTTATTTTGCTTCAAAAGTCGGTTCTGTCCTCGAAGAAGATAACCAAGACGGACTCGCTCACTTTATTGAGCACATGGCCTTCAATGGCACCAAACATTTCCCAGGGCAAAGCCTTGTCCAGTTTCTCGAACGCATCGGAGTCCACTTTGGCGAGAATATCAATGCCTACACTTCTTTCGACGAAACAATATTCAATCTCGACGCAGTTCCCACAACCGATTCAGCCATTGTCGATAGCGCACTACTCATTCTGCACGATTGGTCTGGTTTCCTATCCCTCGACCCCAACGAGATTGAAAAAGAACGTGGTGTCGTTCGTGAAGAGTGGCGCACCACAGCCTCTGCCGACCGACGCATGTATATGTCCCACATGGCACACACCATGCCCGGCACACCCTATGCCGTCCGCGACATCATTGGCGACACTGCCGTAATCAATAATTTCACTCCCGACGAACTCCGCAGATTCTATCGCACGTGGTATCGTCCCGACTTGCAAGCCGTAATTGTTGTGGGCGACATAGACCCTCTTCGCATTGAGCAGAAAATAATCGTGTATTGGCAAGATATTCCAGCACCACAAAACCCCAAGCCTCGACCTAATTTTGTTGTCCCAGTCAATAGCTCGCCTCTCGTCTCCGTCACCTACGACCCCGAAGCCACTCGCACCTCTTTTCAAGTTCAGTTTCGCTATCAACCCGTTGCCGACTCCATTCGCAATACCGTCGAGTATGTCCGCGAACAAATCGCTTGTGCTCTTTGCGAAGAGATAATGAACAATCGTTTCTCCGACCTAACCATCAAAGGCGCACCTTTCACAAGTGCCTATCTTTCCGACGCCGACCTGACTCCAACACTCTATGCCGCTCAATTTGTCTGTACAGCCAAAGACGGACAATCAAATGATGCTCTCTTTGCCCTCTTCGACGAAATAGAAAAACTCCGACGCTATGGTGTCAATCCAACCGAACTCCGACGCGCCAAAAATACCCTCCTTGCCACCTACGACAATGCTTTTCAAAATAGGCACAAGACACAAACCGATAGCTACATATACGACTACTACAACGCCTTTCTTACAGGCGATGTCATTACCTCACTTGAATACGATTGCGAATTAATCAACGTCCTTACCCCCGACATCGACATCGACGATGTCAACCGACACATCAACATGCGCATGGCTGCGCCTCCCGTCTTCCTCATCTCTGCCATGCAGTCCGACACGTCCCTACTCTCTGCCGACGACTATGTCCGACAATTCTCCTTGCTCGCCTTTAAAGACGAAGAACCATATCCCGACAAAGAAATCGACTCTCAGCTTGTCAAAGAACATCCGTCTGGTCACATCGTCGCTTGGAACAATAATGCCGTCTACGGCTCACGCATGGCCACTCTGTCCAATGGTCTTCACGTCTATTTCTTCCCCACAGAGAATTCCGACAATCAGATACTCATCGGTGCATATAGTAGAGGTGGATATTCCACTCTGCCTGCCGACCATGTCTCCTCGGCCATGCTCGCTTCCGACATCCAGTCATACATGGGGCTTGCCAACTTCTCGCGTCCCGACCTCAGCAAAGCCCTCAGCGCCAAAGACGTCGACCTATCTACCGAAATAAATCTCTACACCGACGAAATGTTTGGCTCTTGTAGCAACTCCGACCTCGAGTCACTCCTTCAAATGTTCTATCTATCTTTCGCCCCTCCACGCCGCGACGACAATGCCTATCGCTCCTATATGACCTATCTGGCCTCCCAACTCTCCCACTCACATCAAGACCCCGATAATATATTTCAAGACACTCTACTCACCATTGCTGCCGACTCTAACCCCTATCTTATCAATTTTGCCCACCCGTCCGACCTCGACTCTGTAACCCTCGATAAGGTTCTCTCCGCATATTCTGCTCGTTTCTCTTCGGCCCGAGGATTCGACTTCGCCGTCATCGGCTCTTTCCACACCGACTCCATAGCTCCGCTTGTCGCCGACTATCTCGGAGCTCTCGCCGTTGCCGAGCGTAGCCATATCCCCGCCTATCGCCATGCGCTCTATCCCCAGCGCAATGTCCACTGTCGTTTCTCCGTCCCAATGCAGACCCCCAAAACGTTTTGCTCAATCACATATTCCGCACCCTACAAATATTCTCGCAAAGAAGCACTTGCTTTGCGCATTTTCGCCGCCTTGCTCGACTTTTGCTATCACGATGTTATCCGCGAAGAAATCGGTGCCTCCTATGGTGTCGAGGTCTCCTATTCCCACATCCCCAAACCCATCAACGAATACCAACTAACCATATCTTTCGACACCGACACCCACGCCTTCGACCAAATCTACCCCATAATCGAAAAAGAAATAGTTCGCATTGCTACTCACGGACCGCGTCCAGACAATCTTGCCAACGTCCGCACGCACCTCATCAAAAAACGTCAAGAAGACCTTCAACAAAACGAAATGTGGCTATCTCATTTCCGCAACTATTTCATCAACGATCTCGACCTTAGCCACTTTGAACGACTCGTCAACGACATCCGCCCTCGCGACATCCAACGTTGGGCACGGCGCATACTCAACAAAAGCCACAAACTCATCGTCATTATGGATCCCGATAACCAGTAAGACACCAACCCTTACTCTGAACTTTTTATCTCCATTTCTATTACCTTATATGCTTTATACTCAGTTAGTTATGTTGTCTTCGAGTCGCTTCTGATTAAAAAACTTTGTAAAATTTCAGTGCAAATGTTTGGAGATTATATAAAAGTACCTAACTTTGCAATCGCTAACGAAAAGCACGGAGGTCCATTCGTCTATCGGTTAGGACGAGAGATTTTCATTCTCTAAAGAGGAGTTCGACTCTCCT
>FLNY01001036.1_pt1 | contig 12478 bp, 10 predicted proteins | sample 1140381 | NCBI WGS metagenome assembly FLNY01 (sample SAMEA3878172, study PRJEB12797) | bioreactor metagenome | biome: Moose rumen | place: Sweden | collected 2011-10
CTTCCGCAGTGGGGACATCCTGCCAGTATTCGCTCATCTGCTGTCGTGCCAGCTGGTCGAAATAAGCCTTGTCGGCCGCCAGCAGCTTGCGGCATTTCCTGAAAGCGAATATAACCATGAACACACATGTGGCAATGAAGCCTGCTCCACACATCACCGATATGTCGGGACGAACAGCCAGCGAGGCATCCATCACCATCAGGCAAGCGTCGTAAGCCCCATGGAGCAGCACCGGGACTGCAATCACGCACACCTTGTTGAAGAGCGCATCCTTCTCCGTCTGATGATAATTGAAATGTACGAGTGAGTAATAATATCCCATCGCCACGGCGAAGAGGAAATGTGCAGGCACGGCAAACACGCCTCGGGCGATGCCAGTGGCAACCCAGTCCTCTTCTTCAATCAGATAGACAATATTCTCAATCCCCGCAAATCCCATACCGACACAGACGGCATAGACGATACCGTCGAAATACTCGTCGTAATACTTGTTGTTGCGCAGCACCAGCCATAGCATCAACAACTTCACGGCCTCCTCCGGTATGGCGGCATTGACAAATGCGTCAAAAAACGCACCCACCATCGAAGTGGGGTCAAAAGTGATGTTCAGCAGCATCAACACATGAACCACCAGCAGGGCCGATACAGCACCCGCTCCAACTGCCTTGAAAATCTGGCCCCAAGGCTCATGCTGATATTTGTCCACAAAATAGATGAACAACAGCAAGGCAACGACCGGCAATAAAGCTAATAATATGACCACTTGTTTAGTTTAATGTTTAATGTTTAAAGTTTAATGTTTAAAGAGCCATAGGGGAATTGAGGTTCAGGAGCTGCAGGGAAACCAGTAAGGCATGAAAGCACAGGCACTTTCCGCAGAATCTACAGGCTGTACTTGTCCACCTGTGTGACCACCTTTGCGGTAAGCTGCATGAATGCCATACCGGCGGGGCTTGCCGGCTCGAGCACTGCGGGAATGCCGTTGTCTCCACTCTCACATACGTCCTGCACGAGTGGGATTTGTGCCAGCAGCGGTACGTTGAGTTCCTGCGCCAGCGCCTTGCATCCACCGTTGCCGAAGATGAAATACCGCTCATCCGGGTGTTGAGCCGGTGTGAACCACGACATATTCTCCACCAGTCCGATAATCGGCACGTTCACCTTGTCGTTCATGTACATGTTGATTCCTTTCCGGGCGTCCGCCAGAGCCACCTGCTGAGGTGTGGATACGATGACCGCCCCGTGGATGTCGATGGTCTGTATAAGCGTGAGGTGTATGTCGCTGGTCCCGGGAGGCGTGTCAATGACGAGATAGTCGAGGGGGTCCCAGAGAGCGTCGGTCAGCAGCTGCTTGATGGCGTTCGAGGCCATTCCCCCTCGCCATAGCGTTGCCTGGTCGGGGTCGACGAAGAAACCGATGGAGAGCATCTTCACCCCGTATTTCTCAATGGGCACAATCATGTCCTTTCCGTTCACTTCCTGTGCATAGGGTCTTCCATCCTCCACCTGGAACATCTTGGGCATGGATGGTCCGAAGATGTCGGCATCGAGCAGTCCCACCCTGTAGCCCAGTTTGGTGAGTCCGATTGCGAGGTTTGTGGCTACTGTGCTCTTTCCCACCCCTCCTTTTCCGCTGGAGACTGCAATGACATGACGAACGTCCTGCAATGGTTTCTCCGGTTCAGTCGGCATCTCAGTCAGGGTCTTGGTGTTCACGGTCACCTCCACGTCCTTGCTCACGAATGTGTGAATTGCCGCCTCAGAGGCTGCAATGAGAGACTTCATAAAAGGATCTTTTGCCTTGGGAAAAATCAGCGAGAAAGAAACTTTCATGCCGTCGATATGAATATCATCCTCGAGCATACCGTTCTCGATGATGTTCTTCCCGTTTCCGGGATATCGCACTGTCATCAGTGCCTCTTTGATTAAATTCGGATATAGTGTCATACTGCAAAGTTAGCAAAAACAAAAGAGAACTGCAAACGAAATGGAAAAAGAATGCAGTCTGTATCGTATTTGTTCCGTAAACGCTTTGACAGGAGCAAAAAAAATATTATTTTTGCATCAAACTTTCACCTCTCCCAAAATACAGCCTATGACACTACTTTTCGACCTTATCAGCCCAGAAGGACTGATTATCATCATCCTTGCCATCTTCGTGGTATTCCTGCTCGTGATCAGAGACAAGCGAAAGGAGAGACTCCTAAAAGAATCGGAGAAAAACCGCCTCGCGAGCGTTGACGACGTAATCGCCCAATATGGCGATCCGGACCAAATCGTTGTGGTCAATCCCACCCGTGGGAACGACACAGAAGGAACCGTCTTGGAATTCAAGTCCAAGAACATACTTTTCATCAACGGTTTCCCTATTGAGAAGCAACACGTAAAGGATGTGTCTTTCAGCAATTTTGCGAACGCCTACCTCCCCAATGACTACAAAGTCATCATCATCACCGACATAGCCGGCCAGGACATCATCCACATCCCGCTCGGCGCCGGCAATGATGCCCATTACGCCAACGAGGTGGTCAAGGAAATTAAGTCGTTACTATGAAGTTCAAGGTGCTATAACTCCGTCAGCATAAATGCCATATACAGGGGGAGCGTAAGCAATGGTCCCTGACGCCCCACATTGTATTTACCCAATTTCAGTCCACTTTCCACATGGTATTTCTCGGGATGGTTCAGCAATGTTTTCATAGACTTCGCATTTCCCGTCTGTGCCTTGCACTCCACAGGTGTACACTTGCCTTTATAGCGTATCACAAAGTCAATTTCCAGACTGTCAGATTTCTGAAAATAATAGAGTTTCCTCCCCATCTTCCCAAATATATCCGCCATCAGATTCTCGAATATCGCCCCTTTGTAGCCCCAGAGGTTGCCCTGCAGTACATCTCCCTGTGTCCCCTCATCAAGCATAGAGATAAACAGTCCCGTATCAGCCATAAAAATTTTGAATTGTTCTTGAATGGCATTACCACCCAGAGGTAACTCAGTAATCATCAGGTTATTGCACCTATGAACAATTCCCGCATCCTCTATCCACTGCAAACTGCCCACATACTGGCTGCTCCTTGCACCTTTTCGCACCAAAGAGTAGGTGAATTTCTTATAGTCACGGCACAGTTGACGCGGAATGGACTCAAAGCACTCACGAATTTTTGACTTATCCGTTTGTGCCGCATATTTCATCATGTCGGACTTATACTCATCAATTATAGAACGTTGGACACGCAGCATCTGGTTGACATCATGCGTTTCATGAAACTTCTTAACCGCTTCAGGCATACCTCCCACAATCACATACTCAAGAAGTAACTGCCACATTCTCTGATGGATAGTCTCAGGAACAGGCACCTCATCTTCTAGGCATCTTCTCAGCAAATCAAAGACCGGTTGTTGAATTCCATTCGTCCACAACCACTCCTCAAAATCCATCGGATACATATCGATAATAGTCTCGAAGCCAACCGGAACAGCGGCCTGCCGATTTCCCAAGGGTCTATAGCCATTGACCCCCAGAAGAGACCCCGTAGCCATCACATCATATCGTCCGTCAAGATGAAAAAACTTTAACGATGCCCTAGCCCCTGGACAATCTTGAATCTCGTCGAAGATCAGGCACGTGTTTCCCGGTTCAAACAGTGCATCCGGCTGCATCGCAGATATGGCTGTTGTCAGATAATCGACATTCAAAGAATGATCAAATAAAGAAAGCAACGATTCCTCCTCATGAAAATTCAGATAAACAACATTTTTGTATTGCTTACGAGCAAAATCCAATACGGAACTAGTCTTTCCACATTGACGACATCCTTTCAGAACAAGAGGCTTATGATCCCTCGCCATTTTCCACTCTTGCAGAGTATTTTCTATTTTTCGCTGATACATAACCATTTAGATTAAAAATTACATTTTTTCGGGCGACTTTCTTACCCAATATTACATTTTTTCGGGCGACTTTTCTGCAAAGATACATTTTTTCGGGCGACTTTCAAAGAAAAACTACATTTTTTCGGGCGACTTTTTTCCAATGTTACACTTTTCCGGGCGACTTTTTCATAAGTTCACGTTTATTCGGGCACTGCACTACTTTAATTGATGCAGACACCCACAAAAAAACATTCAGGCTTATATTCACAATGACGTTCAATTCATACAGAGACCATTGATATAGAAACTGATTGAATGATACATAATATATTTTTCATTTCGACAGCATTTTTTATAAAAAAAATTTGTTTGATAATGATATATTATATATCTTTGCAAACGGACAACAAACTCATCTCTTTCGTTTTGTAAACAAAGAAGCGTTTTTGTCCAGACATATTAAAGGCGTTTACTAACGCTGTGTTTGAGACGAAACGGAACCTAGCAACTTCCAAACCAAAGTCTTGGACATAGCAACGGTAGATGCCCCTTGGTGTGATTATTCACCCGTGGAATATTTTATGTATAGCCATCACTATATACAGACGTGATGTGCATACGTCAAAGTATTTCCATTTTGGTGGCTTTCATATCAGCGTGGGCTCTAGCGTTGTCTGTTCAACTTTGGTGGGCATGCTAGGGCCTCGTTTCGTGGAACGGACAACTGCTAGTTCCACGCTTTTTTTATGTCATAATCAGTAAACATAAATAACGCCGATTATGAATAAAACTTTCCAGCCAGATTTCAAGAAAGAATCAGAAAGCAATACAGGGTGTATGGTTTTCACAGGTTTGTCTCCCCCCTTTTATTAGGAAGGTCTTAAAGAGGCTACATTTATTATGACGCTTAGACATTACCCACTAAACAATATTTGTCATAACAGATTGAGCGGTCAGAAGGATGATTTCAGTATTTCCGATGATTTTATTGAGCAACAGACCAATTATATTTATTATCAAAAAAAACGAGCATGACAGAAATGACAAAAACAATTGTTTACAGCAGTCTGTTAACAAAAGGAGAAAACCTATCAATATCAGCTCAACTATTAAAACCTATAACATTATGAGAACAAAAATCAGATTTACAGTAACAATCATGTTACTATCATTAATTACCATCAATGTCAATGCGCAGATTAAAAGATTTGGATGGTATGGATCGCCCGTAGTGAAATTGGACAATCCAATCTACACAACTGCATGGTCTATAGGTGTCCCGTATTTATTACAACTGTTTTCTGGTGGGAGCACAGACGCAAATAGCAGTGATTTGAAAGGAAAAGCGACACTGGCATCATTCCTTTATCCCAGAGTAGGTTGGAAACCAAATGTAATTCAAAAAATGGAATTTGCGAACGGCAAAGCGAGAATAAACCCAAAGCTGCTTGGCTTCAGTCATATAGACTGGGGATTCCGGAATTATAGCCTTGGATATAAAGTTGGATATATGCCCCGTGTTGCCAGACTTGGATTTGAAGTGGAAGCTGACTATATTCAAGACGGATATCAGATTAGGATGCCCGATAAATTTGATGTGCAGCAATCTATTATAAAGCGAATGGTGTCGGGGCAATTGGTCATGAAATACAGGTTTGGCAAAAGTATTACTGATATGAGCAACTTAGCCCAAAATGAAGACATTAACCTTTCCGATTTCTTTAAAGAAATCACGAATGTCGTTGTTGAAGTTGGTGCCGGCTATCAACATGCGTTGCACTATCATGACAAAGAAATAAACGATAAAGACGCTGTCAATAACGGATTTATTGGAATTGTAGGTATTGGTGCCTATTTCCCCCAAGTGCATTTGTCTTGGGGCATTCGATACGAGCATACATTCTACGACTTCTACAACAAAGACTTTATATATAACGGTCAGCCTATCTACGAAGGCTCAAAATCCACATTTGGAAAATTATATTCAACCATGAGTTTTACATTTTAAAAAATGCATATCATGAAACGATTAATCAACATCATCAGCGCAATGACAATCTTTATGACAAGCCTTATCTGTTGTCAGGCTAATCCAACTGATGACATCCGCAGCCTTATTCTTTCTCAGAAAGAGGATGGATACGGAAAGGTGATGAAGGACAGCATAGCTAACATCATCATGGATGCCAAACAGGTCACATGCCATTTACTATCTCAAAATCCACTTGACTCATTACGAGAGGACACAGTCCGTAATTTGCCAAAAGGAGCGGAAACGATTCTTCAGTATCTGTTCTTCAACAAGTCCAACTTCACAGGCAACAAAACTGTATATGGCCAATTCACACCATGGGCAAGATACACATTTCAGGCCAAGAAGAAACGGACCGTCCATCTGGAACTTGACTTCGGATTGTCGAAATGGAGACTGCTCAATCACGATATGAAAGAGATTTGCATGCAGGACATGAAAGAATGCAATGGTCAGATGCTCCATCTTGTCAGTCTGTTGTTTCCCAAAGACAAAATCCTAAATATGCTAATCAATAACTTAAACTTAAAAGACAATGAAAAAAGTTCTAATCCTATTCAGCTTCCTGCTGACAACAGCAATAAGTAATGCTCAGACCATCCATTGGCTTCTCTTCATCGACACAAAAGACAGAAATGTCGGAGAGATAGACGTATTGGGCAGGCAAGTGTTGAAATCCCATTTTGTTGACGAAGTAAATGCCGCCTTAACACCCAAAGGCTACAAGTCAGACATCCACGACTATTACGACAGCCGCTTGAGTCCGGAAAACTGTAAAGCAGCCGTGGAAATGCTGCGGGTGCAACCAGAAGACATCATTGTGTTCTATTATATCGGGCATGGTGCACGCCCTGTATCCAATGATCCCAACTACATAAAATCACATCCCTATCCACAGATGTGCATGGGACAACACGACCAGAACAAATTTATTCCACTTGAATGGGTCTATAAACAACTTAGCTCAAAAGGAGCACGTCTGTCAGTCACTATCGGGATGTGCTGTAACAGCCTTGCAAACATCACCATCAAAGATTCTCCTACGTTCACACCTAATTATGGCGTGACATACATGAGCAACAACAAACTGGCAAAGATCCAAGAACTATTTCTCGGAGCACGTGGCAATGTCCTTGCCACTTCCGCTTCTCCTACACAGACATCAGGATGTTTGCGCTCAAACTTCGGCGTTATAGACGCTTATACAACTGTCTTATGCAATATTTTTGATAATTCACTCGACAATTATTCCGGAAAACTGACATGGGACTACTTTTTGGAGGTCATGAGTGATATAGTAGACGAGAGAATGGGAGGCGAACAGACTCCGATACATGAGACCCACTTGAATGGTTCGAGTGTTCCTTCCAACAGAGCCCCATCTCAACAAAAAGCACAACAACCAAGAGTAACAAAGTCGGGCAACGGCTGGCTGAACGAATTGACAGAGTTATTTGATGTGCTCATCAGCAATCAGGTAAGAGAAGAGCAACGGCTCAACATGAAGGAGAAAATGGTACAGATTTTTACCAGCAACGCTCAGGTCAGGATTTTAGGACAGGACTCCGAAACTGTGGTCGACCGTGAAAATGCGTCAGCATTCCTTGGACGTCTCGCTACGAGCCGATTGCTGCTGAAAGTGTCGGTGGTGGACGGAGAAATGGATTCCAACGGACGAATCACCTCACTAAAAGTCAGGGAAGTATATAAAAAATAAACATTATCAAACCAGTTCTCCCAATGCAACAATTCATTGGGAGAACACAATTATCTTTTAAGCAATGATTAACAAGAAACAACTTATCGCCTTTTTGATATCACTCTTTTGTGTTGCTACAATATCAGCACAATTTAACTCAGATCTGGTAAAAATGCGTGCTGCCGAAAAAGTGGGTCAGATGAATGATTACATCTCATTCATGGCAAATAAAAAGAAATCTGTTGAAAATCGTCAGAGATACCTAGAGGAAGCACTGAACCTTTTTATTTCAAAGGGAAATTCCTATGAGGAGAACGGGGTTCATAAAGAAGGAGTTTTGATGGAGGTCACATCAGTTAATCGTCCTGGCAAAAGGCGTGAATTGATACGCGACTATTTCAAGCGCCTTATTAGGCTTAACTATAACGATGTGAACATAACCTCAACAGATATTGCGGAAATCAAAGTGAGCAATTTGCAAAAGACTTCAGACGGCCAATATGTCTGCACCTGCCAGTTCGATCAAGCATTTGTTGGTTACCGTGACGGACGTCCTGTTTATAAAGATATCACTACCAAGCGTGTGAAATGTTACATAACAATAGACAGAACTGCCGACGGGGATGAGTACATCATCAAACTAGGCGACACAGAGGCTATTGCAACCAAGAGAGGATAATCAACATTTTCCCTGCCATCAACTTGTATGGCAGGGAATCCATTTTTCTACAAAACCATCAGTAACATGATTATCAAGAAATTAACCTATTTATTTTTACTCACACTTTCACCTTTGACTTCTGTAGCTCAATCCTTAGACGGTCTGAATAACTACCTACAGAAAACTCGTGTCGGTTTAGTTGATGAGTTCATAGACAGATTCAATGGAAAGATAACACACCCAGATATTCCCAGAACTCAAACGGGCAGTAGGAAAAAAAATCTTCTGATTCTATTTGACCTTTCTCAATTCAAATCCAAAAACGACGCGCAATATAAAGAGGCGGAAAAAATGGCAGACGCAGTTATCAAGAACAATGTCAAGATACACTATGCTGATGCCACATGGACGGCTCTTGCCCACTGCAATGGAACCCTTCATGGAAAAACCGTGAAATTTGATTTGTATCTAACCGTGGAAAGCCGAGGAAAGGATATGTACAAATGGGTGATAACGAATGCGAAAGGTAACATTTTTCAAGCAGAGGCAAAAAACAAAAAAGGAAACATAATGCTTTATCCTGACGACCATGAGACAAACTTCATATCTTTGCATCGTATGACGTCAGAACAACCTTATAACGTAGTCAGGTTCATGGAAAAGGATTTTTACTATGACACGGCTTCAGTCTTTGCATACATGGTTCACAGCGGACAGTTGAAAATCGATTATGTGGACGACCTGGAATTCGTCTTCACACAAGTGCCTGGCTACATATTCCACATCAGATACTTCCAGCGCGAGAAAAGCAATGCAGGATGGTTAATCTCAAAATTTTATAAAACAACACCAAAGGAGAAGACTCAATTCCTAAATTCATTACACAGGAAAAAACATTGATTTCAAACGAAGATTTTCTATTCTCTTAATAAAATGTTTGTAAAGATGAGAAACAGAATACTTATTATCAATCTATTACTCGTTTCTTTATTTAATGAAACAAGGATAGAAGCCCAGGTGACTGACCCCACCACGTCAGTGGCAAAATTTGGCAACTACATGTCGGAATGGAGTAAAACAGGAGATGATAAATACCGATTTCAATTAGTCGATGAGGTTTTCCCTCAGAAAGGGAAAAATAATGGTGCAGAAAAGTGCCTTGTCAATGACGGACTGATGAAAATATTTGCCGACAGAGACGAAACAGGATTGATTCCAAAAAACGGCACGAGCGAAGTAATTAGTTATCTGAAAGAGCTTACAAAAGCGATTGACGATGACATGAAATACAAGCACGAAGCTCCTGTATGGCAAAAAGACTATAAGGAACCCGTTGCATATGAAGACGCTGTCCCTATCCAATTTGCAAGTATGGATTTCTCCACAAGCGGTAATGTTAAATATAGCGGTGCAGATTTGTTCTTTGTTCAGGGAGACTACATTGTGAAAATTATTGACTTTGAGGACCCGCTTGCAAGAGCAATCAGGCTATATTCCAAAAAAGAGTACAAGGAAGCATTCCAAATATTCCGAGAACTAGCTTACGCAGACCCCAACAACTATTTTGCGCAATACTACACAGTTGTGATGGAGATAAAAAAACAGGGATGTGGAAATTTAGGAAACAAAGTACGTGATTTAGAAGCAGCTTGGTGGATAAACCGTGGATTAATGGCACATTATTTTGATAAGGACTCCAAAGATTTTGAAAAATTCAGAATTGCCGCCCTAAAGTCCGCATTTGGTGTTGAAGCTTATTCATTACCTTATTACAACAGCAAACGAGAAGATTTTTTTGCCCATATGGTTATGACTGTAAAATTGTGTTCTTACGGATTGATGCCTTTCAAGAAAAGTGCTAAAGATTATCGTATGGGATATATGGACGAATCGGGAAAGGTGGTGATTCCCTGCAAGTACGACATAGCATTCCCTTTCAATTCCAATGGTTTGGCATTAGTGAGATTAAACGGAAAATATGGTTATGTCAACCGCTCAGGCGACATGGCTATTCCAGCAAAATATACTAAAGGAGCAATGCAGTTTAAAAACGGAAGAACCTATGTACTAGAGAATGATGCTCTGCTGTTGATTGACGAGAAAGGTAATGTGGTAAAAAACATGGGCAACGGATTTGACAATCTTGATTACTTTATTGTCGGCGGTCATATATTTGCACATAGTAAAAACACGGATATGTGGCATGAATGCGACTTCAATGGTGAAGCCGTAGACATCAGCAAGAGCTTTTATTCCACTGACTATAAATACATGCACTATTATAAAGAGAAGAATGGCGTCATGACCAGAATAGGGCGTTTATCTTGGGAAGATAACTAATCAAACAAATATAGTCCGGGATAAGAAATGCTTATTCCGGACTAACTTTGAGAACACCAAAACATGAATAAAATAATATTTCTGTTAGTTTTCGCCACAATTTGTCGTCAAGAGATATTTGCATCCGACAATGAAACCGATTTGTGGATTAAAGCAGAGACTAACAAGACTGTTGTGTATGAGCAGGAGTCTGTTCTGCTGTCCTATAAAGTATATTCACATGTTGACATCATTCAATTGTCGGCAGACTTTCCGGATTTGAAAGGTTTTCTGATTGCAGAGACCGACCAAAACGATAAAGGTAAATACATAAAAGAAAGAAAAGATGGCAAAGAATATAGGACTACGATATGGAACCAGTATATCTTATATCCTCAGACAACAGGCAGGCTGGAGATACCCAGCATTTCATTTAGTGGGACAGTCATTAAAGAAAAACATAGCAATGACCCTATACAGGATTTCTTTGACGGAAACGACGGCTTTGAGGAAGCAAGCGTAACTTATACTTCCTCCAGTACTAACATAGAGGTAAAGTCATTGCCAGAAAAACCATCTGATTTCTCCGGCGGAGTCGGGACATTCTCCATAACCGCGACAACAGACAAAGAAAACGTGAATGAAGGAGTTCCATTTACCATTCATATCATCGTCAGCGGGGTTGGAAATTTCAAATCCATAACACCTCCTTCCATCAATCTTACTACTGATTTCGAGAAATATGACACAAAGGTCAGAGATAGTCTTACTATAACCGGACATGGTTATGAAGGAAGCCAGATTTATGATATTGTGACCGTTCCCCTCAGTGAAGGGACTTATACAATTCCATCCGTCAAATTCACATATTTCGACTTATCAGATGAATCTTATAAAACAATACAAACAGACCCATTGAAGCTAGCAGTCAAAAAAGCAACAAATAATAAAAAAGCTTTTGATGCGGAAGATAAAGAACTTTCAGACAACAAAAATGACGATTCAACTATCTCATATTGGTATGTGGTGAGTGCTATGTTAGTATTAGCTACTCTTATCATATTCTTTACAAGGCGATATAATAAAAAAAGGAAAATAAAAGAGCTAACCCGAATCAATGATGAAATGGCGTTAAGCTTAGCCAAGAATCGCCTAAAGAAGGCAAAGCAGATGATTCTGGAAAACAAAAGAGATGAGTTCTATGATGAAATACTTCGAACGCTATGGGAATACTTATCGAAGAAGATGAAAATATCGTCCATGGATATGTCATCAGAGAAAATAAAGGAAAAGCTTGCTGATAAAGCTGTGGACGATCAAACAATCAACTTGCTCATCTCAGCTATAGAAGAATGTGAATACGAACGCTTTGCCCCAGGCGATACAATAGGAAACATGAGAAAAACATTCGATAGCACTTATAGTGCTATTATGGAAATAGAGGAAATCACTATGAGTTCAGGAAATTTCTCACCAGCATAATGACTTGAAAAGACCATATTATTTAGCCCATTAACCAGCAAGGTTAAGACTCAATATGGTCTTTTTTCATTCTTCCGTCCACTCGGTGATGTTGCGCTCGGCGGTTGAGAAGGTCATGCCGATTTTGGTAAGCCGGCGGCCGTCGAGGGTGTATGGGATGAGGTAGTTTTTGGCGTCAATCTGCTCGAGCGCTTCGCGGACGGGTCGGTCCAGCTTCACTTCCATCACGTAGATGTAGTCGTCGGTCTTCACCACGATGTCGATGCGGCCTTTCGCCGTGCGTACCTGCGACTCGGTGTAGATGCCCAGCAGTGAGAAAACGACGTAGAGCATCTGCGTCCAGTGGTTCTCGTCGAAATGGCTGTCCTGATAGGGGATGCCCTCGAGGAAGGCCTGGAGGGTCTGGAAGACC